>RCND010001632.1_pt1 | contig 12710 bp, 11 predicted proteins | sample 2041351 | NCBI WGS metagenome assembly RCND01 (sample SAMN09708230, study PRJNA481090) | Marine sediment metagenome, whole genome shotgun sequencing project. | biome: marine sediment; feature: ocean; material: sediment; isolation source: Sewage treatment plant 12B marine sediment (STP12B) ...
TGATTTTTATCTGTAAAAGAAAAAGATTTTTTGAGTCGCATAAGTTATAATTTTAGTTTAGTTTTATTATTACATGGTTTAACTGTCAAAATGAGTAAAGCAAATTTTTTGATTTCTCATGACTTGCATTAGTTAATATTTAGTTTAGGAAACTTCTGGAAAATTATAAATACAGGTCATTTTGTATGAAATTAAAAACCTATGGCAGGTTAAGACATGAATTATAAATATTTACTTCAGGCTATCATAAGACTTTACCAATCTAATAAACTCGGCTCGGTAACCGTCCTGATCTCCACCTCTGCCAATTTCGGCAAGCTCAATAACTTTTGAAACAGATGCATTATTAAAATATTTAGATTGTCTCAATTGCATTCCGAATAAAGCGACTGAAGCTGCAAAATTCATATCATCAGATGCTTCTGAAATATCAGTATTTTGAATATGGACCATTTCAATACTTTGAGATGCATTTGGTTTTTTATATCTGAATTTTACCGTAAACAATTCATCCTCGTAATTAGAAGTGACTTTTGTTTGCGTGTACTTTAATTCGGGAATCGTTTTAAGGTAATCACTTTCTAATCCTACTGGAATAATTTCATATAAAGCCGTTACCGTATGTCCACTTCCTAATTCGCCAGCATCTTTGGTATCATCAACAAAATCTTCATCGGCAAGCAATCTATTTTCATATCCAATAAGACGATAAGCTTGTACTTTTTTAGGATTGAATTCCACTTGGATTTTAACATCTTTAGCAATAGTGAATAATGTCCCACCAAACTCTTTCCCAAACACTTTCTGTGCTTCTTGCATAGTATCAATATACGCATGATTACCATTGCCTTTATCTGCTAAGGTCTCTAATTTTGAATCTTTATAGTTGCCGTAGCCAAAACCTAGAACCGATAAAAACACCCCTGATTTTCGTTTTTCTTCAATCAAGCTTTGCATATCGCTATCGCCTGATGCACCAACATTAAAATCCCCATCGGTGGCTAAAATGACACGATTATTTCCGTTTTTCTTAAAATGCTTTTCTGCGAGTTTGTACGCCAATTCAATTCCGGCTCCTCCAGCCGTAGAACCACCAGATTGCAAATGATCTAAAGCCGCTAGAATCTTTTCTTTATGGTCACCAGACGTTGGTTCTAAAACGACACCTGCGGCACCAGCATAAACCACGATGGATACCTTATCTTTTTCGCGCAATTGATTCACCAAAAGCTTAAATGCACTTTTTAATAAAGGCAATTTATTTTGCGCCCCCATAGAGCCAGACACATCTATTAAAAAGGTTAAGTTAGATGCCGGTAAAGCCTCATTAGCAAAGGTTTTTCCTTGCAGTCCGATCCTAACCAGCTGCGTATCCATGTGCCATGGTGTTTGCACTACGTCTGTATGAATAGAAAAGGGATGTTTATCCACTGGTTGCGGATAATTATAATTGAAGTAATTCACCATCTCTTCAATCTTAACGGCATCTGCAGGCACGTGCTGACCATTATTAATCATGCGTCTCACGTTACTGTAAGCTGCTTTATCTACATCAATTGAAAAGGTTGATAATGGTGTTTGCCTAGCGCGCATAAATGCGTTTTCTAGAATCTCAGCATACTTTTCATTATTTTCAGTTTCGTGATTTCCGTTTATAGTGTTAATTAAAATGACACCATTAGCACCTCTAGAGCCATAGATGGCAGTCGCATTAGCATCTTTTAAAACGGTAGTGCTCTTAATATCTTTGGGATTAAGATCAGTTAAGTTACCGCTATAAGGAACACCATCGACAACATACAAAGGGGCTGTATGACCATTAATAGAACCATAACCTCTTATTCTAACTGTTGTTGTATATCCCGGCTGACCGGTTGAATTAATACTATTTACACCAGCAACTTGACCAGACAAGGATTGAGCGCGCTTAGAAACGCTTTTTGTATCAATGTAATCTTCTTTTACGACACTTACAGAACGCGTATGTCCCTTTTTAGTAGTTCTATCATAACCTGTTACGATCACTTCATCTAAAGCAGAATCATCAACAAACATTGCAACATTAATGGCCAATCCATTACCAATTTTTTTCGTGATGGATTTATAGCCTATAAAGCTATATATAAGCTCATCAGTAGAATTCGCCTTAATGACATATTTACCATCAAAATTCGTCTGTGTGCCTTTAGTCGTTCCTTTTACAATGACATTAACACCTTGTATAGGTGTTCCATCAAAATCTGCTGTAACAAGCCCTGTAATCGTTTTTTCTTGAGCGTTAATGTGCCATGAGACAAGCACAAAAAACAAAATTAGTCCTAAGTTTTTCATAATGTTTGTGTTATAAGTTTATGTAAACCTATATACAAACACAATTTTATCAAACCCTAAATGAGTTAAGTCCCCTTTTCAATGAGTTAACTATCCAAGAACCTGCTCAATCGTTTTATTTCGCTGAATTTTTCCGTTTACGGTCTCAGAAAACTTATCTATAATATAAATTTCCTTTGGAACGTCGAACCTAGTTAAACCTTTTAAATGCTTGACTCTATTTAGAATACTTTCTTTTGAATCTCTTGGGTTCTCAATAATCAGAATCAGTTTTTCACCTAAAGCAGCATCGTCTTCTCCTGCAACAATAAAACGTTCGTCGATAACAGGTTGTAACTTATCTTCAATCTGTTCTGGAAATAATTTTACTCCACCAGAATTAACAACATTATCATAACGTCCTAATAGTTTAAAACTAGTCTCTGACTTTAAATCTACAATATCATTTGTAACCAATGCTTCTTCAACAAGTTTAGAAGCCTTTATAATAAGACATTTTCTCTCGTCTTGCGAAAACGACACATTTGGCAAAGCTTTAAAGAATAGATCACCTTCAGATGCCTGCGATTCTAATTGCCTTACTGCAACATGAGTCACCGTTTCCGTCATCCCATAGGTTTCATAAAATTTAGACTTACAGCCTTTAATTCGCTCTAATAAGGGCTGGGTGAGTTTAGAACCACCAACGATTATCGTTTTAATATTCTCTGTATAATTGATTGTATGCTTTAATTGCAGCGGAATCATAGCAGAGAAATCATATTGCTTTTTATAATCAAAAATGGGATGTGCGCTTGGCTCCACACAATCAATTTCTAAACCTAAAATCATGGCTCTAACTAACATCATTTTACCAGCTATATAATAACTAGGCAAACAATCTAAAGCCGTATCACCTGGCTCTAAACCTAAGAAATCACCGGTAGCAATGGCAGAATTCACCATGGCTTGCTTTTTTAACTGCACTAATTTAGGCTGCCCTGTAGAACCTGAAGTATTTACAGAGAGGTAATCGTTATGATCTAGCCAGTCGATTAAAAAATCACCTGTAACTTTCTCATAGGCCTCACCTTCCTTTATAAGACTGTAGCCTACTTCTTTTAAATCATCATAAGTGTAATGCAGTCCATTAAACTTAAATCTGTTATGAATTTTGTTATAATTTGGTGTCATCTATTCTATAATTTTATAATCTTCTTTTATCGGTTCTTCAACTTTTCCAAATAATTTTTCTTTCCAGTTTTTCCAACCGTATTTTTTTGCGAGTATAAATAATAGTATTGGGTAAACTATTAGAACTGGCCCTGCTATTTCGGCAAACGCGATCTTTGCAGGATCAGCCGTATACGTTAATAAAGCATCCGTTTGTAAAGCAGACCAATCGGATGTAACAAGCAATGCCGTAAACATATTATTAGCTGCATGAAACCCTAGAGCCAGTTCCAAGCCTTCATCCATTAATGTCATAATACCTAGAACTAAGCCTGTTCCTATATAAAAAACCATCATAACTGAGCCCAGTTTTTCTACTTCAGGGTTTAGGCCATGTAATAGACCAAAACCAATAGACGTTAAAAATAAAGGTGCCCATCTATTTTTAAATACCACTCCAAGACCTTGCATTAAATACCCTCTAAAAAGATACTCCTCAAAACTCGTTTGTAAGGGTATTAGAAATATAACTAAAGCAGACAGAATTAAAAATGGTTTTAAATTTAAATTAAATATATACTCCTCAGGTGCAAGATAATAGGATAACAAGGTAGAACCTATTGAGAAAACTGCCCAAATAATAAAAATAAACCAAAAACGTTTCCAATCTATTTTCGACCGAGTCGTTGTTAAACGTAAAAATGATTGTTTATGTAAAACCTTTGCAGATAAAATAACTCCAACTAAACCTACAGCAAAAGAGAATAGCATTAAAAATAAAAATAGGTTATTTCCTAACAATGCTGCCATCTTAGAGATATCAGTAGTCACACTTAAATCTGCTCCATTTATCATTTCTATCCCAAGAAAAATGAGTAACGGAATCATTCCTATAATTTGCCAAAATGCAAATATTATCACTAAGCCTATTACATAACGCCACCAATCGTGAGGTCCTTTATATGCCTGTTGTATGTAATTCATATTTATAAATTAAATTTCCAATTCTCTTTTAGATTATAGTGCAAAGTACCATTTTTTACAATTAATGGCGAAGGAAAATTATTAGTAAATAAACTTCCTGTACCTAAGCCTTGTGGCATCGTGTTTTTTAAGGTGTAAGTCCATTGTGCAATAGCACTTAACCCTACATTGCTTTCTAAAGCACTCGTCACCCACCATTTTATATTTAAGTCTTCAGCCAAGTCAATCCATTGTTGACTTCCGCTAAAACCACCAACCAAACTAGGCTTTAAAATAATATATTGTGGTTTTATCGTTTGAAGTAGGTGTCGTTTCTCATTAAATGCAAATACACCAATCAATTCCTCATCTAAGGCAATAGGCAATGGTGTCACTGCACAAAGTTGCGCCATAGCTTCAAACTGCTTTGGTTTTATGGGTTGCTCTATGGAATGTAATTGATATTCTGAAAGTTGCTTTAATTTCTCTAAAGCATCCTCGGGTGAAAACGCCCCATTAGCATCGACCCGTAATTCAATATCTGAAACTGCAAACTCTTTTCGTATTGATTTTAAGATCTCTAATTCCGTTTGAAAATCAATAGCCCCAATTTTAAGCTTTATGCAATCGAAGCCGGCTTCAATTTTTTCCTTGATTTGCGTGCGCATAAAGTCGTCCTTACCCATCCAAACCAACCCATTAATAGCAATACTATTAAGTCCGCTGGTAAAATCTGATGGGAATATTTGAAATTGATTTTCGCTTTCTACGGATCTGAACGCTGTTTCTAGTCCGAATTGAATACTTGGGAATTCCTCTAAGGCACTTAAAAGGTGTTCTAATCCTAAGTTGATATTTTTACACGTCCATTTTAGCTGGTCCTCATAGTCTGGCCTATCGTCAACAGATAAGCCTCTTAAAATCCCACACTCACCGATCCCTGTTTTATGTTCGTTTTCGATTACAATAAACCAAGTTTCTTTTGTAGTCAATACACCTCTTGAAGTGCCACTTGGTCTTTTAAAATCTAAGATATATTTATGGTAGTTTGCTTTCATATTTGGTTTCAAAAATACGCCTTAGATAATTTAATTACGAGTTCTCATTGGCATAAAAAAACGTTGGCATCATAAAAATGATACCAACGCCTCTAACCAACCAATCAAAAATTTATGAAGAATTTAAATAAACTTAACTTTACCTGTAGCCATATCATATACTGCTGCTACAATTTTAATTTTCCCTTCTTGCTCCAAAGCTGTCATTTTTGGTGATGTTTTACGGATATCTTCAACTGTTTTAAGCGCATTATTTATAATGACACTATTCGTAAATACTTCATTTTTTGATGACACCTCACCATCTTTTTCTGTGATATCTATAGAAGGTTTAATTTCGTTTAGTAAATCCTGAAGCGCATTCATTTGCATTGATGCTGCATCCGTATTATCTATAGCGTGCTTAACTGCGCCACAAGCCGTGTGCCCCATAACAATAACCACTTTAGACCCCGCAACAGCGGTTGCAAATTCCATAGACCCTACAATATCTCTATTCTCAATGTTTCCTGCTACACGAGCTACGAAAATATCACCAATACCTAAGTCAAAAACATCTTCTACCGGCACTCTACTGTCTACGCAGGAGAGTACAATAGCCTTGGGATATTGACCAATCATTGCCAAACGTCTTTGTTCGGAGTGATCTCGCTGTGTTAGATTATTACCGACAAAGTTTTCATTTCCTTTTTTAAGACGCCCTATAATTTCATCTGGAGTCATGCCTACTTGCTCTTCTGCTGTGAGAATACTTTTTATAGGACTTTGAGTCGCTTCAGTTTTTATGCTGTCCGTAACTTCTGTCTCTTCTTTTTTAGTCTCATTACAAGACATCATGCTTAAAGCGATAATCGCAAAACTTAATTTTCTTATCATTACTTTTATATTTAGAGTTAATTATTTTTTTTTCAAAATTTATGGTGCATACTTATTTGTAACTGTCCTTTTTCCCATGAATTTGTTTTTTGGTTCATCCAACCAAGCTGAAATCTAATCTTAGGATTTAGAACATAACCCAAGCCTAAATACGTTCTATTTCTGTCAAAAAACTCAACCGTTCTATTTGCCCCTATGTTGGTTTCTCCATTGATAAACAATTCGTTATAAAGTGCCACATAAATTGCTTTAGGACTTAATTCTTTTTTATTTAAAGGGACATTTAAGAATAAATTATAGCGGTAGCGCGTTCTAAAATCTTGGTTACCCACAAAACGCTGCTCATATCTAAAACGATGCGTTAGGTAAAACCTATTTCCTAGTTTTTGAGGAATTAAAGCCTCTTGGTAAATACGGTTTTCCACAAATGTATCATCACCATCACCAAATTGACCCGTTGTGATATGAGCATAACCAAGAGTAAACATAACACCAGCATCTTTGGGTGTGAATGTTAGTCCTGAGCGCAACATTAACTGTTCCATATCACCTAATCCTTGCCAATCGCGATACTGAAAATCACCCTGAACACCCCATTGACTAGCTTCAAATTGACGGTTATAAAAGTACATATACCAAGCACCTGTTTCAGATGTCTCTACTTGTGCTATGACACTCTTTAGAGATAAAAACAAAACCAATATAAAAAGCTTCAACTTCATGTATAGTTAATTTGATCGCAAATATAATAGTAATACTTTCATTGCGTATGGTATTAAGTTCTATTTAACCATTAATTAACGTATAATTTAAGATTGAGTATTCCTTTGAAAAAAAGAGGTTTTGAAATAAAAAACAAAGCCATACACATCTATTGTTTATCTTATTAATATACCTGTAAATGTATCGGTAATTTATTATGACAAATAAGCCGGTCTCTAAAAGCGCAATAAACGCATGAGATTCTGATAAATCATATGTATTGAATATTTCTTTAAGGGTGCGAAGTTTACAATATTGTGCAGATTATTGATTTGTAAAATTTCTTAAGTTTTCTTCCTCTTGAAGTGCCACTTGGTCTTTTAAAATCTAAGATATATTTATGGTCGTTTGCTTTAAACAGAACAAAAATTCAATTGTTAAAAACAACATTGGCATCATAAAAATGATGCCAACGTCTCTAACAACCAATTAAAATTTATGAAAAATCACACAAACTTTACCTTACTTGTAACAGTATCATATACTACTGCTACAATTTTAATTTTTTATTCTTGCCCTAGATCTGGCCTTAATTTTATGTTTAACAAATATCGTCAGTTGTTTTTTACTGCCTAAATCCAAATCCTAGTACTCGTAAACACGTCCTTTTTTAACGAAGCCTCACCATCTGCATCGACTTGCTTCAACCTGGTAATTATAAGAGATTATGGAACACGCACCTATTTGGGACTTGTCTAATTAAGCTATCGTACAATTTGGAAACAAGATTAAAACCAACAGCTTTAATTTCAGATTCAACTAATATGATTGCAAATATAATAGTAATACTTTCATTTATAACGCTATCATATCCTATTTAACTATTAATTAACGTATCGTTTATGAGTGTAATTTGCCCAAAGAAGTCTCATCAATCAAGCAAGTATAATATTAGACTATTGTTAAGCTGTGTTTGCTAAAAAATAGATGATCTTCTAATGTTTTTACGATAATTAGTTTCTAAAGCTTTTTACTTAATAATTAGAGCTGATTAGGGATAATTGCGTTCAATTTTCTTTCGCATTTAGCACAACATGTTCTAGTAAGGTCATTTTTTTTGTACATAAAAACACTTGTTAAGACATTAAATCTTAACAGTACGATTCAAATGTAAAACTGAAAATTTAAGTTTAATGAGGTTTTTTATAATTCAACACTCGCACCTATGTCCAATAGCATCAGATCCTTATTCTTATCAAAGAATTTGCGTTTGGCTTCTTCATGATTAATCTCAATGTAACCAAAAGTATCAAAATGATAGCCTAATACTTTATCGCATTCCACAAAATCACTAGCTATAATAGCGTCCTCAATTCCCATGGTAAAGTTGTCACCTATTGGCAAAATAGCCAAGTCCAATTTGGTTTGCATCGGAATCAGTTTCATATCCATAGTTAAAGCCGTATCGCCTGCGATATAGATTGTTTTATGTTCTCCTTCAATAATAAAACCACCTGGCTGTCCACCATATTTACCATCGGCAAATGAAGAGGTGTGTATTGCGTTGACGTATTTAAGATTTCCAAATTCAAAATCCCAAGAGCCCCCATGATTCATAGGGTGACCTTCGAAACCTAGACTTTGGTAGTGATTAATGATTTCAAAGTTAGATACAATTACTGCTCCTGTGCGTTTAGCAATAGCTTCAACATCTAAAGTATGATCTTGGTGTGCATGAGTCAGAAGAATATAATCTGCTTTTAAAGTCTCAATATCTATCGCTGAGGCTTTTTCGTTTCCCGTAATAAAAGGATCTACTAAAATATAAATATCTTTAACTTGGATACCTAAACAGGCATGACCGTAAAATGTAATTTTCATAATTAAAAATTTAAGAAATAAAGCTTCCTATAAATTTAATACAAAATGTAACCAATACCTAAAAGTAGAGCGAATAGAAATGTAGATAAAGCCAAAACTTTTAATTGACTATCAAAGTCATCGGGTTGCTTGGCTACTTTTATCTTTTTAACGTGAAGGATTAAAGGTATAAACGCAAAGAGATACAGAAAGTTGTAAGGCTCTGCATAGTATAAAATAGAAAACACGACTGTGATCAGCATAGCACCAATCAACAGACCAAAGTGATAGTTTTTAGCCCTTTGTAATCCTAGCTTAACGGCCAAAGTAATTTTACCAGCATTCTCATCGGGTTTAATATCTCTCATATTATTTAAGTTAAGAACACCGACGCTTAATAAGCCGAGGGCTATTGCCGGAAGTATCACAACATGATCCAAACTACCCGTATACAATAAGTAACTGCCCATTGTACTGATAATACCAAAAAAGATAAATACAAAAACATCTCCGAGGGCGCGATAACCGTATGGTGAGTCCCCCATCGTATAATTCAAAGCAGCATAGACAGACAAACCACCAAGAAGAACAAATAGTATCACAAACAAAAAATTTGTAGAACCAAAAGCGGCCCAAATAAGAGTGAAGGTTAATACAATAACGACTAGGATATTAATTTTTATAGCGTCAAGCATTTGATCTGGAGTAATTGCACCACTTTGAATGGCGCGCTGAGGGCCAACACGTTCGTCATTATCGGTTCCTTTTACTCCATCACCATAGTCATTTGCTAAATTAGACAGCACCTGTAAACTTATCGTCGTTAAAATAGCGAATATTAAAACCACAGGACTAAAATGGCCGTTGTAAACGGCAAAACAAGTTCCTAAGATAATTCCTGATACTGAAAGCGGTAAGGTTCTTAAGCGCATGGCTGAAAGCCACGGTTTAATTTTTTTCATTTAAAGCAATTTGGGTTATGGGATCCATTTTTTAGGAAAGTTAGGTTTCCTCTTTTCTAAGAAAGCATCTCTACCTTCTTTAGCTTCATCGGTCATATAGGCCAATCGCGTCGCCTCACCTGCAAATACTTGCTGCCCTACCATACCATCATCCGTAAGGTTCATAGCAAATTTTAGCATCTTTATTGAGGTTGGTGATTTGGCTAATATTTCTTGCGCCCATTCATAAGCTGTATCTTCTAATTCAGCATGTGGAACTACGGCATTGACCATACCCATATCAAAAGCTTCTTGAGCAGAATAATTTCTTCCTAAGAAAAATATTTCCCTCGCTCTTTTCTGACCAACCATCTTCGCTAAATAAGCAGATCCATAACCTCCGTCGAAACTCGTCACATCAGCATCTGTTTGCTTAAAAATAGCATGCTCTTTACTTGCTAATGTTAAATCACAAATTACATGTAAGCTATGGCCTCCACCAACGGCCCATCCTGGAACCACAGCGATCACAGCTTTTGGCATAAAACGAATAAGTCTTTGGACTTCTAAAATATTTAAACGATGATAACCGTCTTCTCCTACATAGCCTTGATGTCCTCTGGCCTTTTGATCTCCACCAGAACAGAAACTCCAAATCCCATCTTTAGAAGAAGGGCCTTCTGCACTTAAAAGAACAACACCAATATCTACATCTTCATTTGCATCATAAAAAGCTTCGTATAACTCTGCAGTGGTCTTTGGGCGAAAGGCATTTCTTACGTCTGGTCTATTAAAAGCAATCCTCGCAACTCCGTTGCATTTAGAATAGGTAATATCTTCATAAGACTTGACAATTTTCCAATCTATACGACTCATTTTTCTTAATATTTTGACAGCAAAAATAAGGAATTAATAATAATGCTCTAAACGTTATTATCCTTTTGATTTTGTTATGCAAGCATAATATCTTTGTAATCAATTTTATTAGTATGACGATTAATAGCCCTAACCTTAACCTCAAAAACTACACGCACGCTAAAGTAAAATTAGGAAGCCTGTATCTTTTTGAAAACTTTATGATTACAGAATTTGACGAAGGTGTCAATATCAACTTCGAAAATTTTAGTGATGCCGCAGAACTTATAAAAATTCATTATAAAAACGAACCTTTTGGATTAATTGCGAATAGAACAAATTCATATTCTCTGGATTTAAGTGATGCGCATTTAGCTAATAAAACAGGTCTGAATATAAAGGCCTATGCTGTTGTCGTATACAGGAGCTTATCAAAAAGCATTTTTGAGATAGAGAGTCACTTTTTAAAATTTAACCGAAAAGCATTTAATAATGTTGAAAATGCTATAGCATGGACAAACAGTGAATTATCCTCTACTCACTAATTTCTATTTGAGATAAATACCATCTTCCTTTATTTCTATCTGACGCTCTTTGTAAAGTGAGCCGATCGCTTTTTTAAAGCTTTTCTTACTCATTTGTAACAAGTCTTTTATTTGTTCAGGATTCGATTTGTCGTGCACTGGCAAGAAACCGCTATTATCATGCAACTCGTTTAAGATATGCTCAGCATTAGGTTCTATATTTCTATAACCGATTTGGTTTAAAGAAATATCTAATTTATTATCTAAACGTACTTTTTTTACGGTCCCTTTTAAACGGTCGCCGACGCTAAGGTCTTTATAAATATCATCCTTAAAGACTAAACCTAAATGAGTTTTATTAACGATCACGTTCATACCCAAATCTGATGGATGGGACACAATTAAATCAACTTCATCAAATTGAGCTACCGTTAACTCTTTATTATCTAAAAACCGATTGGTCTTACTTGAAGCGACTAAGCGTTCTGTCTCTTCATCTAAATAGCAATGCACCAAATACCAGCCACCAGCCTTTATTTTAAAAGCTTGCTCTCTAAATGGACAGAATAATTCTTTTACCAGTCCCCAATCTAAAAAGGCTCCAAAATCTGTCACCTGATTACAACGTAAGAGTGCAAAATCCCCCTTCATTATGTAAGGTTTGTCCGTTGTCGCTACTGGTCGTTCTTCATTATCTAAATAGACAAATACATCGATCTTATCTCCAATTTCAAAAACTTTTGGCACATAACGATTTGGTAATAAAACTTCTCCATCATCGCCGTCCCCTAGGAATAATCCTGGTTCTGTGTCTCTTAAAATCTCAAGTGTATTGTTTTCGCCTAAATATATCATGCTGCAAAGGTATTGATATTAGTAGAAGGTTTTAATATTATTTTGAAACAAAATACGAGTTCTTTCCTATGGTTCTAAAGGATGGAACAACGGTTTTTCAACTACAGACCTAGGGCATAGAAAAAAATAAAAACTAGTTTGGCAAATACTTAAACAAGTTTAGGAGATACTGCAACAAGTTCTGGAGATACTGAAACAAGTTCAGGAGATACTGAAACAAGTTCAGTAGATACTGAAACAAGTTCAGTATAAACGAAAGCGCTATAATCATTTAATTATAGCGCTTTCCTTATATTTTTTCCTTTGATCTAAGAATCTATGCGTAAACAGACTCCTTCTTAAAGTGCTTCATTAATAGATAATAAACCACTACTCTGTATTTATTTCTATTAGATTGTCCATAGGTCTCAATGACAGAAGCGATTGCTCCATCCAAATCATCACTCTCAGATAATCCTAGTTTTTTTATTAAAAAATTATTCTTTACCGTCGCTAATTCTTTAGCGTCTGAACCAGAAACAGTAGATGAGTCTGCATTATAAATTGAAGGACCTAAACCTACAGTCACTTTAGTTAATAAATCCATATCTGGA
>RCND010001635.1_pt1 | contig 12696 bp, 8 predicted proteins | sample 2041351 | NCBI WGS metagenome assembly RCND01 (sample SAMN09708230, study PRJNA481090) | Marine sediment metagenome, whole genome shotgun sequencing project. | biome: marine sediment; feature: ocean; material: sediment; isolation source: Sewage treatment plant 12B marine sediment (STP12B) ...
TTGGCTTCTGCTGGAATTCTGCTGACCACCGGTGAGTTCGAACTGGCGACACGTGCCATCGTGCTGTTTCTTACCAACCTGGTGGCGATGATACTGGTCGGTGCGCTGACTTTTATGGCCGTAGGAGTTTCCCCGCCTACTGCGCGTAAGAAAACCGCCATGTTTGTCAGAGCACAAATCGGCCTGTTTATTGTGCTTACACTCGCCATTTCGGTACCGCTGTGGTTTTACAGCGAAAAAGTATTGTTCAACGCCCATTACCAGGCCGCAAAATCCGAGATCCTGCAAAGCTGGCTAAGGGAAAACAAGCTGGAGCTTGTCGATGTGGATATTTTTCGAGAGACCCAAACCCTGACACTCAGCCTGGTCGGTCCGAACCAGCCCACCAATGTCCACAAGCTGTTTAAGCAACTCACTGACGCGCATGATATGGAGAATTTCACCATCGAATATGACTGGACCCAAAAAGTAAGCGGAGTCTGGCCGCAACGTGGTACATCGATAAGTGAAATTGCTGAAGAAGCCGGGATTAAGGTAGACGCACTAACGAGCCGTCACTGGGTTTGGCGCGGCACACAATACGACAGTGACAACACCGCTCTCGCCAGGAATAGTGAAAGATACACGCTGGTTTTTGAAAATAACGACAAATTTCGCTTGTTGGCAGACTGCGGCACACTCAAGGGCACCTACACCTTTAGCGGACGCTCGCTGGATATCGAAATGAACCGCAACTGGTTTTCGGGCTGTCGCAAGGACAAGGTCCTGAAAATATTCCTTGAGGATCTGGTTAGATCTCAGACGGCATTTCTTGAGGACAACACCTTGCAAATTGCCCTCGCCGGTAGCGAGGGCATCATGTATTTCACACAGGACTAAACTGATCTAGGCGAGTGCCAAAGCCTGCTCGAGGTCCGCGATAATATCCTCGATATCTTCGATACCGATGCACAGACGTATCATGTCCGGTGTCACACCCGCAGCGACCAGTTCCTCGCCGGCTAACTGGCGATGTGTGGTTGATGCCGGATGGGCGGCCAGTGATTTAACGTCACCAATATTCACCAGGCGTAAGAACATTTGCAGGCCATCATAAAACTTAACGGCTGCTTCATAGCCCCCCTTGATACCAAAAGTCAGCAAGGCGGATGGTTTGCCGTTGGTGTATTTTTGAGCCAATTCATAATAAGGTGATTCCGGTAAACCAGCGAAGTTAACCCAGTCGACCTTTTCGTGGTCTTTCAGATAGTTGGCCACTACCAGTGCATTGTCACAATGACGCTCCATACGCAGTGGCAAGGTCTGCATTCCCTGGAGAATCAGGAAGGCATTCATGGGGCTCAAAGCCGAGCCGGTATTACGCAAAGGCACCGTGCGGGCACGTGCTATGTAGGCGGCCTCACCCATCGCCTCAGTGTAGACAACACCATGATAGGAGGCTTCGGGTTCATTTAACATATGGAACTTTTCGGGGTATTTATCCCATGGAAAATGTCCACCATCAACAATCACACCACCCAGCGAATTACCATGACCACCCATGTACTTGGTCAAAGAGTTGACAACAATATCTGCGCCGTACTTGATCGGCTTGATCAACGCCGGTGTCGCTACGGTGTTGTCGACGATCAACGGAACACCGTGCGCGTGTGCCATATTGGCCAAGGCCTCGATATCCACGATATTGCCCGCCGGATTACCGATGGATTCACAGAAAATAGCCGTGGTCTTCTCATCGATCAAACCTTCCATGGCTTCGACGCTGTCATCGGCGGCAAAGCGCACATCAATTCCCTGGCGTGGCAACATATGTTTGAACAATGTGTAACTGCCACCGTATAGCATCGGAACCGAGATGATATTGTTGCCTTTCTCCGCTATATTCAGCACTGCGTAGTTAATCGCAGCACTTCCCGCACTCACGCATAAAGCCGCAATACCGCCCTCCAATTGGGCACAACGTTGCTCCAGCACATCGGTGGTGGGGTTCATAATACGTGTGTAAATATTACCGGGCACAGCAAGATCAAACAGGTCCGCTCCATGTTGGGCATTATCAAATTCATAAGCAACAGTCTGGTAAACAGGCACCGCTGTCGACTTGGTGGTAGGGTCGGATTTAAAACCCGCATGGATAGCAAGTGTCTGATCTTTCATATTTTATTCCTTTAGTTAAGTGTTGTTATTTTTTAACGCCAAGTGGATCATCCGGATCAACATTTTTCATAAACTGTTGTTTGCGATCAAGATTGGTCACCCGATATACGAGACCGAGCCAGTTATTTACCACTGCTTTGGCGGTATCGCCCCAGGTATTGTCCAGCATCGGCTCGAGTTGTTCTTCCAATAGAGCGGGTAAAGACTGGCCCTCGGCTTGTGACTGGTTTGCAGCCTCGAGAAATTTCCCGGCGATCATTTCCGCATCAGCAGAAAAATAAGATTCCGGAAAAGGCGGTGGTGTCTGTAATTCTCCGACCAGGTAACGTCCTACTTCGCGTTTGTATTCTTTTAACAGGCTGTTCCTGTCGTACTCAGGGTGGCCCTGAAAATAGATCATACGGAACTGGTCGGGACTGACCGCCATATGAACACCACCTTCCACACTTTCTGCCAAAACCGTGAGACCAGCCTGTTCCAATTGTTGCCGGCTAATTTCGTTGTGACGCGAATGCGGAACATCAAAACGTGTATTGATGTCTCTTAGCAACGGGTGCCCTGGACTGGAGATTTTGTGGCTGTAAACACCCCAGCGTTTGCCTGGCAACGGCTGACGTTCAATCCCATGCAAGTACTTGAGCAAAGCGTGCGTTGCCAGGCAGGAACACAGCGTCGAAGCGACATTCTGATCGGCCCAGCGCACCACTTCCATCAGGGGTTCCCAAAATGGTTCCTGTTTGAGGTCGGGGTTGGCGACATTTGCACCAGTGATAATCAGCGCGTCCAGACCCTGTGCCTGCAAATCTTCGAATTTACAGTAGTACTGCTCAATGTAATCCAGCGTCTTCTCGCTACGTAGTAAACCTGGCAGTGAGAACGGATATACATAAAACTGTGCAATACGATTACAGTTACCCACCAGGCGGATAAACTGCCGCTCGGTGGCCTCCAACGCAGCATCCGGCATCATATTCAGAAAACCAATATGCAGTTCACGAATATCCTGATGTACTGCGCGATTAAGTGGCAGAACTTCATGGCCTTGCTCACGCAGGCGGGAAAAGGTGGGTAATTTGAGATGTTCGACAAGAGGCATGCTTAGAGTGTAGCTCCGAATCCGGAAAATAACCGGCTGATCGTATTTGCAGAGTAAAGATTTATACCTGCCCAAAAAACAAAACCCCGGTATAAAACCGGGGTTTTATTAGAAAACGCTAAATCAGGCACTGGCTATAGATTTGCCTTTCGAGCCGAGATCTTCACAGGCTTCCTGTAAACGGTCAACAATACCCTGCTCACCAAGACGCAAATAACCTCTTGGATCATAGAACTTCTTGTAGGGCGTGCCATCATCCGGATCAATCTGGAACTCAAAAGCACGGGCATTCTCCGCTACAAATTTACCAACTGGCTCGGAGAACGCGAACTGCGTGTCGGTATCGATGTTCATTTTGAACACGCCGTAGCTGACAGCCTCGTGAATCTTGGTTTTCTCGGAACCGGAACCACCGTGGAATACCAGGTGTAACGGGTTCGGTCCGGTACCATGTGTCGATTGAACCAGCGCCTGCGAATTCTTCAGAATTTCAGGACGCAACTTGACGTTACCCGGTTTGTAAACACCATGAACATTGCCAAATGAAGCCGCCACCGAGAAATGACCAATCGGGTTCAGCAATTCATACGCCTGCAACACATCTTCAGGCTGAGTGTAAAGCTTGGAATTATCGGCCCCTTCCTCAAAATCACTGCCGATACCATCTTCTTCACCACCGGTCACACCCAACTCGATCTCCAGTGACATATCGATTTTCGCCATGCGCTCCAGAATCCGCGCACTTTCACTCAGGTTAAATTCGATGGGGTCAGCAGACAGATCGAGCATATGTGAGCTGAACAACGGCCTGCCATGTAATGCGTAGTACTTTTCACCTTCATCCAACAGGGCTTCAATCCACGGGATCAATGCTTTGTTTGCATGATCGGTATGCAGGGCCACGCAGATGCCATAATGCTCAGCCAACAGGTGCACGTGCTGCGCAGCAGCGACGGAACCGACTACCTTGGCATTGAATCCATCACTCAGGCCTTTGCCCGCGTAGAACTGGCCACCACTGTTGGAAAGCTGAATAATGATATCGGAATTGGCTTTAGCAGCAGCTTCCATCACGGCATTAATGGTGTTGGTGCCGGTAACGTTAACAGCAGGGAGAGCGTAACCGCCTTTCTTGGCCGCTTCGACCAGTGCTTTATATCCTTCTCCGGTGACAACACCGGGCTTCAATGTACTTTGGGTCATGGAAAATTCCTTGTTGAAAACAACCTTTTATTTTAGCGGTATTTTTGCAGGTGTAGAAGGAAAAAAGGCAAAGTTTTTGTCTTTTCTTGCACCTGAGTTGTGCTAATTGGCAAGCGGTGGCACACCGACCATTTTCTTAATTCATATCTATAAAATACACCTTGAAGTAGCTTGACCTATGTCAATGAATGTTTTCAGCAAATGTGGCATTTTGTCGCATGGATGCAAGTGTTCAATTGTGTCCTATTCAAGCAATCAGGCATCGTCAATCTTAAAACCAAGAAGAAAGACGAACAAACGGGAGTGATTTATGAGGATGAAATTATTTTGGTCACTGTTGGTAAGCACGGCATGTATTTGTGGTGCGACCAATCTGGCGGCCAAGTCAGATGTCGTTGACGACGGCTATTACACTACCAAGGACAGTGAGTTTTATTTAACGCCCGAGCAATTACTATTTATCAGACCCGGTCTGGTAATGGAAATTCTCGAGGTCGTAGTTCCAGCAGACAGGCAAACAGAGGTTACTTTTACACTTGCTGATCCCGCCGGACTGCCACTCGACAGGAATGGTGTATATACACCAGGTCCTGTTAGCACTTCCTTTATTCTTTCCTTCATTCCTGAAGGTGAAGAGGCCTATTTGGCATACACCACGTATATTCAGACCAGCCCGATTACCGGTGACTCCTCTGAACTTGCAACCTCTGATCGAGGTGGTGTCTACACAACGGTTGAACAGGGTAAATACATGTACAAATTCAGTACCGTATTACCTGAAACCTATGAAATGGACTCCACCCACACCCTCGGTGTATATGCACGACGTGACCTGCAAGAATTTGATCTGGATCGTTATGTAACCAACGAACTTGAGCATTTCGTTCCTTCCGGCATGTATGATCCCATGCCTCGCGAAATCGTCACGACTGAGACCTGTAACGGTCGCTGCCATGACCCTCTCGCTTTGCACGGTGGTGCACGTCAGGAAATTGGCCTATGCATTCTTTGCCATAACCCCTGGCAAGACATTGATCCCGATACCGGCAATTCAGTTGACATGCCATTGATGACACACAAAATCCACATGGGTGCCAACCTGGAAAACGGTTACAACATCATCGGCTATCGTCAATCCAATCATGATTACAGCCATGTCGAATACCCAGCGGGCATCAACGAATGTGAAGTCTGTCATACAGGTGGAACACCTTCCGATGACTTCCCAATGGTTGCCAGCCCTACAGCTGCTCTTGTTTGTGATGGCTCCAGTGTTGGTGAGACAGTTTTGACATGGGAACATACAGCTGACGTCCAGATTAATGTTCGCACGGACTCCAACCCTGGAGTTGTTGCTCTTTTCGCACAGGGCGGGCCGACCGGATCCGCGGCAACAGGTAAATGGGTTGCGGATGGAACGCATTTTGACATCTTGGACTTGGTTACCCAAGACCTGTTACAGACTGTCACGGTCAATTCCACAGTTCTGGGTTGCGTCGGCAATGCGCCTGGTGCCATGGTAGGCACGCCCGGCATGGATCACACCAATTGGCTGAATCATGCAACCCGGAAAAACTGTGGCTCCTGTCATGATGGTATTGACTGGGTAACAGGTGATGGTCATTCAGACAATAACATTGCTCAGTCTAATGACAATATTTGTGGCAAATGTCACAAGCCTTACACCGAGAATGAGTTTGATCGGTCTGTTAAGGGTGCGCACACGGCAGTCTACAAATCAGTACAGTTGCCAGGTATTCTGGTCGACATCCTCGATGTCATGGACACTGATCCTGGTGACAACCCAACGGTAACATTCTCGCTGAGTGATAAGAGTGGACCGGTCGCTCCATCCAGCCTGCCCTTCTTCCAACTCATTATTGCTGGACCAAACGATGACTTCAGTTTCCTCGCCACAGAGTTTGCTGTTTATGGTGCGGTCCCTGCAGGTGATAACTGGAGCTATACTTTCAACACGCCAATTCCCGCTGATGCGGAAGGTTCCTTCACAGCAGGCGCCGAGCTCTTTGCAATGGTTCCTGTCGACATGGGTGGCGAAGCACCCACCATGGTTCGTCACACTGCAGAAAACCCGGTATTTGTATTTGCCGTGACCGACGACGATCCTGTGGCCCGACGTATGGTTGCCACTGATGCCAAATGTGAAGCCTGTCATTCCAACCTGCAATTGCATGGTGACATTCGGCATGAAGTTCAATACTGCGTCACTTGCCATTTGCCAGCATCCACTGATATTGGTGAAGTGCAAGAGGGCAATATGGAAGAGTCTATTCACTTCAAATACATGGTCCACAAGATCCATCGTGGTGAAGACCTGGTCAATGGTTACGTAGTCGCTGGTCATAACCAGAGCATTCATGACTATGGCCATGTCGAGTATCCGGGCGATCTGCGTAATTGTGATGCCTGTCATGAAGGCAATTCTCAACAGTTGCCGTTGCCGGCCGGTGTACTCCCGACGACGACTCCTCAAGAGTGGTGGGATCCGATGGGACCGCAAGCCGCAGCATGCCTGAGTTGTCATGATACCGATGACGCAAAAGCGCACGCTTACACCAACACCGCCTTCTTTGACGACCTCTTTGGTGAAGCCTGCTCAACCTGCCATGCTGATGGCAAGAGCTCTTCAGTAGATAAGGTTCACGCGCGGTAAGGCTATAAGATATACGGGCTTTTGAGCCCAGACTATGTGCAGGGTGTTTCGACACCCTGCATTTTTTTGGGGCCTATAAAAAGCTCTGATGCACACCAGCTACCTGGTAAAGTTCATATCCAGCCCTGCTTGCTGTTATTTACCATCCTGATTATCCGGTTCCTGATTTGGTTTAAAGGTCAGGAATGGCAGCTTTGGGGATGCACAGGTATAAGGAGCGGTCACCATTGTTCACTTTCTGCTGCCGCTGAATGTCGAAATGGCGCTTCAGGTTCATCTCCAATGATTCACGGCTGTAATCCTTGTACTTGTCTTCCTTATTCCGTAGCAAGGTCTGGACCTTGTCATCCTTACGTGAAACATACTCGATCACCAGCCTGTCTGTCAGACCGGCCAGCCAGTCGACAAACTCAGCCAGGGGAATATTTGCCGTGATGACAACATGATGAATCAGCGCCAGGCATAAGACGAGGTCAGGCCGGCTACGGGTTTGTAAATCAGTACGTTCGCGGTTACGCCAGCCCCAGTTGGGTGAAGGATCTGCAACATTTTGCACCAGGGCAAGGATATTGTCCGGTGTATCCGGGTTCAGATAAAGCCGCTCCACTGCTACGTGGTCGATGTCCGTTGACAGGACCTGCTCACATTCACTGGCAGCGATACGTGAAAACTGGCCGGTATTGCATCCTATATCCCAAACGACAGCCGGCTTCTCGTCAACGATCGCTGCACGGATAAACGCTTCTTTGCGCTGATGATCGTCTTCAGAATAATTGTGAAACTCGGTATAGTCCCCCCACTCGGAACCGGTCGCCTGCCACTCTAGCTTTTTGACCAGTTTCTGCAGCTTGCGGACATTAACGAGGATCAATTCCTTGTTAAAACCGGCAGATTTCAGGTTTGAACGGATATTTTCACTCGAGCCGCCATAACGTCGGTCCAGCTTGGACTGCAGCCACACGTGACTCATCACGCCCTTGCGGAAACGATCACGAAAGCTAAAAATGGCCGCTGCCGTCTGCACATCGATACCATCGATGGATGCACGCATGAATGGCTGGTAATTACACTTTTTATAGGCCTGTAACATCAAGGGAAACAGGAACATCTCACAAAACTGCCGGTAACCGGACCAGGGTTCACCTGGCTGTAAGGGTTCAAATGACGGGATGTCAATAAATACCGGTTTGCGATTTACAAACTGTATGTTGTACGGGCTTGCATCTTTCAGCGCAAAACCATTGCTGATCGCACGTTCCACCAGGTGCAGTTGCAAACTGGCAGCCGCTTTGAGCATGCTGAAAGTCCATTCATAGGCATAACTGATAACCGGCACAACGTCGTGTTCAAGAAACCCTGCCCATTGCGCTCTTACCTCATCTGGTAGCGGGTTGTCCTCGCCGGAGAGTTCACGGGTACCGATCAGTTTGCCGGATTCGACCAGTTTTTTGTAAAACGACTTTTCCTGCAACTGCCGAAAGCTATCCAGCGCCGATTTGCTTAAGCCCCGGAATATCCGCTCCTGGTAGTGATAAACACGCCCGTCACGGTCGCGAAAGGAGCCTGCATTGACTGCAGCAGAGGTATTGTTCATCAGGGTTTCAGACCGTGTCGTCTTCGGGGTCTTCTTTTTTACCCATACCGAAAGAGACCCTTAACTTATGCCAGTACAGCTTGACGGCCACGCCCACGGCAGCAACACCACCGAGGATGACCTGTAATAACATACTGCCGGTGCCGGGATCGAGGTAGGCTTCGGTATCGGTCATATATAGCAGGAATAAAATGGTAACAATAATTCGCATTTACTTATCTCTTTAGTCTGTGTATTTAGTTGATGTACTGCAATAACAGTTACTCACCTTCGCTGTCTGAAAAAGTCTTTCAGCAGGGCTGAAGATTCATCCGCCAGGCAACCTCCGGCAATCGTCGCGACGTGATTGTGTGCAGGATCACCCAAAATATCAAACTTTCCACCTGCAGCCCCGGTTTTCGGATCGACCGCACCATACACTATTCGCGCAAGCCTTGCGTGAATCATGGCACCAGCACACATCGGGCAGGGTTCCAGTGTCACATACAAACTGCAGTCTGTCAGACGGTAATTGCCAATTGCTTTTCCGGCATCCCGCATGGCCATTATCTCGGCATGGGCGGAAGGGTCATTGAGGGTAATATTCTGATTCCAGCCACGGCCAATAATTTCACCACCCCTGACTATAACAGCCCCAATGGGTACTTCGTTCTCCCGCGCTGCTTGTCTGGCCAATAACAGGGCCTCGTACATCCAGAGCTCATCCTGCTGATCAAACGAACCGACAAATTCGGATTTCATGATCCAAACTCTTTTACCCGGATTGTGTGCTGCCGCTGCATTAGGCAACTTTCGATGGCAAGCGCACACAATGTTGGGGACTTAGCTCGGGATGTCTTAACTGCGTTTCCGATTCACTGCAACTTAACACGGCCAGCATAGACGTCGGTTTTAGTTCACCGGTTATTAAACCCGCCTCATCATACGCGTGAACACGATCAATAAAGTCCTTATCCCAGTCGGCGTCAGCATCATAATTATGCCCGAACGGCCTGTCTATAAACACAAAAATGATGTTGCCGAAGGGAAAGAAAAAGTTGAAATTGAATCGCTCCAAAAGAAGTGGAAGTATATCCTGAGCCCGGATGCCTTCAAAGCCTTCGCTTGAACAATCGTGATTGATATAGTCGGGCTCATACCTGTTCTGAAGCCTGTTAAAGCGGTAATTCTCCGGAAGCTCATTCCAGAATGGCTGGAGCGCATCCATTGCCTCGGGCCAACGCATATGGCCATTCCTCCCAATCATATCGGATACAAGGAAAATACCGCCTGGTTCCAGAGACTTCTTGACAGAATCAAACAGGCCTTCAAGGTTTAGAACATGATGTAATGATTGATTCGCCAGCACACAGCCATACTTCCGGGATGGCTTCCAGCGATTAAAATCGTCACGACTGAATATGAAATTATCAGCCAGACCTGCCCCACTAACCGCAACTTTTCCCCTCTCGAGCATGTCAGGGTTAAGATCGAGACATTCAAAAACAAAATTGTTATGCTCCCAGCGCAATAACTCTGTCGCAATTTTCAACTCCATGTCACAATTTCCGGAGCCAATACTTAATATCTGAATTATCCGGGGCTTTGAGGCTTTTAAGTAGTCTTGAATGTACCTGGTAAAGAAATCAACCGGGTTGCTAAAACCAAAACGACGCATATCAGGCGCAAGATACTTGTTTGACCAGTAATGGAAAATCTCTGGCAGGTCATGTACCTCTTCATACTCTTTAAAGAAGTCTTTTTCAGATTCAATTTTTTCTGAATAATCGATCGAATGTGGGTTGACCAGGAGTCCCACGTGCTTTCGTACCGAAGAAACTGCAGATCTTGATTGTGCAAGTGTTGTCTGTTGAATCAGCTTGGCCTGGTTAGTAGTCTGTTGCCATGCCGACTTGAGCATGTCACGTTTGTTGACACTGCTATTGAGCTTACGGGCCACGAAAATGACATTGTCATTCGGGTAACCCCAGCGTACTGAGTTGTAAGCCAAAAGAAAACACTCCTGGAATCCTGCATTATGCATTTCCTCAAGCAGGTCCAGGCCAAAATCATAAAAACTGAGAACCCCCTGCTCTGATAAAGGATCGCCGTGATAGCAGGGCTCTACATGGTTTTCTATATTTCCCTCATCGTCCATCGTCGCCCGAACCAGTGTCGCATCTACGAAACTGAAAGGAACACTGATAAGCAGCTGTCCACCAGAACTTAAAACACGGTAAAACTCTCTCAATGCAGAGCGATAGTCCGGCACGTGTTCCAAAACATCAAAACTCAGAATAATTTCTAAACTGGCATCGGCAAAAGTCAGCTTTGTAATATCTTCGTTTCTGACCGGCATGACATGTGTCTCAACTAATTCACCAAAATCATGATCTGGAAAATATTCGCTGGAGACAAGTAATGGGTAACGGCCAGCCATGTTTTGATAAACGGGCGTCAAGGTTTCAGTCAGGTAAATTCTATCGTCTGTTGTAGGCTTACAAACTTCTTCAAACACATGTAAACAGCCTCGCCACCGATTGATCAAGCCACATTGCGGACAAGCGAGGGTCTCTCGCCAGTTAACGGCACTCCCATCGGTAGGCAAGTTAACGCTGAAAGCCACGTCTTCCTGACAGATGTAACATCTACCATCAAGGGTAGCAGTTGGTTTTAAGGGGGTATCGCTTTGCGTCGCACAAGCGGAAAAAAACTCATGCACCGCTTTGACATCTTTCGTGTTAAAAAACGGTGTTGGCAACTCAGTTGGCAACACACGTTTTCTTTTACGTAACCAATTCCTGTAAAAACGCCTCAAGGGTTCAAAGTATGAATCCAAGGTTATTCCCACTCAATGGTTGCGGGTGGCTTCCCAGATATGTCATAAACTACTCGAGATATACCTGATATCTCATTGATTATTCTCAAAGATACTTTCTCAAGAAACTCATAAGGCAAACGTGCCCAGATCGCAGTCATGAAATCAACGGTCTCGACCGCGCGCAAAGCCACGACCCACTCATAACGACGCTGGTCACCAACAACACCAACAGATTTTATCGGCAGGAAGACCGCAAAGGCCTGGCTGACCTTGTCGTAAAGATCATGATTGCGCAATTCTTCGATAAAGATGTAATCAGCCTGCGCTAGTGGCTCCAGATATTCCTCACGTACTTCACCGAGGATACGCACACCGAGTCCCGGACCGGGGAACGGGTGTCTGTAGACCAGTTCTGGTGCGAGGCCCAACTTCACACCGATACGCCGCACCTCATCTTTGAACAATTCACGTAAGGGTTCGATCAACTCCATTTTCATATAATCGGGAAGACCACCGACATTGTGGTGTGACTTGATCACATGGGCCTTGCCGGTACGACTGCCGGCCGATTCGATCACATCAGGATATATCGTACCCTGTGCCAGCCATTTGACATCTTGATCCGAACGCGTGCAATTCTTTGCCTGCTCTTCGAAAATATCGATAAACAGATTGCCGATCACCTTGCGTTTTTGTTCCGGGTCTTCCACACCGGCAAGCCCGGTTAGAAATCGTTCACGCGCATTCACCCTTATGACATGTACACCCATGTGCTCGTCAAAAGTGTCCATTACCTGGTCACCTTCCTGGTAACGCAACAGGCCGGTGTCAACAAAGATACAGGTCAGCTGGTCACCAATGGCCTCGTGTAACAAAGCCGCCACCACGCTTGAATCTACACCACCGGACAAACCCAGTAGCACATGGGCGTCACCCACATCCTTGCGTACATGCTCAATCGCGTCATCAATAATATTAGCCGCCGTCCAGCGTGCATCACAGGCGCAGATATCCAGTACAAAGCGTTGTAGTATCTCTTTGCCCTTGGCTGTGTGGGTCACTTCCGGGTGAAACTGGACACCATAAAAATGACGTGATTCATCGGCTATGGCAGATACCGGTGCCGAGTCGGTGCGGGCCACGATTTCAAAACCATCAGGTAATTTTGTGAC
>RCND010001636.1_pt1 | contig 12693 bp, 13 predicted proteins | sample 2041351 | NCBI WGS metagenome assembly RCND01 (sample SAMN09708230, study PRJNA481090) | Marine sediment metagenome, whole genome shotgun sequencing project. | biome: marine sediment; feature: ocean; material: sediment; isolation source: Sewage treatment plant 12B marine sediment (STP12B) ...
AACCGGTGCTGTCGTATTCTCAAAAAAGTCGTTCATTAAATCGAACGCAAAGGGCATACCGACATACCAGGACCAGCGTTCAGATTCTCCTCCCACAAAAGGTAGTTCCAAACCGAGCTGTATGTTCAGAAGAACCCTTTGTTGAAATCCGTCGGCCCAGGGATATTGCGGCGGCGCAGTATTGGCATTCTGTAACTCAAATCGATTCACCGTACTGCGCATTTCTGAGGTATAGGCGGTTAGAACAGGATTCAGTGGAAATGCCTTGAATACGTGATCCGATCCGAATCCGAAAGTGATTGGGGATAACAACACGATTATCAAAGTCAGTTGATGGCGCCAGTTCATTTGTGCTCCAATCAGTGGAAATCAGATAGACAATAAGAGTATAACAAATAAATGTCAGGAATTGCCGCCTACGTAGCAGTTGGATCAAATATCAATCCCGAAAAGCATGTTCCCGATGCCTTGAAGAAACTTAAGAAAGCGCTTCGGGTGACAGGTATTTCAACTCATTACGGAACGGTTCCTCTTAAAAACCGCCACGAACAGGATGACTATCTTAACGGTGTCTGGCAGCTGGATACGGAGATGAGGCCGGAGGATCTGAAGCGGATCTTTCGGGATCTGGAACGTTTGTCCGGCAGGATACATAATGAAGATCGATACGCATCCCGGACTTTGGACCTGGATCTTCTGCTTTGGGACCAGTTGACGGATTCCGACCTGGGTCTCCCGGATCCTGACGTCCTGACGCGGCCTTTCCTTTTTGTACCTCTGCTGGAACTGGATCCTGAGCTTCGATGGCCATTGACCGGCAATTCCTTAGGGGACATGGTTGATTACAATCTTGCGTCGTTGATGCAGGCCGACAACGAGATGACTGAATATCTGAAAGGAATGATTAATGGATAAAGAAAAAGTGGCTCGGCTGACTCGAGAATTGCTCCTGGAAATTGGAGAGGATCCCAATAGGGAAGGTCTCCTGAAAACACCTGAGCGCGTGGCTGAATCCTGGGCCTTTCTTACTTCCGGCAACAGAAGCAACCTGGACACCGTTATCAACGACGCCGTCTTTGAATCGGAAGCCAATAACATGATTCTCTGCCGGGATATTGAATTGTACAGTCTCTGTGAGCATCACATGCTGCCGTTTTTCGGCACCTGCACCATCGGATATATTGCACGCAACAAGGTTCTCGGTTTGAGTAAATTGGCCCGTATTGTCGACCATTTCTCACGTCGCCTTCAGATTCAGGAACGCCTCACGGCCCAGGTGGCCCGGGCTGTAATGGATTCAGTCAATGCAGAAGGTGTCGGCGTGATTATAGAAGCCCGGCATATGTGCATGACAATGAGGGGTGTCGAAAAGCAGCATTCGTCAATGACAACAAGTTCGGTTCTGGGAAGTTTCCACTCGGATTTGCCCACTCGAACTGAATTTCTCACCTTGGCCGGGAAATAATTCGACTCAAGTTTATTGATTCGAATTGCTTGAGAAAAGTTTCATGGAACCGGCCTGCGGGTTCTCATCACTGATTTCTTCAATGAGGCTCACCGCCTGAAATGGGATCATCAGATGATCCGAGCCGCCAAACTCCTTGATAACCTCGTCTTCCGACGGATCGATTACAAGTTTGCTGGTTTTTGTGAAAATCAGATCTTTTATAGAGACAAAATATGGATGTGTAAGATCGAGACTTCTGGCCTTGAGAATAACCTGTTTTTCTTTCCATGTGAAATGGACACGGTAAATTGACACAGCACGACTATATACGCCTTCGTCTGATTGTTAAAGGAAATCCGATTGAATCCTTCTTCGCCTGAGGTTAGATTGAAACAGGAATGGTCGAAACTTTAGGTCGCCGCATCAGGCAGTCTTTCGGACAAGTATCTTATGCTGCCGGATTTCAACTCTTTCTCTTCAAGGAAACCTTCAATTTCCTGGCGAAACGGAGAATAGGGTTCCGGGTTCTCATTATGCAGATCCTTTTTACTGGGGTGGAGGCATTATCTATCGTTTCTCTCCTTTCTCTGGGAATCGGTGCCGTTATCATTATACAGGGTGCTCAGCTGCCGGATTTCCTTCTGGGCGAACAGCTGTACAGAATTCTGATAATTGTTATTGCCAGAGAGCTGGGGCCGCTTTTGACTGCGTTTGTGATAATCGCCCGATCGGGGAGCGCCATAACCACAGAACTCGGTAATATGGTTGTATCTCATGAAATGGAGGCCTACCTCTCGGTGGGGATTCATCCTGTTTCTCAACTCGGAGTACCCAGAGTAATTGGTGTTGCCCTCTCGATGGTGCTTCTTACGGTATATTCCAATGTTTTCGGCCTGTTGGGATCCCTCACGGTATCCTCCATCATCACCAGAGTGAGGCTTGCCGACCACCTGTCAGCATTATTCGCCAATTTCTATCTCATTGATATTGTTGCAAGCATCGTCAAAAGTTTTGTTTTTGGAATCATTATTGCTGCTACCTCGGTATATTACGGTTTCAGCGTCAGCGGGGCAGTTACAGAGGTGCCGGTGAAAACGATCAGGTCTATTGGTGTCAGCATAGTTCTTTGTGTGATCGCCGACGGTATAATAATCCTTGTGACGATTCTGGGTTCGGGATGAATAACAACGCCGATAAATTCCCCATTTACATCGATAATATCTCAATCCGTTTTGACGGCCGGGAAGCTCTGGATGATTTGAGTATGGGATTTGACCGGGGCAAATCCACCGCTGTTGTTGGTAGATCAGGCTGTGGTAAATCACTTTTACTCAAATGTGCCGCGGGTCTGATTTTTCCTGATGATGGCGGAGTTTTTTTTGAAGGGCATTCCATCAGCGGGATGGGAGAAGGGCAATATCAGCGAATGCAGGCCCGAACAGGATTTCACTTTCAGGATGCAGCACTCTGGGCTAATAAAACATTGGGTGAAAACCTCAGCCTGCCTCTGCTGGCCGCGCAACCGGATCTGTCCAACGACGTTTTGAGAGACAAGGTTGCCGAGTCCTTCGCTTCTGTCAGCCTGAATCTTGACCCGTCTCTCAGGCCTGCCGCAATATCCATGGGACAGCAGAAGATGGTGAGTTTTCTTCGGGCCACCATAACCCGACCGGAGATATTGTTTCTCGACGATTCCCTGACGTTTATGGACCATGGCAGCGCCCGTAAACTGATGGCGAGAATCGAAAAATTCAAAGAAGAAGGAGTCACCATTATCGTAGCTACCCATAACCGGGAGTTTACCGACCGCTTGGCCGATACCGTCGCCGTACTCTCAGAAGGACAATTAGTTGCCTCCGGATCGTACAATGAAGTGATGTCCTCACAGGATCCGGTATTGTTACCGGTCTTGCGGGAACTCGTCTGACTGACGGATAATGATTTTATATTGAAATGAAGTTCAAATTCAGGCATGCAGACAAAATAGTCGGACTCTTCGCTCTGGTCGCGATACTTCTGGTAATCATCACCGTTGTGTTTGCCGGGGTGAATAAGAAATGGTTTACAAAAAAAATCCTTTTTACAAGTCTCTTCACATCTGCTGAAGGTCTTAAGGTTGGTATGGGGGTAAATCTCAGGGGTTTTGAGATTGGTCGTGTGAAAACCGTCAGTCTGAATACCGATAACCAGGTGGATCTTGAATTCTACATTTACGAAACCTACCACGATCGGATACTCCCTGATTCGGTCCTGGTATTGCCATCAGGGCTTTTGGGAGCCGCCTCGGCCCTGGATCTCTATCCCGGTCTGGTTGAAGGTCTGCCTCTTCCGGCCGGCACTTATATTCCCTCGACACAGACGGTGGAGGGTAAGATGCTTGTAAAAACCCGGCGGGTTGATCGTCCGGAAGGCGGCGATGCTATTACAGAGATTCTCGCGGGAATTCCCGAATTGCTCGAAAACCTCAATGGAACCGTCGGTTCCATCGGTGACCTGACTGCAACACTGAATACCGGCGTCAAAGGCGACGGGGATGGTGCGTTCAGTTCTGTGATGCGGAATGTTGAAGATGTTTCTCAGGGGCTGGACCTCAGTATTCGTGATATTAATGAAATAACCGAGTCTCTTGCGGTTTTATCCGCTGAACTTGAAGACCCGACCGGCCTCATTCCCACATTGCTCGATCCCGCCGGTTCGTTGGATACCGTGTTGAATGACGATAATGTGCTGTGGGATCACGTACTCAACATCCTCAACGAACTTGAAGGCGCTTTGGCTGGCGTTAATACGCTTTCAACCTCAATGGCAGGTATGAGTCCCCAGCTTGCATTGACTCTCGATGAAACAATTCGCTCTCTCAAAGAGGCTCAGAAGGTGATGGAAGGTTTGCAGAATAATCCCTTGCTCAAGCGGGGAATAAGTGATGAAACTGTACCCGAGAATCCGGGTTCAGACATCAGGGAGGATGAATTTTGACCTCAGGTGAATCCCGGTCCGTTCTTCTTTCCCTGCTGGCAGCCATGCTGATCACTTCCTTGTCCTGTTCAACCAAGCCTAAGGAACCTGAAGAAATCTATACCCGGAAGAAACAGGCCGATGCCCTGATGCTGCAGGCGTACAGTCTTACCGACGCTCTCAATTTTGATCTTGCGACGGCCTCCTTTGATGAGGCTCTTGATATATATGCCCAGCTGGACAATCGCGACGGGATGATAGATGCCCTTCTCGGCATGGGGCGTAATAAACGGATGACCGGGAAAACCGAAGAAGCCCGGGAGCTTTATGATCATGCGCTTTCCATGGCGGCATTTTCGGAGAATCCCCGGTTGATGAGATCCGTTCTGAATCACCAGGCGGATCTGGCGCTTCGCAGCGGAGACCCGGTTAAAGCTCTGGACCTTCTTGCCGATACCGACCCCGCCGTATTAGACGGCCGTGAACGTTCGGCTCAACTCCGTCTCAAAGGCGCGGCCCGTTATGAACTGGGCGCCGAAGACGAAGCTATTGAATTACTTGTCGAAGCGGCGGAGATTGCAGAATCTGCTGAAGAGGTGATTGTTGCCGCCCAGGCATATTACAAGTTGGCTTCAATTGCGTCTCTGGGAGCCCGATTTGATGAAGCGGAATCCTGGGCATTGAAGGCCCTTGAGGCCGACAAAGCCATGGAATACGGACCCGGAATCGCGGCGGACCTCCGTGCCCTGGCCATCATAAGCGCCAAGTCCGGCCGGAATGATATAGCGGAAGACTACTACCGCCGTTCCTGGCTTGCCTGGCGTGGTCTGGAACGATTTGATGACGCCGAATCGGCCAGAATGGAACTGGAACTTCTCATTGAACGGCCTGTTACGGTCCCGTAAGGATCTATTTCGACACCTCGACAGTTTCTGTAGAAAAAATATACAATTATCAAAATCCACATTTGTTCGGCTTACCTCCGACACCCGGAAGAGATATGGCCGCGAGAGGAATATATGATCAGTCTCGTAATAGTCGCGGTTATCGCCGCATTGGCATTTGCTGCTATTAATTTTGCGTTTGTAAAAAGAAAAAATCCTGGAAATGAGCTGATGCAGGAGATCGCAGATTCCATCAAAGATGGTGCCGATGCGTTTATCAGTCTCGAATACAGGATAATCATCAAGATTGCTGTTCTTATCGCAATACTGCTTGCTGTGGTGGTTTCCTGGCAGTCGGCAGTTGCTTTCCTCATCGGTGCCACAATGAGCGCCACAGCGGGTTGGGTGGGAATGCGCATCGCAACAATCGCGAATGTCCGTGTAGCCAACGAAGCCAATGTATCAAGAAGCCTGGGATCTACACTGAAAGTGGCGTTCCAGGGCGGTTCGGTAATGGGCCTTTCGGTCGGTGGTTTTGCCCTGCTTGGTCTTCTTATCATCTATGTTGTATTCGGGAAGATACTGGGCCAGGTAAATGCTGATCATCTGGTAATCCACACAAATTGGCTGGGTATCAATGATATACCGTTTACCATGACAGTTTCCGGGTACGCTCTGGGCTGTTCCATCATCGCCATGTTCAATCGTGTCGGTGGAGGTATCTACACTAAAGCTGCAGATATGGGTGCCGACCTCGTGGGGAAAACAGAAGCCGGTATTCCTGAAGACGATCCCCGTAACCCGGCCACCATTGCCGACAATGTCGGTGACAACGTCGGTGACGTTGCCGGACTTGGATCCGATCTGCTGGAAAGCTATGTGGGATCTCTTATCTCCGCCATGGTCCTTTCTGCCTACATGGCGTATACGGCCATAAAATCCGGAACTCCGGTGAACCCGGAACTCATCTCCGCGATGATAAAGTTTCCGCTGTTTTTTGCGGCTGCAGGTCTGCTCTCCAGTATCGTCGGGATTCTCACCCTTATATTGAAAAAAGCATCAGACAAACCACACCGTGAACTGAACATCACCACCTGGTTGTCCGCCGGGCTCACACTGGCATCCGGCGCGGTGGTTACCTGGTTCCTTTTCAAGGATCTCGATGTTACTGAAGTCGGTTTCGCCATCGGTACTTTCTCCCCCTGGCTTGCCGCAGTATTGGGTATCGTCAGCGGTATCCTCATCGGCCAACTTGCTGAGCGCTCAACAAGTTACCATTTCAAACCCACGCTTAAGATAGCCGAATCATCCCGGGAAGGTACGGCTCTCACGATAACTCAGGGACTTGCCGTCGGTATGAGCAGTGTGTTCCTTCCTGTTGTTGTTCTCGCGGTTGCTACAATCGGCGCCCATGCATTGGCTGGTCTCTACGGCGTGGCCATGGCCGCTGTTGGAATGCTGTCCTTTGTTGCGGCAACAGTATCGGTTGATACCTATGGACCCATCGCCGACAATGCCGGGGGAATCAGTGAAATGGCCAAACTTGATGGCGAAGTGCGGGAAATTACAGATGAACTGGATTCTGTTGGAAATACCACCGCGGCAATCGGAAAGGGTTTTGCTATTGGTTCAGCCGCTTTCGCAGCGCTGTCCCTTTTTGCCAGTTATCTTTATGCTCAGGGAGGGGTTGATATCGGAAAAGACTTCGATCTGGTACTGAATATGATCGACACAATGACTCTCGCCGGTGCACTGGTAGGCGGTGCACTGCCCTGGCTTTTCAGCGGAATCCTTATCGAAGCCGTTGCAAAAGCGGCCCGTGCTATGGTGCAGGAAGTACGTCGTCAGTTCCGGGATATTCCCGGGATACTCACCGGAGAAGCCAAACCGGACTATCGGCAGTGCATTTCGATTTCTTCAGCCGGTGCACTGAAGGAAATGAAATTTCCGGCTCTGCTCTCGGTTCTGATGCCTCTTGCGTCCGGATTTCTCTTCGGGCCCCGATTTGTCGGCGGCCTTCTGATCGGTACGACACTGTCAGCCATCATGCTGGCTCTGTTCACCGCTAATGCCGGTGGCGCCTGGGATAATGCAAAGAAATACGTTGAATCGGGTCATCATGGCGGCAAGGGCTCCGAGGCTCATAATGCGGCCGTTGTAGGGGACACAGTTGGTGATCCTCTGAAAGATACCGTCGGACCTTCTCTGGATATCCTTATCAAGATAATGGCAACAGTATCTCTGATAGCTGTCAGCATATTCGACAAGTTCAATCTGATGATGCTGTTCGGCAGTTGATGTTGAAAAGCGGCTTTTTTACGGCGGCCGCTTTTTCTTTTTATGGCTAATCTACAGTCTTTACTTGGCGGCGGCGTTCGGTCGTACTAAGTTTAAGGGCAAATACCTAATCGGAGTAAACGATGAAACGTATAGTCTTGATCCTGCTTTTAGTCTCGGCCGCCGCTATGCTGCCCGCCGAAACCGTTATGTCCGGCCTCTTTGAAGCCGCAGACCAGGTATCTTCGGATCTACCGGGGATTCTCAGGGCTGAGGGTGATCTGCTCATCGACGGAATATCATATAACCAGACACAGATTAAATTGGGCGATCTTCTGGCAGATCTATCAGCGAATCGTCTGGCCGGGCGAAGCGGCTTCAGACCGAATGTTATTAAACACTACTCTGCTCTTCAGTATCCCCCCGCTCAGGCGTACTGGACACTGTCCGGCAACCTGTATGACGCCGGAGCCGGCTATCTGCTGATAATTCAGCTCCTCGAAAACGAAAATGGTGCGCAGCTCAAAGGATGGGAATTTGCTTTGAGCCCCGACGGTATTAACGATCTTCTCCAGCCCTCAGTTCTGGCGTCCACCGCAGGAGCCTGGGATCGATTGGAACCCAATAATGTCAGTGAAGAGGCAACCTTTATTGAGTTGCCGTTCTATGAAGATGGTCTGACTCTTGGGGACGGTGATGAGGACTGGTTTGTTTTTGACGCACCGGAAACAAGCGGAAACACCGTGATGATACTTGAAGCAGCCACCGGTGGCGTTATGGATACCTACATGGAGCTTTATTCTCCGGACGACCTCTCCTGGGCCAGAGCCGAAGACGACGATACCGATGGAGGCAACGCGGTTATTCAATATCCTCTGACTGAACCGGGTTCCTGGTATATTAAAGTTCGTTCCTATTCGATGGACGAGGAAGGTGAGTACAACCTGACTGTGACACTCCGGGAAGATGTTCTGGGACCGGGTGAGCCGGATGAGGGGCAGGATCTGGCGACCCTTCTGAATGTTGGCTCTGTACCGCTGGCGAAACAGATAGACTACGGAAATGACGTCGACTGGTTCCGTATCAACCTGCTGCGGCCCCTCGGACGGGACGAAGTATTGCGAATTGAGACTATGAGCAATCTCGATCTCCTGATGGAATTGACTGACGAATATGACGGTTACATTCTGGACGATGACGATTCCGGTCAGGATAACAACCCGATGATTATGGCTTCGGGACTGGATGCAGGTACTTATTACCTGACAGTCTCCGGATACAGCGGTGAATCTGGTCCGTACGAGATAATGGCGAATATCATGATACCTGTCAGAGATGAGTTTGAAGACGATAACAGCATGATCAGCGCGTCCCGGATAAATGCCGACGGTATTTCTCAACGACGATCTTTCTCACCGATGGGTGATGTGGATTGGATTCAGTTTGACATAAGTACTGAAGGCATCTATCGGATGAAAACCGATGGTGATATCGATACCTACATGGAACTCTATGATGGTCAGGGAAATCTGGTTGAAGAAAATGACGATGGTGATGATTACAATGCGACAATCGAACGTCTTCTGACACCCGGGACTTATTACATTATGGTTTCGCCCTATGGGACTGCCAGCCCGGATGACAGCTATGAGGTTACCATTAGTCCTGTCCGGTGACGCAAATGTGAAAAAATGTCGTCGGATTTCTCCCAATAAGGGAGACCGGCGATTATAATTGAATTATCAGGGAGAACCTTATGGACATTCATTATTACCTAACTCTTTATCCGATGGAGGCGATGATCGCTTCTCAGTTGGAACCTGAGGCGTTCGGAGCATATATGTCTCTGGGAAACCGCAAGGGTTCTGCAGAAAGGCTGATCTTTTTTGAAATCAATGAAGATAAAATCGGCAACGTTTTCGATCTGGAATATGCCCGTCGCCGTTGTGTTGTTCATTCTGACGGTCGACCGAAGAATTCCGTTTATTTGTCGGTCTACCGGGCTCTGGAAGCTGTTCCCACTGACTCTCTCGGACTTCTCTGGCTGATTACCCGAGATGGTAGAGGACTGGCACTGCCGCAAGGTGATTACAGTGATCCCCTTGGTTGGTCTGGAAATGCCCTCTATCAGGAGCTTTGCCCCGCTCATCCTCTGGTGGTGAGTGCGATGAATCCCAAACACTTTGCCGAATATATAGTGGAAGACTCCTCGAAAGTTACAATGCCGGCGATTTTCTTTGCGGATCTGGCGATGCCGGATCTGGAGGGATCCGATTTCACCGGTAATGTCGGCGGTTATTTCGACAAAATGCTGGAACATCTCAGGGCTTGTGTCATGGATTTGAAAACCGGGAAAGGAAAGATGAGTAAGGTTGTCGACCGATCCTCAGCCGCTACATTCAACTACCAGGTAATCGGAAGAGGACTATATGTCGGAGCCGCAGACGGCGGAGTCGTATTCTACCCGATGCCGTCCCGGGAAACATTGAAGAAGAAGCATTACGACTGGGCAAAATCGGCGCTGATTTTCTAGATATTCGATTTAATTCAGGAACGTAAAGTGCCCCGGATATCCAGATTTCGGGGGTTGAATCTACTCCATCAGACAATCAGTTTTGCGGTTTTTTGGAAAATTGAAGACCTTCAATGTCGGCTCCGGTGGGATTCTGATATGCCCGCAGTCCGAATTGCGGCAGAGCTGCAAAGAGATGGTCAAAGATATCAGATTGAATATCCTCATAGTTGGCCCAGACCTTATCCGCGCTGAACAGGTACATTTCAAGCGGTAATCCGGTGGGGCCGCTCTGCAGTTGCCTGACCATAAGGGTCATTTCAGTATTAACTTTGGGATGTGCAGAAACATAGGCTTTGGCGTATGCCCTGAATACACCGATATTTGTGTGCGCTCTGCCGTTCAGGGGGCTTGCGTTCAGATCGGCTCCGTGTTTCTGATTAAACTCCAATATCTCTTCGGTTCGATTCTTCAGGTAGTTCTTCAGTAGCTTGATTGATTCGAGCCCCTGAATCTCAGTCTCATCGAGAAAGTGAATGCTGGACATATCAATCGATAACGATCTTTTGATTCTCCGTCCGCCGGACTGACTCATTCCCCTCCAGTTTTTAAAACCGCTGGAAGTAAGTGACTGAATAGGGAAGGTCACCCAGGTTCGGTCCCAGTTACTCACGGTCACATTCAGCAAGCTGATATCAACAACATCGCCATCGGCACCCTGGGATGGAACTTCAATCCAGTCGCCGAGCCTTACCATATCATTCGATGTAATTTGAAATCCGGAAACCAGACCTAACAGAGGATCTTTAAAGACCAGCATCGCGACGGCAGACAGAGCCCCAAGCCCGGCCAGTAAACCGCTCACAGGCTGCCTGGTGACAACAGAAAAAGCGACAATAACGGCTGCAACAATTATCAGAACCTGAATCGCCTGAATAATACCTTTGATGGGCCTGCGGCTGGAATCGGCACGGCGGTTATAAACCAATGTTATAAAATTCAGGAAACTCAGCACCATCATTGTTGCGGAGGTTATTACTGCGAGAATGGCTGCCCCTCTGAAGAATGACAGAAGTCCGGGTAGTCCGGTAAGAAAAGTCGGGGCAAGGAACCATATAACGAGGGCGGGAACGATTCGAGCGATTCGGCGAAAAATCCCCTGGTTTACCAGATCATCATCCCATTTTGCTTTGGTCTTTTTGACAATATTCTCAACCATACGCAAGACGACTTTCATCGAAATGAGCCACATGAGAACAGCCAGAATAACAACCGCGATTCCAATCAGAATCCGGCCAGCGGCATCGGCCTGTTGCGCATGGAAGTTCCATGATATGAATATGTCCGTTATACGTGTCAGAATTTCATTGTTCATAGTCATATGATAGGCTCAAGTGCGAAATCGGGCTAGTATTGTTTATGCAACTTGTTCTGCTGTCTCCATTTGGTATTTCTATTTCGATACTGATGACAGCTATATTAATCGATGTTTTATTCGGAGATCCTCCGACAGCTTTTCACCCTGTCGGTTGGCAGGGAAACTTTATTTCTTTTTTCTGGGACCTACGACCGGCGTTCAATTTCCGGGGTCTCTTTTTGTACGGGCTGTCGATTGTTATTATCGGTTTTCTCATAACGCTCGGGTTGGTCGGGTTACTCCAACTGGGCCTGTGGAAGCTGGCTGTGGCCGGGGACCGGCCTTTGTACCCTATTCTCTCGATTGTGCTGGCTGCTCTTTTGATGAAGGGTTCATTTTCTCATCGGAACCTGCTTGCCGCCGGAGCTCTGGTTCAATCTTCAATCAGGGGAGGGGACATAACTGAAGCCCGACGCCTGGTTTCCTACCATCTGGTCAGCCGGCCGGTGGATAACCTTGAATCCCCGGAAATCGTGTCGGCAGTGATAGAATCCTTAGCCGAGAATTTTACTGACAGCTTGGTCGCACCACTATTCTGGTACGCTCTGGGCGGGCCTGCCGGTGCATGGTGCTATCGTTATGTGAATACGGCTGACGCCATGCTTGGATACCGTGACGGTGATAAAGAATGGGGCGGCAAAGCCGCTGCCCGACTGGATGATGTGCTCAGCTGGATACCGGCGCGTTTCGCCGGATGGCTGATTACCATAGCCACTCTCCCAGCTGGTCTGGATGCACGGAGAGCGGCACGGGTAATGCTCTCGGATGCCCGACACTGTGCCAGTCCGAATTCAGGCTGGACCATGTCAGCCGCCGCCGGCGCCCTGGGCGTCAGGCTGGAAAAAAAAGGGAACTACGTTTTGAACAGCGGCGGCAGGATGCCTGAAGAAACCGATATCGGTCGGCTCCGGCGTTTGCTTCGCTGGTCTCTGATTTTGACAATTCCTCCCGTACTGATAGTGAGTACTCTTGTCTTCGTGCTCCTGTTTACTCTTCTTCCAGGGGGGTGAAATGCTCTTTTGGTGCACCGCAGACAGGGCAGATCCAGTCTTCAGGAAGATTCTCCCATGGTGTTCCGACTGCTACCTGAAACTCCGGGTCACCTTCCGACGGATCGTATATGTATCCACATACATCACACACATAGCTGATCATTAATTCTTACCTCTTACGAGCATTGAAAGTCATTAAGTGAATTCAA
>RCND010001637.1_pt1 | contig 12692 bp, 10 predicted proteins | sample 2041351 | NCBI WGS metagenome assembly RCND01 (sample SAMN09708230, study PRJNA481090) | Marine sediment metagenome, whole genome shotgun sequencing project. | biome: marine sediment; feature: ocean; material: sediment; isolation source: Sewage treatment plant 12B marine sediment (STP12B) ...
ATATCATCGGCGAGCATACCGACTATAATGACGGGTTTGTTCTGCCAATGGCTATCAATTTTTCTACCTGGATCGCCTTGCGCCCCCGGCAGGACAATCGTGTAATTATCACCGCGCTGGACAAGAATGAGAAAATGGACTTTTGCCTGGATAAGTATTCCAAGGGAAACGGAGGCTGGAAGGAATACATCACCGGCGTAGCCTGGGCCCTGCAGGAAGCAGGTCATAAGTTAACGGGTTGGGAAGGTGTCTTCGCCGGTGATGTGCCCATCGGTGCTGGTTTATCCTCATCTGCTGCCTTCGAGTTAGCCATTGCCCGTGCATTCGCCCTGGTCTCAGATCTGGACTGGGATCCAGTTCAAATGGCCCTTTCCTGCCAAAAAGCTGAAAATCACTGGGTTGGCATCAATTCCGGCATTATGGACCAGATGATCTCAGCCATCGGGAAGGAAAATTACGGCCTGATGATCGACTGTCGCAGTCTAAAAACGAAACCGGTTCCCTTACCGGAAAATACCCGAATAGTTATTCTTGATACAACCACCCGGCGGGGTTTGTTGAATTCAGCTTATAACGAACGCAGGGCCCAGTGTGAAGCGGTTGCCTGCCATTTTGATGTCAAAGCCCTGAGGGATATTTCCATTGATCAACTAGAAGAAAGGGCCGGAATTTTGGATCTGACCCTCTACCGAAGAGCGAAGCATGTCATCTCTGAAAACCAACGTGTGTTGGATGCCGTAAAAGCCATGAATAAAGGGGATACCGCGTCTCTTGGGAAATTGATGAATGAAAGCCATACCAGCTTGCGGGATGATTTTGAGGTCTCCCGGGAGGAAATGGACCAAATAGTGGCGATTGCCCAAACCCAGCCAGGTTGCTATGGTGCCCGCATGACCGGGGGCGGTTTTGGGGGCTGTGCAGTTGCCCTGGTGGCTGAAGACCAAGTGAATGAGTTCCAGGAGGTAGTGGTCCGGGAGTATCGGAAAAAAAACGGACTAAAAGCCAAAGTTTATCTCTCTTTGGCGGTAGGTGGAACAGATTTTGAAGCAATGGAATAACAACAAGGGACGGAGTCCTTTGGATGGACTCCGTCCCTTATCTTTTTAAATAATTAAGTGATACATTTTATCTATTTACTCTTCTGGAAATATCCTAATAACCGGTTCCAACCCTGGCGAATATTTAAAGATTTCAGCCTCCAGGTTCCCACGATTCCGTAGGGAAGAAACAGCACGATCAAAACATAAATCGTCCCATTGACAAAACCAGCCACTTCGCCCAGGTAACGCCGCAGACCAAAGTCAAGCAGTCTGTATACCGCTGCACCGATCAAGGCGCCATTTAGTGTCCCTACTCCACCAATCAACACAACCAGAAGCGCCATAATGGTATAAACCAGCCCTGCAGTATTGGGGGAAACAATAGGCTGATAAAGGGCATGGATCACACCTGCGACAGAAGCCGTAATAGAAGATAGGATCAGGGCGGCCAATTTAAAAACGAAGGTATTGTACCCGAGCATCAAAGCCCGATCTTCATTTTCGCGAATAGCCACACAAACCCGCCCGACGGGTGAGGAAACGAATCGTTTATACACCAGGAAAAAGAAGATCAGGATAGCAAGAGCTATAAAATAAAATCGCAGCCTTTCAGTAGCCGGATTCATGAATGCTGGGGTTGGAACTCCCTGAAGCCCTACATCTGCACCGGTTAAAGGCCCAAGTTCACGGGACATGATCACGATATGAAAAACCGAAGCAATTCCCAGTGTGACCAGTGCAAAGGTGATCCCTTTCACACGTGGAAGGACCAGACCAAATAGAATAGCATTGATAACTGCTGCCGCCAGAACCCACAGGATAGTCACTCCGAGTGACATTTGGAAATTCTTCAACAGAATACCTGTTAAATAAGCACCCGTAGCAAAAAACATCGAATGCCCCAAGGAAAGCAAGCCGGTAATACCAAAAAGTAAATCGTAACTCAAGGCAAAAATGGCCAGGATAAAAATCTCTATAGCTAATCCTTCTATAAATTTCGATGTACCCCCTTGATTGAGCCATACCTGAGCCGGTGAAGCACCTTCAAACAGGCCAACGATGAAAGGGAGCAAAGACAAAACCAGGACGGTGATCGCCAATCCTTGATTTCGCTTAAAAAAGTTTAGCTTGGATTTAGAAGTTACTTTTACCATGGTTTTATTCCTTCCTTCCAAGCAAGCCATTTGGCAAAATCAGTAAAACAAACACCATCAACAGAACGGTTGACGCCGGAACGAGCGGAGGTGTGGGTTTAAAAACGATCTCTGTAAATGGTATCGGGATACCAATTGCCCCATACTTGATAATTACCTGTTGGAGTAAGCCTACCAACAGTGATCCCAGAGCTGCCCCGGGGAAATTAGTCAGGCCGCCGATAGCGAGAGCAATCAAAGCATTCAGAATTAAGGTCTCCCCCATCGCATTGGAAAGCCCCATCGAAGGAGCTGCCAAGCCTCCTCCCAACACCGCCAATCCTACGCCCATGGCAAAAACAGTATTGAAGACCCGTTGGACGTTGATGCCCAGGGCCTCCACCATTTCCCGATCCTGTACACCAGCCCGGATGATCATCCCTAGGCGGGATCGCTGGAGCAGGATCCAGATTCCGACCAGAACGAGAATGCCGACTAATGGGATAAAGATCTCATTATAGACCCGTATTCGGCCATCAAAAAGCATGATGGTTGAGCAATGATTCGTCCATAGATCAGCTAGCGATGTCGCAGGACAGCCATCGCCAACCCCCGCAAATATAGAGGGTTTGGGCATAACAAATTCCGGCCGTCCCCAGATCGCACGGACAGCCTCCATTCCTATGGCACTCAATCCCAGCGTGAGCATCAACTGGTAAATAGGCCGGCTGTAAAGAGGACGTATCAAAGTGGATTCCATAACGCTGCCCAGCACAACTCCCACCATAACACCCACAGACAAAGCAATCAGGAATAACCAGGTTGTGTCCAATCCGGTGAAAAATGATGTCAGAGAATCGTTAAAGATCAACGAAGCTATTCCCAGACCAGACAGGATCACATAGACAATAAAGTCTTTCCAACTCAGCGACGTTGCCCCCTGGACGCGGGATTCAAATGTGGAAAGACTGAAAGCAGTCAGCAGGCTAGCAGCCATCAATCCAAGTACAGCTGCCAAAGGGGTGATCTCCTCAAAAGGGAGACCTTGAGGCAAATTGATCAATCCCTGATTAGCCAGGTAAGAATAAGTAACCGGACTTTGACTGTAATTCCCGACATCCCAGATCGTGATCGGATACCGCGGCAGAATATAGATCATTGCCGCTATCCCAACTGCCAGTCCAGTCCAGCGAACTATCACCAACCAATTACCTTTTTGTTTCAGGATCCTGACCAATCTTTTCCAGACTGTTGACAAAGTAAATCCACTCAGCAGCAGCAACGCTGGAGTCAGGAGGTCCACAAAAGTATCCGGCCGGACATACACAGTCCAGGCAATATAGGCACCTAGCATAAACACTGTGCCGTGGGCCATGTTAAGTACATCGAGCAATCCAAAGATCAGGGAGAACCCAGAAGCTACCAGGAACGTAACCGATCCAACAGAGAGTCCTCGGAGCAAAGTGATCACCCAGTCTTTGGTTTCCATACCTCTGGCCGCGACGACAAAGAAAACCAGCAACGCTAATAATGTCAACCAGCGGGGAAGATCTTTTCTGAGATTATTTTTCATAAAGTCTCCTCAGGCTGCGCCCAGATAACGATGAATGGTCTCACTATCTTCGATCAAATCTTGCATTTTTCCTGACTTGACCGACTGCCCTTCTTCGATAATGACGTAATATTCCGCCAGTTGGCTGGCAACCAGGAAGTTCTGTTCCACCAGTACGATTGTGCTCTCCGAGGAAAGCGTTTGAATAGCCGTGATCATTTTTTCAATTAAGACAGGCGCAAGACCCTCACTGGGTTCATCGATCAATAGTAGATGATTATCCGGTACAAGGGAACGAGCGATGGCCAGCATTTGTTGCTGACCTCCTGAAAGGTTGGCTCCCCCCAAGTGGATCAGTCTTTTCAAGTCCGGGAAAAGGGTAAAGATCATTTCCCGCTTCCGATCGAAATCACCCTTTGTCCGTTCTGCAATCTTCAAATTCTCTTCCACACTCAGGTCGCGGAATATCGCACGATGCTCAGGAACAAATCCAATACCCAAAGAAGCGATATCAAAGGAATGCATATCCTGGATTTCCTGGCCTTGATAAAAAACTTTTCCCTTAACTGCCGGGGTTAGGCCAATGATGGATTTCAGTGTGGTCGTTTTACCAGCCCCATTTCGACCCAATAAAGCCGTTATGCTTCGTTCTTGAACCTGAACACTGACACCCTGCAATATGTGATATTGACCAATAAATGTATGAATGTCTTGAACGTCGAGGATTGGATCCATGGCAGCCTCACACATCTAGCTTGTACAGACCACCCAAGTAGGCTGTCTGAACTTCTGCATCAGCAGTGATTTCGGAGGGAGTACCCTCTGCCAGCACTTTACCCTGATGCATTACAGTAATAGTATCGGATATGCTCATTACAACATTCATATTGTGCTCTACCAGCAGGACAGTTTTATTTCCTGACTGCTGGATCGTTTGAATGAGTGATATCAGCTCGGGAACCTGTTCGGCAGCCATGCCGGCAGTTGGCTCATCCAGCAGGAGTACTGCTGGATCAGGAGCCAGGATCATGCCCAACTCCAATTTCCGCTGATCCCCATGCGGCAGAATTCTCGCATATGTTCCTGCATGGGTATTCAAACCAACCAGTTCAATCACTTCCTCAGCTCGCTGGTTGATATCTTGGAAAGAGTCAGCATCCTTAAAAAACTTAAAGTTATCTTTTCCCATTGCCTGGCAGGCAAGCCGTATATTCTCAAAAACCGTCAAATTAGGAAAGATATTTGTGATTTGAAATGAGCGTCCTATTCCATAATGGATGGTTTTATGTACGGGTTGATGGGTGATATTGCGTCCTCTGAATATCACCTTCCCGCGGGTAGGTTCAAGATTCCCACTTAATAAATTAAAGAAGGTGGTTTTCCCTGCTCCATTCGGACCGATGATAGCATGCAAACTGTGTTCCTTGATCTTTATGCTGACGTCATCCACAGCAACCAGGGCGTCAAATTCCTTCCGCAAATTGATTGTTTCAAGAATGATATCGTTCATATAACCGTCCCGTCACTAATTATTTGTCCTTCTGAGAGCTGCGGAAGTTGAATCTCCGCAGTTCTCAGAAACACAATTCAGGAAGTCCCTGAGTATTTTATCCCAGGGACTTCCTTCAATGTTATAGCGCTTATCCTATTCCCCGCTGAGTGAGCCGTAGGGCAAGGAACCGCAACGGTCCTTCATCTCTTCGGGCAGCAAACAGGGAGGTTCAGGACGTGTGGTTTCTACATATTCGTAGTAAGCCGCATTTTCAGCACTGAGATCAACAAGCGTGAGGATATACATATCCTGGATGGCAACATGATCTTCAGGACGAATGTATACTGTGCCTTTTGGTCCTTCAAAGGTCATACCTTCCATGACAGATACCAGCGCTTCTCCACTGACATCACCATTGGCAGCTTTAATGGCTTCAACAACCATAATGGCAGCATTCATCCCGTCACCATCAAACAAGTCCGGAGCTGTAGCGTATCGAGCAAGGTCTTGTTCTGTCAGGAAGTCATTAGCTGCATTATCAGGAGCTGAATAATGGTAGAGAATACCATTGGTGCTGCCAATAGCATTTCCATACCAAAGCGGCATCAAAACGTTGTCGATGAAGGTTGCACCGAGAGCCATAGTTTCATTGACACCCAGGTCTGTAGCAGCTTGCATCAAAGGAACGAATCCACTGCCTGCCCAGGTAACGATGTAAGCTTCTGCGCCAGCGTCGAGCACCTGCTCCATGTAGGGAGTGAAGTCCGTGGTATCGGCGGGAGCAAAGATATCATCCGCAGTAAAGGTCGCACCTGCTAAGGAGCATGCGTCCCGGAATGCTGTGGCGGAACCCCAACCAAAAGCATAGTCTGGAGCTACTTGAACAAAGGTGGAATACTGCTGAGCGAGATAGAGACATTCGTTAATGGCGTCCTGGTAGTTATTGCGGCTGGTGCGGAAAGTATACTCATTAAAATCCTTCCCGGTAATATCATTGGCCGCGGCTGGTGCTACGATCAAGGGGATACCACTTTCAAATGCAATTCCCTGCAGTGTTGCTGTGGCACCAGATGAAACAGTACCGACCAGGATATCCACATCATGAACGTCAATGAGCTCCCGGGCCAGGGTAGCAGTATTTTCAGGATTGGTTTGATCGTCACGGACGAAAACCTGTATCTCACAGCCTTCCAGTGTGAAAACGTTTTCCTGGGTCTCCGCGAAATCAAAGACATCTCCTGCCGAACCAGCTGCACCGGTGGCGTATTCCATACCCAACATAAAGGAACGCAGGATATGAGCACCGTAAATCGCCAATGGGCCAGAAGCGTCGGTGATAAGTCCAACTTTTATGGGCGCATCACAGACCAACCCTGCTTCTTCGGCTTCCTCTTCGGTTTCTTCCGCTTCAGCTTCTTCGGCGGGTTCTTCTTCTACGACCTCTTCGGCCATGGGTTCTTCTGCAGGTTCCTCAGGTGCTGGTGCGCAAGCAGCCAGAACCAAGGTGCTGACCAGCAGCAAAGAAAGAATAAACCACAAAATTCGTTTTGTTTTCATGCTTCTTACTCCTCTTTATGTTAATTCTTGGATAAGCTAAAAATCCATTGCTTGTTTTAATGCTGTAACCACCTCCTTAGGGGTAAAATGGCCTCAACAATATATATAATTTTGTCGATATACCATTGTAGCAAGAACCAGTTTCAGTTCAGTTACACATATTCCTTCAAAATCCACTCAAGACCCATCACCTGTCAGGTTTAATTATGTTTGGCCAGAAAATCCAACAGAATAGTATTAAAAATAGGCGGATTTTCCCAGCAGGAAGCGTGTCCAGCTCCCGGAATAAGATGAAGCTCAGCTCCCGGGATGTGATCCTGGAGAATCCGGGCATACTCGATTCCTTTCAACCAGTCCTTCTCACCTACAACCACACATGTCGGAGAGGTGATCTGATCCAAACTGGAAGTGAAATCCACTTCCAGGAAACAACGGCATAGATTGGTCACCGCCATAAAATCCAACTGAGCATAGCGTTCTTTAGCAGCTGCCAATAACTCGGCGTTTGCACTGATGAATTCTGAAGAAAAATTCCAGGGTACTGTGACGTGAAAGAATGTATCTGGATCTCCAGAGTCCAGGGCATCAATCCAGCTTTCGATGATCAGTCTCAACTGGGGACCCACCTCACTAGCAGTATCGGCCAGTACCAGGGATGTGGTCATATGGGGGTATTTGAGAACGAATGCCTGAGCAACCTCACCTCCATAAGAGATACCAGCAATATTTACCTTCTCTATCCCCAAAACCTCCAGCAGAGCTGCCAGATCATCAGCGTGGCCCTCCATTGTATAAGGTCCCTCCGGATGATCTGATTGCCCCTGTCCTCGACAGTCGTATTGCAGCACACGGTAGGATTCGGATAATTCTTTGGTCTGAAAGGCCCAGCTGGTGGCAGCATTCATAATAATGCCATTATTAAGGACCAGGACAGGATCTTCCACGGATCCATGGAGTTCGTAATAAAGGTTCAGATGATTTACTTGAATGGTTGGCATATCATATGACCGATCACGACCCAGCTTTGAATGCCAGCTGAGCGGACAGGTCATCTCCTTCCCCAATCTTAATGATTGACAACTCTAAGGCTGTGCCAATTTTAATCTTTGAAGGATTATCTGGATCCAATCCCAACAATCTGGCACTAATTTTTGGACCCTCTTCCAACTCAACAATACCTGTCAAATAGGGTTTATCCCTTCCATAACCTTGCTCATTCATAAAGGATGGTCCAATATATACAGATGTATATGCAGCCAGTTTGCCCTTTCCGCATAGATCGATCCACTCCATATCCGATTGGCCGCAGTCAGGACAGATGGCCCGAACCGGAAGGTACGTCTTCTGGCAGCCCTTGCACCGCGAAGCTTTCAATTGATCCTGGTTTAAATACTGCTGGAATGCGTAAGCAGTGAATGGTATTTCGTTTTCCGACATAATCACTCCTCGCGATGAAATATATGAACTACACATGTCTGACCGGTCGCCCCCACATTATGGGCTAAACCCAAACTGGGATCTCCCTTGATCTGGCGCTCTCCGGCCCTTCCCCGTAACTGTTTAAAAATCTCCACAGCCTGTCCAATACCCGATGCGCCAACAGGATGACCTTTGGCTTTCAATCCACCAGAAGTATTGATGGGAATATCACCATCTCGGGTGGTCGTGCCTTTTTCGGCCTGGTTGTAACCTGTGCCGGGCTCAAAAAAGCCCAAATCTTCACTGGCAATCACCTCCGCGATAGTGAAACAATCATGAACTTCAGCTAGCTGTATGTCTTTTGCCGTCACATCCGCCATTTGATAAGCTTCTTGTGCAGCCAGTTTTGCGGCCCCAATTGATGTCAGATCAGCTCGATCATGCAGGGGATAATCAGAAGCCTGGCCCGAACCAATGATTTTGAGAGGGTGATCTGTAAATTTCTTTGCGATATCATCAGCAACTAACAGGGCGGCAGTTGCGCCATCTGTAATCGGAGAGCAGTCAAATAACCGAAGAGGCCATGCGATCATTGGATTGGCTCGATCATCATGCAGGAAATCCCACTCATCCTTCCAGTCAGGAACGGGTTTTCCCTTCCTCTCAGCTGATTGTTTTCTTTTTTCCATCCAGTCTGGTATGGTTACTCCAAATTGGGCTTTATCATTCAGGGCGCCATTGGTGTGGTTCTTGAGGGCAACCTGCATTAGATCTTCCGGAGCTGCCCCATAACGATCGAAATAAGCTGATGCCATGGCCGCGTAAAAACCCGGAAATGTAAAACCCACCGGAATTTCATATAAGACATCACCGGCTGCAGCTAAAGTGTCGGTGACCTGGGAAGTAGGCAGTTTCGTCATCATTTCAATTCCGCCCACCAGCACAATATCATAAAGCCCGGACGCAATCGCAAGAATTCCCTGGCGCAGGGCAACACCACTGCTGGCGCAGGCATCCTCAACCCTAACCGCTGCCCTAGGAACCAGCCCCACCGCGTCTGCCATGATTGGTGCTATATGGGATTGTCCTTCGAACAAATCACTTGAAAAATTCCCGATACAAACATATTCAATCCCCTGATGATCGAAGTCCTTGTCCACAGACTTGCTCATATCCTGATATGCCTCTACAAAGAGGTCTCGGCTGGATTTTTCCGGAAACGATCCAAATTTACTCATTCCGGCCCCAACCAGGGATACACCCCTGGCTAGTTTTTTATGATAATCAGGCATTTACAGCTCCTCTTTGGTTATGATTTCCTTGAGTTCACGTTTCAGTACCTTGCCTGCTCCTGAAATTGGCAGTTCTGATAAGAAGACCACCTTTTTAGGGACTTTAAAAGATGCCAGCCTTTCCTCCAGGAAGTTTATGATTTCGTCTTCATTCGTGTCCACTTCGGGTTTCTTTACGATGCAGGCTACCCCAATTTCTCCCCAATGTTCATCTGCGATGCCTACTACAGCACACATGAGTACCAATGGATGGTCGTACAGCGCTTTTTCGATCTCCGCCGGGTAGACGTTCTCTCCACCGCTGATAAACATATCTTTTTTCCGCCCCACAATATAAAAATAGCCTTCAGAGTCAAATTTAGCGAGATCTCCTGTGTGAAAGTAGCCTTGCTCGTCAACAGATTCGTCTGAAGCCGTGGGATCATCGTAGTAACCCGAGCAGAACGAAGGGCCTTTCAGAACCAACTCCCCAATTTGATCAGAGCCAAGCACTGTGCCATCATCAGCTTTGATCAAAGCTTCCACATAATAATTTGGGCGTCCTATGGAACCTGCCTTACTGATGGCATCTTCTGGAGCCAGGGCAAATATCCCTGGGCCAAATTCAGTCATGCCAAAACCTTGTTTGAATCGGATCCTCTTTTCCTCTGTATATTTTTTGATCAACGGAACCGGAAGCGGAGCTCCTCCGGATGTACAGAAACGCAGGGAGGATAAATTAGCTTGTTCCCAATTCTCCGCCTGAGTCATGATTTGATACATGGTTGGCACCCCCGCAAAGACTGTAACCGACTCCTTTTCGATCAGATCCAGGACCAGTTCAGGGTCAAAGCGCGGTACCAATACAGTAGTACCCCCAAAGATAACCTGGGGAAGTGTATATACAAATAACCCTCCCGTATGGAAAAGCGGAAAGACATTTAGATAGACATCGTCATGGCGGATATCGTGGATAACAGTATTAAGGGTGTTCCAGGCGATCATCCTATGGGAGATTTGGGCTGCTTTGGGCATCCCTGTGGTTCCGCCAGTAAAGATCAGGGCAGCGATTGTTTCATGGTTCACCCGGTTCTCAGCCACTGGATCTGCAGAACTATTTGCCAGGGTTTGATGGTAATCCAGGCATTCTAATTCACCATAACCTTCCGTACACAGCACCCATTCCACGGGATTTTCCTGGGGAGAGAGTTCACTGAGAATCTTGCAGACGTTCTCAACATAATCAGCAGAGACAATCAGCACTCTTGGACCAGTTTGTTTAATTATCTCCAGATGTTCGCGCCAGTGCAGCCGCCAGTTTAGCGCGGTATGAATAACCCCGAGTTTGGCACAGGCAAAAAAATTATCCAGGTGCTCTATTCCGTCCCTCGCCAGGATAGCTACTCGATCCTGGAAACCAACCCCTTTAGAGAGATAAAAATTTGCCAACTGGTTTGCCCGCTGATTGGCGTCCTGGTAAGTCAAACGAAGAACCGGTTGTCGGCCATAATCCACAAATGCTTCCTGATCCGGACTATATAATTGCCTGCGGCCTAGATAATCTCCTATGTACATGATTAAAACCCTTTGCTAGCTTTCAAATCAGCCCATTGCCTATTACTTTGAAGCGGTCCATTTCCAAACTGAGGCAGCCATACTGATCCCTCCTCCGCTGGCACAGAACAGCACTACATCGCCGGGAGCCGGCCCCTTACCCTGGTTTATAGCATCATCCAGAGCCATCACTACACATGGAGAACCGGTATATCCCCATTTATCCATCACCCAGTGGGTATTTTCGATCGGCTGCTCCAGCAGATCCATCATATATTCAATCGTGCGCAAGTTTAGCTGGGTCATCAAGAATAGATCAACATCATCAAAGGTCAACCCGACTTTGTCCAGGGCTCCCTTCATTAATTTTGGCCAGTATTCGGTGTTAAAAGTCTTAGGAAATTTTTTAACAAACTGGACGATTGGTTTTCCAAATTCCTGGAAATTGTCTGCAGTGGAAGGCCGAGAGACTGCACCGGAATAGATTCCCAAAGCGTCATGATACTCCCCTTTGGCCAGGAAGTTGCTGGCCAGGAAGCCCGGCTCTTCACTCACACCTAGAACAGCTGCGCCAGCCCCATCTGCAAACAAATTGGCTGTTTTTTTATCACTTAAGTCCAGAAACCGGCTCATACCATAGCCGCCGGCCACCAGCACATAGCGAGCAGAATCTTCTGTGGCCAGGTAACGGGCACCCTGGTCGAGGGCAGTCACCCAACCAGCACAAGCGCTGTTCAGATCATAACAACCAGCCTGATTCGCACCTAATTTATGCTGTACCACTACTGACGTTCCTGGTGAGAGATAATCAGGAGTGTCGGTTGACACGATGATAAAACTCAGCTCTTCTGCTTTCACTCCTGCTCTCGCCAAAGCAGCCTGGGACGCCTCAACGATCAGGTCAGATGTAGTCTGGTCATCACTCATCCAGCGCCGTTCCTTGATTCCAACGTTTTTCAAGAGCCACTCATTGGTTGATGCCCCCATTATTTCATCGATCTCTTGATTGGTGACAACCCGTTCCGGAACATAGCTTCCGGTGGCCAGTATTTGCACATTTCGCAACATAATCACCTCTATTTATACTTATTAATACGGTCTATCTTTAGCCCAAAAATACCTTTAACTCATCCGCTGCTGCGGAAGGATTCTCTATTGGGAACATATGGCCTGTATCAGGGATCAGAACCACCCGGGCCTGCGGGATCTTCTCAGCCATTAAATCCGCGTTCCCAGGAGGAACTACCCGATCAAATTCTCCCGACAAGATCAGCGTAGGGATCTTTATTGAAGCCATCCTTTCATCAACCTGGGGATCACTGTAAGCAGCTGTCCCAGCTCCCGCCGCCACTTGCGCGTGATATTGAGCTGAAGGGACTGGATTCGTAAATCGGTAATCGATCATCTCCTGTACAACCCGGGGATGTTTCTCAACAAATCCCGGGGCGCAGGCAATCTCGATCCCTCGTTTAACCAACTCTACTGGATCTCCACCCCTGCTGGTCATAACCTCCAAGGCTTCCGGAGTGATAGGAATTACACTCATGCCGCCATAATTAGTGCTGGCCAGGATTAGTTTTCCAACCAGGTCAGGACGGCTAACGACTAACTCTTGGGCGATGAATCCTCCCAAGGAATGTCCCAACACAGCAATTTCTTTCAGCTCGAGTGCAT
>RCND010001639.1_pt1 | contig 12675 bp, 9 predicted proteins | sample 2041351 | NCBI WGS metagenome assembly RCND01 (sample SAMN09708230, study PRJNA481090) | Marine sediment metagenome, whole genome shotgun sequencing project. | biome: marine sediment; feature: ocean; material: sediment; isolation source: Sewage treatment plant 12B marine sediment (STP12B) ...
TAATTAAGGTCTGAATCTAAATTCTCATTATCAAAAGGAGTAAAAAAAGAGATCCCTAATGATGATTCTTCGTTTAAGTTTCTTTCATAGCTCAGTTCTAAAGCACCTACCAAAAGCATAAATGCATTAAGTTTTACTTCATTTTGTTTTTCAAAAGGATTTGCAATGCTGTCATTTTGTTTTTGTGCATTAACAGCGAAAATCGAGAGTAGTAATGCAACTACTAAAAAGGTTTTTTTCATAAAAAGATTTGTTTATTTAATTGATTTAGGCAAACATATCATTATTTGTTATTTATAGATGTTAAATAGCACTAAAGGTTGCGTAAGAATTAACTTAAATTTAAAAATAAGCTTTCAATTGAATAGTTCCGGTATGAATTGTTTTCGAGGTCTCTGTTTTTCTGCCAAAATAGTTGAGGTTTAAATCTAAAAATTTGGTCAATTTCTTTTGGGCTAACAAACTCCAGGTAAAGTTTTTTCCTGGCTGCAGGCCCTCTAGCATCTGGTAAGCTACTGGTGTATTAGGATTGCCTACGTATGCATTCTGAAAAAAGTTAAACTCACCCGTTAATGCAATCTTTTGTGCATTATTATAGGTGAAGGATATGCCGTAGTTGTTTTGTTTTAAACTCTCCAAATCTCCTTGGGTATTATCTTTAGAGGTATATTGATAGAACACATCAAATTGTGCGTTTTCATTAAATAGATAAGACAATTTAGGCAGAAACCGCGTTTCATCAAGAGTATAATTTCGGTTGGTAAAGTTCTCACTTAAACTCTCATCACTTCCAAAACTTGTAAGTGCGTTTACAAGCCAATTGCTCGCAAACTTATGGTTAAAATTGAGTTGGTGATTTGTCAATTTATTTTCTTGAAAACCAATAGATAGTAGGTTGCGATTGGTATTGGTTAAAAAGGTGTAAGAGGTTGTATAACGTTGTTTTCCTCTGTTGTAAAACAAAACATTTCGGATACTATTATTTAGTGCTAACTGGTTTTCTTCGTCCTCCTCAAAGGGATTGAGACTAAAATTATTGCCTTCGCGTTTTATCTTTCTATCGATTAGATAAGAGGTTTGATTATAAAAATGAGAGAAAAACTTTTCGGTTTTATTTGTTGATGCACTCCACTGTTGTGGGTTTATGGTCAGTGTTTGACTTAAGCGATTCTGGTGTGTGCGCACAAAAACCTGATTGGGTAATAAGACTCTGATATAACTTCCCTGATCTGCAAATTGTGCGATTTCAAATTCATTGAGTTCTTGTATCCCATTTTCGTTATAATCAATCCACGTGTAGGCACCTTGTCCGGCTTCAACTTCAACATAGGTAAAATCTTGCTGAGGTAAGGTCCCCGAATTGGTTTCAAAATTGGTGTTCCAAATAATTAAATTATTAAAGAGTTTCTGATTAAAACTAAGTCTACTATTTAAACTCTGCTCATTTTGAACCGTTTCATCTTCCGATTTTAAATCTCTATAATTCATAAATAATTGAAGATTGGTGTTTTTATTCTGAACCAAACGCGATTTTAAATAATAGGTGTTAGAACTGTTGACGGGCGTAATAGAATTATTACGTAAACTATCATTAAAACGTTTAATGTAGCCGACTTCAGCAAAAATCTTGGTGCTGTCGCCAATGCCAATAAAAGCTTCGTAGGCTTTAAATTTCTGACTCAAAGGGGTTAGGGAATCTGTTGCTATAACCGTTTGTTCATTATCTTCTATGGCAAATTTAGCGCCAGCCCATTTATTGCTCTTACCATAAACCAAGCGATTAAAAGACCTTAAAAAGGTAGAACGATTTATAGTGCTTTCATTAGTTAAATAACTAGAGTTAGAAAAAACTCTAAAATCACCAAGCCTTAAATTAGTGGCTACATTGTGTCTGTTACCATTAAAATTTTCAGAATAATTAAGATGCTCAAAATTATAAGAAGCGTTCCCTTTCTTTGAATGCGATAATTGCAAACCCGAAGTGAATAGGAGCTGGTTTCCAAAATTAAAATTGCCTTGATTGCTTTCTGCGGGATCTAAGTTCCAATCCCGACTAAATTCTGCGCGATACAAACGCTGAATGGTTCTAAAATTTTCTTGAATAAAATCAGCATCAACCAAAGCTGAAAAATTCCAAAGACTATCGGATTGAATTAGATTTTGTTTCAAGGTTAACTTTCCTGCAAAGCCATCGTTATTGTCGTCATCTATGCTTGAAAATAAATTAGAATCATTTTTACTGCCAGCCAGTTCAAAAAAGACATCTGTTTTTTGAGTAGGTTGGTAGCGACCATTTAAAACCGCAACTTGCAAACGTTCTGGTGCTACTAGCTGTATAATAGGTGAGTAATTCCCTTGAGGTACACCAGCAATTGGTGCTACGTACTCAAAAATATTACTTATCGCATTGCTATTACTGAGCGTGTAATTTCCTTGGTTGCTGCCAACTAAAGTAAAACGCACACTAAATAAGGCGTCTTCGGGATTATTAGAAAACACGAAAATTTCTTCCGTCCCAATCAATTCTTTTCGATATAATATGCGATTTTCAGAATACGACTCCTCCGTTGCAGAAGGTGCGATCATTAAATTGGTGTCGTCACCAGCATCAGCTAAAATTTGAACTTGTTCCGTGGATAAATTTTGTTGTAAAGGTTGATTTTTTGCGTCGCTTTCAGAATACACAGAGACATTAAGACTTAGCTTTTCTGTGTTGTAATTTCCACCACCAAAGACGGTGAATCTAGAATAGTTACGTTCACTAAACTGATAGTCTAACGTAATTCGCATTTCGGACGTAATAGGAAATGTAGAATTAAAAATAATTTCACCAGCGTTATAATCGATGATGTAATCGTTGTTTTCGCCGCGTTCTAATGGCACACCATTAACGTAAACGGTTTCACTACCAGAAACAATGAGTACAAACAATTCATTATTTGGACCACGCAATTTATAAGGGCCTTGGTTTCCTTCTTGTGCTGTAAACTGCGTTGTTGTAAATTGACCTCTTACCAGCGCTCCAGAGGCAAAAACGGAGGTCTCATCGTTGAGATTAGCATTAACAAAAAGCCCTTGAACACGTTTTGAAAAATTGGCAAAATAGCTCTTGGTATTTACTAAATCGATGTCGCCTGCACGAATATTCCAGTCGTCACTAAAGAGCTCAATAAAGACTTGGTCAAATTCATCTAAGCGTTGTGAATATCCACTCTCTTGCAACGGAATGTTGGCATCTTGTATAGAGGCTCTCAAAGAGACTTTATCACTCAGTTTTCCTGAGATTTGTAGGTCTAACTCACTATTTAAAACTGAATTTTGATTGTTACCAATCGTAACTCCTCGAGAAATACTTCCAGAAGTAGTTAAGCCATCAAAAGGTTTATATCCATCTTCTTTGTTCGTGTTTTCTAACCTATATAATTGCCGAGAGGCTGAGGATTTTTTAACAATAATGTTGTCATCTAATTGTCTGTAAACTTGGGTGAAAAATTTAGGATACCGCAAATATTCAATCTGAATCGTATCTAAATCAAGGGGTTGTTTAAAACGTAATAACGCTTTAGGAAAATCGACAACATATAGGGTTGAATCTAAGACGGTATTGTCTTTTGTTTTAATTACAAATTTTGAAGGGTTTATGCTTACAGAATCGATTAAAATAGAATCTTTAACAGCCAGGCGCTTCTTTATATAATTGCTCGAATGCTCTTGTGCAAATGCACTAAAAGAACCTAAAAGCATTAGAAAAAGTAAAGCGTGTTTCATGTGTTGATACTTACTATCTTTATCCGATAACGATCGGGAGTCCCATGCTGTTCGCCATTAAACATTTTTATTAATTTTTAAGCTGTTTAGGACGCTCGTTTCATGTGTTTATATTTATTGTTTTACAATGGTCACATGTTGTTCGCTATTCATCATTCCCTTGGGTGATAAAGTTTAGAACATGCTCGTTTCATCTACAATAATAACTTCTTAAAGCAAGAAATATTTTATCGTTAAAAGCAGTATAAAATTATAGGGTAAAAGTACAGTATTATTTAATTTAGCAGAAACAGTAAAATTGAATTATGAAAATTGTGTCTTACAATGTTAATGGTATCCGAGCCGCGGTAAATAAAGGATTTGTTGAGTGGTTAAAAGCCACAGATCCAGATGTTATTTGTCTGCAAGAAATTAAAGCCATGGAAGAGCAGCTCGATCTCAACTTATTTACTGAAGCGGGTTATAAGTTCAACTATTGGTTTAGTGCACAAAAGAAAGGGTATAGTGGGGTCGCTATTTTGTGTAAAACAGAACCTAACCACATTGAATTCGGTACAGGAATAGAATCTATGGATTTTGAAGGTCGAAATATACGCGTAGATTACGACGACGTTTCTGTAATGAGTATGTATTTACCGTCAGGGACTAACAGTGCCAGACTAAGTTATAAGTTTGAATACATGGATTTAATCCACGAGTATTTGAATACGCTGCAGAAAGACAAACCAAATTTAGTGGTTTGTGGAGATTACAATATTTGTCACGAAGCAATTGATATTCATAATCCTAAAATGAAAGGTGTTTCTGGTTTTTTACCAGAGGAGCGTGAGTGGTTAGGTGACTTTATTGAAGGCGGATTTGTTGATAGTTTTAGATATTTGCACCCTGAGCGACAAGAATATTCTTGGTGGAGTTACAGAGCAAATTCTAGAGCAAATAACAAAGGTTGGCGTTTAGATTATGCAATGGTAAGCCAACCATTACAAGAAAAAATAAAACGAAGCGTTATACTTACAGAAGCAGTTCATAGCGATCATTGTCCGATTTTATTAGAACTTAGCTTATAGTTGTCAATGTTCTGTCGCAGAAGGCAATGCATGAATAGTATTAACTTAATGACATAAAAATGATAAAAAGAATTTCAGTACTAGTATTAACACTTACATTATTCACGTCTTGTGTTTCAAAAAAGATTTATACCGATCTTGAGGATAAATATGGCAACTTAAAGAAAGAAAATAGAACCTTAACCGATGAGGTTGAATCATTATCTAGCGACAAGATAAAGCTTACAAATGATTTAAACCAATTGCAATCTGCTTATGATGCAGCCGTTGCAGAGCGCGATAAATTGCAAACCGATTATGCTGCTGCGAAATCAAATCTAGAAACTTTAAAGGCATCTTATAAAGCTTTAGAGGAAAATAGTTCGGCTTCAATTGCTGCTAACTCAAAGAAAAACAGAGAATTACTGGCACAGCTTGAAGCTAAAGAGTTAGCCTTAGCGTCTGAAAGTGAGCGTTTAAACGTTTTAAAGAAAGAATTAGAAAGTCGTGCGCAACGTGTTGCGGAATTAGAAAATGTAATCGCGAGTAAAGATGCAGCAATGCGTAAATTAAAAGATGCTATTTCTAAAGCTTTAACTAATTTTGAAGGGAAAGGTTTAACGGTTGAGCAACGCAACGGTAAAGTTTACATCTCAATGGAGAATAAGCTTTTATTCCAGTCTGGTAGCTGGTCAGTTGGTACAGAAGGACGTAGAGCCGTTCAGCAATTGGGAAGTGTATTGGCTGAAAACCCTGAGATCGCTGTTTTAATAGAAGGGCATACGGATAACGTACCCTACAAAGGCAACGCACAACTAAGTGGAAACTGGGATTTATCCACAAAACGTGCCACAGCTATTGTTAATATTCTTAGAGAGAATAATGCTATAAATCCAGAAAATTTAACGGCTGCAGGTCGCGGTGAATATGCTCCAATAGCAACGAACGATACCGCAGAAGGGAAAGCTAAAAATAGACGGATTGAAGTGATCTTGACTCCAAAATTAGATGAGATTTCTAAGTTGTTGAATGAGATATAATTAAAACCGTTATTGCGAGAGGCTTTTTAGCGATGAAGCAATCTCATGATTTTTAGTTCAAAAGAAGAGATTGCGTGGCTATGTCGCAATGACAATATATTAACACATATTTAGACCTTTCAGATTATTAAAAACTGAAAGGTCTTCTTATTTTTACATTCTAACGTTACTAAGATATTATCGCACTGAGCATTGGTGAGAAACAGAATATATTTTGTTTAGAAGGCACACAGGCGAAGCTTGTCGAAGTGTTTAGAGAAATTAAGTTTAACTAAAAACAGATTCCTGCCTTCGCAGGAAATGCTATGAAATACACAACACTACCCAAAACCGATATAAAAGTTAGTAAAATATGCCTTGGCACCATGACTTGGGGCAACCAGAATAGCCAAGACGAAGGTTTTGCTCAAATGGATTTAGCCTTAGACAAAGGAGTTAATTTCTTTGATGTTGCTGAATTATACCCAGTACCAGCAACGGCAGACAGCTATGCCGAAACCGAACGTATTATAGGGAATTGGTTCACTAAAACGGGTCATAGAGATAAAGTCGTATTAGCCACCAAAATCGCTGGCCCTGGCGATTATACAGCACATATTAGAACCACTGGTTTTAGCAAAGAAGCACTTAACGAAGCTGTTGACAGCAGTCTTAAGCGATTACAAACGGATTATATAGATTTATACCAATTGCATTGGCCAGAACGTCAGACAAACACCTTTGGAGTTCGTGATTATAAGCACAACGCAAATGACCAATGGGAAGATAATTTTAATGAAGTTCTTCACAGTCTAGATGACATTATAAAATCTGGGAAAATAAGACAAGTCGGTATTTCTAATGAAAAAGCATGGGGGACCATGCGTTATTTAGCGGAATCTAAAGCGCACGATTTACCCAGAATGATTACCATACAAAATGCATACTCACTTTTAAATAGAGTTTTTGAAGGTGATATGGCAGAAGTAGCCATTAGAGAAAATATAGGTTTATTGGCCTACTCACCAATGGCATTCGGAGTGTTGTCTGGTAAGTACATAAAAGGAACCGCTGGCGATCATGCGCGGCTTAAATTATTTCCAAGATTTGCTAGATATAGTAGCGAACAAGCTACAGAAGCGACAAAACAGTATTTAAAAATTGCTGAAGATAACAATATGACTTTGGCACAAATGTCACTAGCTTTTGTAAACGAAAGGCCTTTTATAACGAGTAATATTATTGGTGCTACTAATCTTAAACAGTTAGAAGAAAATATCGATAGTATTAATGTTTCATTATCAGAGGATGTGATGAAAGCCATAGAAGCTGTACACGCAGAGATTCCTAATCCTGCACCATAACATTTTCAAAAAGGTGTTAATTGGTATTATTTATAAGAGCAGATTTTTCAAGAGTTAAGGTTATTAAATCTTAATCTGTCGATTAATCTGCTCTTGTAATGAAATAAAAGTTTCAGTTCTAGAAACCCCTTTTATGCTTTGTATTTCAGAATTAAGCACATGCATTAAATGTTCATTGTCTTTAGAAAGTATTTTAATAAAAATACTCCAATTGCCAGTGGTGTAATGACATTCAATCACTTCAGGAATCTTTTTTAATTGCCTTACAGCTTCTGGATTACTAACCGCTTTGTCTAGATAAACACCAACAAAAGCCATCGTCGTATAGCCTAAAACTTTTGGATTAATAATAAACTTAGAACCCGCTAATAAACCTGATTTTTCAAGTTTTTTAAGCCTTTGATGAATGGCAGCACCGGAAATACCAACGCTACGCGCAATTTCTAAAATTGGTGTTCTGGCATCTTCCATTAAAGCTCTTAGTATCTTTTTATCAATACCATCAATGTATATGCCTTTATCATTAACCTTCATTGCTATTTTTGTTTACGGATTGAAAGTTAAAAATAACAAATCAATTTCAATTAGAAAGCTAGGGCTTAATACCGTTATTTTTAATTTTCGTATTCTAATTCGGTAAATGAGCCAGTCATTGTAGTTGTATTGTTATCTGTCGTTGAGGCAGCCGTAATATTAATAGTTCCAGAAATTAAGCGAATTCCTGATTCCGTGGGATGTGCTATGTTTCCCGTAATTGTGACATTCCCCGATGTAGAAAAATAACTAGTCTGAGTGCTACTCAGTTGTCTAATATTTACATAAGTTGTAAAATTATTTGAATCTAGATCTCCCATGGTTTTCACTGTTCCGGCATCAAAGCCTCCAGTGCCATTTAAAAATAGAGTAATCTGATCTCCATTGAGATCTCCGGCATCAATACTCATCGTATTACCATTTAAAGTGATTTGATAAATAGCATCGGTAAATATATAATTGGAGTAAGTGCCTCCATTGATGGTTGTTTCAATACCGATAGCATTAACATTATTACCGTCATTTGTATCGGTATTATCTAACACATAGCCATCCGGTTGATCACATGCTTCTTGGCTAACATTTGGATTTCCTAATCCGTTACTATTTAAATCTTGATACCACGTAGACGTTAAACAAGAGCTGTCGTCACTGTCGCAAGAAATAATAAATAATGTTAAAATAAAAATTTGAAGTAAATGTAGGTTTTTCATGTTTTCTTTGGTTTAATAATGTAACATATGAGCTTATAACAGTCTCAGATTTTACGATTCGATTTGGGAATTAATTTGATTTGGGTCAAATTTAGTTGATCAATATACAATTTTTTTCTTAATTCGAGATTTAGGGTATTGCTTAGCATCTTTACTCAGAGAAATAAAATGTATTTCAATAACGTTAAAGATTTAGTGGGTTATAACCCAAATAAGGAGTTTTAGTTTCTGTAAAATCAATACCATAGGTTTTAAGCTCTTCTAAAATTGGAGTGTAAACTTCTTTTGTAATAGGGATTTGAACCCCTGGAGTCGTTATCTTTCCATTTAGAATAGCCATTACTGCAATAGCAACTGGTAAGCCTACCGTTTTTGACATCGCCGTATAGGTTTGATCATCTCCAACCGTGACCATCGTAGAATCAATTTGATATTTTTTGCCATTCAGTTCGTAGCCGAATTTATGATACATTACAAGCATATCCTTGTCGTTCTCAGCTAGCGACCAGCTATCCATTAAAATTTTCTGAAGAATCTGCGCTGGTGTTGCTTTATCTAATTCTACCATTTTGTTAGGATTAAAAATATCCAATTCTAAAAACTTATCCCAAACAATATCGTCTTGGTCAATTTTAAGAGCGTGTCTAAATTTAAGTTCAACAGAATCGGTTGGACTGTATGCTAAAAAGGAGTTTACAAAATCACGATAACTCATATTAATACTATCGTCGATGGTATAGCTGTCATCGGTCAGGCCTAATTGAACAAATACATGCCAAGCTCGGCTGAAACCAACACGTCTCATCGTACCGCGATATAGGGTTTTAACATGGTCTAAACCATAAACATGCTGATATTTTAGGGAGTCTCTATTGGCATAACCTTCAAAACGTCCATAACCTTCAACATCTAAAAATTCTGTTCGTCTAAATAAACGATCGTAGGGAATGTACTTAAATTTATTTTCTTGTAAAAATTTGGCGGCTCCACCTTGTCCTGCAAGCACCACGTTTCTCGGATTCCAAGTAAATTTATAATTCCAGAGATTATTATCGCTTTCAGGGGCTACTAAACCCCCTGTAAAGGATTCGAACAAAATCATTTTGCCGCCTTTAGCTCTAATGCGATCAATAACATGCATCGCACTCATGTGATCAATACCAGGATCTACACCAATTTCATTCATAAAAATGAGACCATTGGCTTTCGCTTCAATATCTAAGGCTTGCATTTCTTCACTGACGTACGAGGCAGTAACCAAATGTTTTTTATACGTAATACAATCTTTAGCCGCTTCAATATGAAAACGCGCTGGAAGCATTGAAACGACAATGTCAGCGTTTTTTATAGCACGAGCTCTTGATTCGGCATTGAAAACATCTAAATGAATCACATCAGTATTCGGATGGTCACCAATAAGTTTTTTGGCATTTTCAATATTAAGATCACCTATGGTAATATGAAGGTTTTCAGATTGAGACTTGTTGAGTAAATATTTTATGAGGTAAGAAGCCGATTTTCCGGCTCCAATGATTAAAATCTTTCGCATTATAATTAATTTTGCAGTGTACGAATGTAACGAATACAAAAGGTATTAGAAACCAAAATCACACTTTAATTATGAACAAGAAATTATTAATTGCAGGATCTATTTTAGGAATTTTGGGTATTATTTTAGGTGCGTTCGCTGCACATGGATTAGAGAAATTAGTTGATACTGATGCGATTAAAACTTTTGAAACAGGTGTGCGTTACCAGCTATATCACGCATTTTTGTTGTTAATAGTTGGAAGCACTTCTTTTTTGGGTTTAAAATTGAAAAAAATTATGTTTTATTTGGTACTTATAGGATTGCTTTTTTTTTCAGGCTCTATTTATGGCTTGGCTACAAATACGCTTTCAGGCTTTGATTTTAAGACGGTTGCGTTAGTGACACCAATTGGAGGACTATTATTAATTGTAGCTTGGGTTGTCATGTTAGTCGGTATTATAAAAAGTAAGGTCGATTAATGTTAATCTTCAGAGCTGTTTTAAAATAAAATTATAGTTTTGCAATCTAAAACAACACGGAAAATATGGCCAACCATACCCAATCAACGAAAACGATTTCGTTAGATCAATATGGCATTAAAAATGCTAAAGTTAATTATCAATTATCTTCAGACGAACTGCATGAAGAAACTATTTCTAAAGGTCAAGGTGTCGAATCCTCCTCTGGTGCTTTAGCAGTTAATACAGGAGAGTTTACGGGGCGTTCGCCAATGGATCGATTCATTGTAAAAGACGACGTTACTAAGGACAAAGTTTGGTGGGGAGATATTAACATTCCGTTTGAGAGTGATAAATTTCAAAAACTGTACGACAAAGTCGTCGCTTATTTATCTGAGAAAGAACTTTATGCGCGTGACTGCTATGCGTGTTCAGACGAAAATTATAAATTAAACATAAGGGTCATAAATGAATTCCCTTGGAGTAATATGTTTTCTTATAACATGTTTTTACGTCCTACAGAAGACGAGTTAAAAGACTTTTCTCCAGAATGGACCGTAGTTAACGCTCCAGATTTTAAAGCAGACCCAGAAATTGATGGTACGCGTCAGCATAACTTTGCGATATTAGATTTTACACGCAAGATTGCATTAATTGGTGGGACGGGTTATACAGGTGAAATTAAGAAGGGTATTTTCTCTGCTCTAAACTTTATTCTTCCTGTTTTTAAGGACACCTTGCCAATGCATTGTAGTGCTAATGTTGGTAAAGATGATGATACTGCAATTTTCTTTGGTTTATCCGGAACAGGTAAAACAACATTATCCACCGATCCTAATCGCAGTTTAATTGGTGATGATGAACACGGCTGGACAAAGGAAAACACTGTTTTTAATTTTGAAGGTGGTTGTTACGCCAAAGTAATTAATTTGTCACAAGAGCAAGAACCAGAAATTTTTGCCGCCATTAAAAAAGGAGCCATTCTGGAAAATGTGATTTTAGATGATCATGATAATGTTGATTTTGCAGATACGTCGATCACTCAAAACACAAGAGTAAGTTACCCAATTTACCATATCGATAATATTAGAAAACCATCAATTGGTGAGAAGCCAAAAAATATATTTTTCTTAACGGCTGATGCTTTTGGTGTGTTGCCTCCAATATCAAAGTTAACACCGAGTCAGGCGGCATATCACTTTATTTCGGGTTATACCGCAAAAGTAGCCGGTACAGAAGCAGGTGTTGTAGAGCCAGTGCCTAGTTTTTCAGCATGTTTTGGTGCGCCATTTATGCCGTTACACCCAACGTCGTATGCAGACATGTTGAGTAAAAAGATGTTAGAAGCTGGTGTCAATGTTTGGTTGGTTAATACCGGTTGGACAGGTGGTCCTTACGGAGTGGGAACACGTATGAAACTAAAATACACGCGTGCTATGATTAATGCCGCTTTAAATGGTGACTTAAAAGATTATACGTACGAAGATTATCATATTCATTCTGTGTTTGGTGTGGCACAACCAAGATCTTGTCCTGGTGTACCTACCGAAGTATTAAGTCCAAGAACAACGTGGAACGATGATGAAGCCTATTACAAAATGGCTTTTAAATTGTCTAATGCGTTTAGAAAGAACTTTAAGAAGTTTGAGTCTTCTGCTTCTGAAGAAGTAAGACGTGGGGGTCCTCAGCGTTATGCGTTCTAAATACATAACTTATAAAACCAAAAAAGCGATTCTAAATATAGAATCGCTTTTTTTATGTCTTATAGTTTTTAACTATTTTCCTTTATTAACAGCGTCAATATACTTCTGCAAAGCCATGCTCATTGAGGGAGTCTCAGGCGTTGGTGCAGAAATATCGACCCGTAGCCCTTTTTCCTTAACCGCTTTCACAGTCGTGTTTCCGAAAACCGCAATACGTGTTTCCTTTTGCTCAAAATCAGGGAAGTTATGAAATAATGAGTCTATGCCAGATGGGCTAAAGAACACCAAGATATCGTAATACACATCGGCTAAATCAGATAGGTCGCTAATTACCGTTTTGTAAAACGTCGCTTGCTTCCATTTGATACCTAAATCATCTAAAATTTCTGGTATAACTGGTTTTACTTTATCAGTAGTAGGTAATAAAAACGATTCGTCTTTATATTTTTTAATTAAAGGACATAACTCTTCAAAAGTACGTTTACCAACATAAATTTTACGTTTTCTGTAAACGACATATTTTTGTAAGTAATATGCAA
>RCND010006875.1_pt1 | contig 12669 bp, 11 predicted proteins | sample 2041351 | NCBI WGS metagenome assembly RCND01 (sample SAMN09708230, study PRJNA481090) | Marine sediment metagenome, whole genome shotgun sequencing project. | biome: marine sediment; feature: ocean; material: sediment; isolation source: Sewage treatment plant 12B marine sediment (STP12B) ...
TACCATAAATGGACTTTTGAATTGATTAAACAACAAGTTCAGGTCAGACAGATGTTTATTTTTAACCATTGTATTTGAGCCATTTTTCCAAAATCGCGATTCCACTTCTTGGGCATTAAGTCCTTTGATAAGGTCTGAATTCAGTTCGGTTACCACTTGTTCCACCGGCATTTTCCAAAAAAATACATTTTCTTGAACCATTGATGTGACTGATTTAACTATGATTCCACATTATCTAAAACATTTGTTTTTAAATAGTTTATGTACTATAATAATTCTATGTTTCCTTTCGCTTTCATGTAATCTCAAGTATTTTGATACGGTACACAATCGAATTCTCCCTTGAGTATTGCTTATTTGAGAACTCATTAATAAATTAAACCTCTTTTCGCTCCTTGCTATGGATAATACTTTTTACCCTAGGCAAACTGATATAGTTTTTGCTTAGCATCACTACCGCTCAGTTCTTCAAATGTCCCGTGGGCAAGGGCTGACTCCCAATTGCGTACCGATTGAATTTCATCGACCTGGAAGGATATGGCATGATTTTTCCGCATTGCGTCTATTTTATGCCCATTTCCAGAATAGTTGATGATGCTATTGTCAGAAGGGTCAAAAAAATAGGTTATGGGAACTGTGAAAGGCTTCCCTTCGGCAATAAATTCCAGGCGGCCGATATAATTGTTCCTGAGAATACGCAGGCTTTCGTTTGTTTTTAGATTTGTCATCGCTTCTGTATCATAAAAATTAGTGTTGCTGATATTTTAAAAAGAACAATTTAATACTTTAAAAAGTCCAATACTAAATCTGACTAATCTTTAAAGTTGTCTAGTCCAATAAAACGTTGGTTTTATGAAACTTTGCTCAAAATTTCGATTTTAACGGATAGCGGTATGGCCAGTACGGGATTTCGGGCTTTTGACTTATCAAGCTACAATAAGTTTGATGCGGGTGATTACCTATGCATACCTCTGAAACCCTTATTGGATATATCGCGTGTTATGTGCTGGGTGTTATTAATTCTGTGTCATTATTTAGCGTTTTTAAATGCATTAATTCCTGCAAAATTTGATGCTTTTCCTAATTCATATTCAATTCTCATAAGTTGATTAAATTTTTCTATACGTTCTCCGCGGCAACCACTACCTGTTTTTAAATGTCCAGCATTAATACCTACGGTCAAATCTGCAATAAAACTATCTATTGTTTCACCACTCCTATGAGAAACAAAACAATTGTATGAATTTTTATATGCAAGATCAATGGTTTCGAGTGTTTCAGTTACAGTACCTATTTGATTAGGCTTAATCAGGATAGAATTTGCAACTCCTTTATTAATGCCTTCTGCTAGTATAGATTTATTTGTGCAGAACAAATCATCGCCAACAACTTCAATTTTTTTACCCATTACATCTGTTAGGTTTTTCCAACCTTCCCAATCATTTTCAGCTAAGCCATCTTCCAATAAAACTATCGGATATTGGTTCACCCAACTTTCCCAAAGTTTTACCATTTCATCGCTTGAAACTAAATTCTGTGAACTTTTAAAAAATTTATATTTCCCGTTTTCCCACATTTCACTTGCCGCAGGGTCAAGGCAGATACTTACATCTTTTCCTGGTGTATATCCCGCCTTATTTATTCCCTCTAAAATCATTTCAACAGCTTGTTCGTTCGATTTTAAATCAGGAGCAAACCCGCCCTCATCACCTACTCCAGTGCTTAATCCTTTAGCTTTCAATACGGCCTTCAATGAGTGAAAAACTTCTTCCCCCATACGAATGGATTCTTTAAATGATGTTGCATTGTGTGGTGCAATCATAAATTCTTGAAAATCTACTGTATTATCGGCATGTTTACCACCATTAATGACGTTCATACAGGGAACAGGCATAATGTGAGCATTGCTACCTCCCAAATATTGGTATAGAGGAATGTTTGCACTTAGTGACTTAGCTCGGGCATAAGCCATAGAAACACCAAGTATTGCATTTGCCCCTAATTTTGCTTTATTACTTGTACCATCTAGTCCTATTAGAAAATAATCAAGTTCTCTCTGATTGGTAAAACATTTATTTTCAATTTCTTTGGCAATAATAGTATTGACATTATTAACCGCCTTTAAAACGCCTTTGCCGCCATAACGTTTTTTATCTCCGTCCCTTAATTCTGTTGCTTCTCGCTCACCTGTAGATGCTCCACTTGGAACCATGGAACGAGAAGTTGTTCCGTCTTTTAATTTCAAGTTCACTTCAACTGTTGGGTTTCCTCTTGAATCGAGTATTTCGATTGCTTCAATTTTTTTAATTTTCATAACGTAAATCCTCCATATTTTAATTTGTTATTTTTATTAAATCTAGTTTACTTATATGATTCCCCATTATCTAAAACATTTTTTTTCAAATAGTTTATGTACTATAATAATTCTAAGATTTTTGCCGTTTTCCAGTAACCTCAAGAATTTTAATGCGATATACGATCGGGATCTTTTCCTGATGCATTTTGCTTGAAAATTCGCGTATAGCATGAGGAATGGTATGTTCCTTTTTGGCAATTATATTTTTCACGCCTTCAGCAAACTCGTGCAATAGGTGCTTGGCATCAACTTGATGAAGTTCTTCAAATTCACCGTGTACCAAAACAGAACGCCAACTGTTTGCCGATTCGATTTCGTCGACCTCCAATGACACCGCATGGTTTTTTCGCATGGCATCTATTTTTTGACCTTCCCCTGAATAGCATATAATCGAATTATTGGAATGATCATAATAGAAATAGGTGATAGGGATGATATAAGGGCTGTTTTTTGAAATATAACCCAACCGGCCAATGTAATTCTTTTTAAGAATGTCAATGCACTCGCGCTTTTTTAAATCTTTGATCATAACTCTTTCTTTAAAACCATTATTGAACCTCTATATCCACTTCACCAAGGGCAAATTCCGTCGGTATTTTAACAAAGGGTTCTTAGGATAGAATCGTATATCGTACTGAAAAGCTCCTAAAGATGCGGTAGCTTCACCCTTAAATACCGCTTGATGATTTTTATCGGAGACCAATGCCAATTCCTGCACATACCTGCTCTGATAACTTCCGTCTACTAGATGTTTGGCGAAAACCAATTCGACCTTGATATCCTTCGGGTTAAGCTCACCCAGGTTTAAGGTAATTTCTGCCTTAAATTTTTCACCCAACTGAAGTGGCATAATTCCATTGGAAACCCGCACATCCACAACTGAAATTTTGGACCATTGGGTATTGACTAACCTGGCCCAATCCACATAGGTTTTGGTGGCTTCATAGTTATTCTCCCTCATCTTTTGTACTTTCTTGAACATGCTGTCATAATATTTGCTTTGGTATTCCTTAAGCATTCTTGCGGTGGTATACGCTGGGGCGATATGGATAAATGCATTTTTAATTCGGTTCACCCATTTTTCCTGTATTCCTGCCTTGTTCAACTGGTAGTATTCAGGAATGATATCGTGTTCCAATAGCGTATATAGGGCCTCCGCATCCAAGTCATCTTGATCGGACTGTTTTTCGTATAGCCGCTCTTGGGGCAAGGCCCAACCGGCATCGGCCCTATAGGCCTCTGCCCACCAACCGTCCATTACGCTAAAATTAAGGGTTCCGTTCAATGTCGCTTTCATACCGCTAGTACCAGAGGCTTCATTGCCCCTTTGCGGGGTATTCAGCCATACGTCTACACCTTGAACCATCAAACGGGCGAGATCCATGTCATAATCTTGGATATAGAAAATCTTTCCTGAAAATTCTGGAAGTTCTGATACTTCGATAATCTTCTTGATCAAATCTTGACCGCCCTTGTCCATAGGATGGGCTTTTCCGGCAAATAGGAACTTTACCGGTCTTTGGGGATTGTTCACAATTTTTGAAAGCCTATCCATATCATTAAACAAAAGGTTGGCTCGTTTGTACGTGGCAAAACGGCGGGCAAAACCAATGATCAAATCATTTTCATTCAATGAATTAAGTTTCTCATATATCCGGACCGGGTGTAGGTGCAAACTTTTAATTTCATTTTTCAACCTGCGTTGAATGCCATCTATCAGCGCTCTTTTCAATACTTTTTTTATGTCCACGATTTGTTTGGAAGGGACTTCCTTCATTTTAATCCAATATTCGGGATTTGATACATCCGTCAAAAAACCGTTCCCAAAAGCCTTTTCAAATAATTGCTGCCATAATGGTGCTGTCCAAGTGGCATAATGGACCCCGTTGGTCACATTTTCTATCTGCAACTCTTCCTCTAGAAACCCTTTCCACATAGGTAGGAACATTTTTCGGGTTACCTCAGAATGGATTTTGCTTACCGCATTGATTTCCCCAGATAGCCTTGCGGCCAAATAACTCATGGAAAATTTCTCATTGCGATCGGAGGGATTGATTTTTCCGAAACCCAAAAACCGATCCCAAGGAACATTAAGGATATCCGCCAAATGGGATTGGTAGCTTCTCAGTAAATTCTCATCAAAAACGTCTTGTCCTGCAGGGACCGGGGTGTGGGTCGTGAACAGGGTGGAAGCTTTTACAAATTGCCCTGCTTCCTCAAAGCTTAAATTTTCCTGTATCACTAATTTCACAATCCGGATTAGACTGGTAAATGCAGTATGCCCTTCATTATAATGATAGATGTCCGGTTGCGTTTTTAAAATTTCGAGCAATTGCATCGTATTTGCAGCCAACAAAAGTTCTTGCCTAAACCGGTTCTCATTATCACCCCCATATAAATTATGGGTTATCTTTTTATTCTCGTCCCCATTTTCCGGAATATCGGTATCAAAAAGATAAAGAGGTATACGTCCCACAGCCACTTTCCAGACCTGCACACTGATCATTGGCCCGCGTAAGGGCAACTGCAAAATCAATCGATTGCCATCAGCATCCAATACCGGGGTAATTGGAAGTTGGGTAAAGTGTTGCTTTTGATATGTTGCCACCTGCTCACCATGAAGCGTATGGCCCTGCTTGAAATACCCGTAGCGATAGAGTAGGCCAAAAGCTACAATATCAGCATTACTATCACTGGCCTCCTTTAAATAGTCCCCGGCCAAAATTCCCAAACCTCCGGCATAGATGGGTATCGATTCATGTAAGCCATATTCCATGCACAAATAGGCTATTTTAGGGGAAGGTATTTTGAAATCTCTGGCCATGTATGTATTAAATTCTTCGAGGATACTATTAAGTCGCGACATAAAAGACTTATCCCTTTCCAATTCCAAGAACCGTTGGTAGTCAAGAGATCCCAGTAAGGCGATGGGGTTATGGTCTATGGCTTCCCACAACTTAGAATCAATGGATTTAAAAAGATCACTTGCCTCTGGATGCCAGGACCACCAAAGATTCTTGCTTAATACTGCTAGATTTTTAAGGGTTTCGGGCATCTTGAATTTCACCATGGCACTTTTCCAAATGGGTTCATTGGATTGTGCAGGCTCTATATATGTTTTTGGAACCATTTCAAATACACGTTCCAAACTATGCTCTTTTAGTGCATATTTTTCCAAAGCCAAAGCATGTACTTCATTGTAACTCTGTATGAGATTCTTCCATAAATAGGACCTTGAAATCTCAAAGGCCTTTTTCCTTGCTAATTGTAATTCTTTTTCATCTTTTGTACTGAAATCAGAAATATGGTTAGTGATTTGGTCGATTACCGTTTGATCGTTAAAATCGGACCGTTCAATAACCAACATACCTTCTTTACTATCTTTAAATTTTGATTTTACTTGTTGGCCAAATCCTGTTAAAGTGGTCGTAACCGTTGGTACATGAAATGACAAACTTTCTAAAGGAGTGTAACCAAATGGTTCATAATAGGAAGGAAACACGGTTAGGTCTAGACCTATCAATACATCATAATAAGGCATATTAAAGACCTCATCCCTGCCATCGAGATAAATCGGGGCATAGATGACTTTCACTTTTTGATCGACTTCATTGGACAATCCGCTGTTCTTTATCTGTTGCCAGATGGCATCGTGTTCGGGGTCTTGCAAATAATGGGTAAGGACCCATGGTTCTTCCCCCCTTTTTAAGTTTCCTGTCTCTATGCCATCCAATACTTCAGGTTTGGGACAAGTATGGGCGGCGGGTACCAGAACAAACGCAATAATATCACGAGCCATTTTTTCTTTCTTGTTCAAAACCGCTAAAGCATCCAAAAAAAGGTCAATTCCTTTATTTTTATACTCGTATCTACCGCTGGTCGCTAGCAAAAAACTATTTTCTTGCGCTTTATAGCCCAATACTGCGGAAGCTATCTGTAATAGTTTGTTTTTCGCATTTTTATGTTTTCCCCCAAATTCTTTTTGACTCGGCAAATAAGAATCGTCAAAACCATTGGTAGTAATTTTATCTACGGCTTTGCCCAATAATTGCTGGCATTCACCGGCCGTGTTATCGCTGACTGTGGTAAAGGCATCTGCGGTAACTGCGGATGTTTTTTCCAATGAATGTTTGGCAATGGTATTATAATCCTGCGCCACTTGGTCACCATTATAGGTTTCGAACCTACTGTAAAATGGTTGCCCGCCACCACAGAGTGCTCTTCCTGTAACGGTAGCATGGGTTGTAAATACGGTAGCAACCCCAGGAACATCGTTTTCCAAATACAATACCCCGGAACTGGTCATCCATTCATGAAAATGTGCGATTATGTGATCGTTCCCATGTAAATAAAATGTCTTAAAATCCTCAATGACCATTCCGGCGGCATACCCAAATAATGCAGGTTCAATATAGCCCCAGCCGCCTTTGAGCGAGTCCAGTCTATTTTTTGCCCATAACTCACTAAATATTTGGTCCTTTTTGTCAAATAATGGGGAAAAATCAATGAGAATCACGATAGGTTTACTGGGAATATCCCATCGGCCTACCCTAAATTTTAATCCGTCTCTGTTGAATTGATCTTTCCATGCTTTAAAAAGCTGGACATCTTCCAAGAATTCAGCATTTCCCACAGACCCTGTATAAAGATCAGGGCCAATGAGCAAAAAATGATCATCATAGGAGTCCTTCATTATAGGTGCCTTGGTGGATACAACGGTATATATGCCCCCAAGCTTATTGCACACTTCCCAACTAACCTCAAAAACATAATCCGGTTTCTGGGTTAATTTTTTATCCTCTTCCATTATAACTGTTTATGATTGACATTCTTTCTTATTGATTTTGTTTTGGTTTTATCTTGAAGCTTTAACTGAAAATCGGAAAGCACGTTCATGTATTTCATAAAGGCTTCATAAGGACCTTCGTAGGGGTTGTACCAGTTGCTGCCAGATTCGCCTTCATTGTTCATATATAAAAAATGGTCCGCTGATTGTAAATAGACCCAATCTTTATGCAATAATTTATCCTTGGTTTTTTTTACAGCCTCTTCCATTCCAAACAAAGTATCCATCGCTTCTTTTTGCATATCATTGCCTAACCAGGCGGAAAGATTCTTTTTCATGCCTGTCCATGAAATGGGATCGGGAATATTGAGCTTTCCCTTTGGCGAAAACGTTCTTAAAACCTCCTCGGGAGTGCTTAATTTTAAAACCTTTGATTCGACCAAGAAACGAAGCAGATATTCCAAAAAATTAGAAATACCCGTCTCTTTTTTATGACGTTCCCCAAAAGTGCCATAGTCCATCACAAGGTTGACAACCTGTTCTTGGGATGGCAAGCCTTTTAACCAACCCAAATATTTATCAGCGGTCAATGGCCATTCGCTCCAATTCCTATTGGAAAAGCGCAAGGTTATATCATCACTAAGGGAAGGATTTCTTAAAAGTATTTTTAGGGATGCCTCTTCAGCACTTTTGTAAACATAATTGTGGCTTTGATCGTTTAAAAAGTCGAAAAGCCCCTCGACAATCACACCCTTAAAGCCCATATCGGAAATTATATTGCCTATCTCATCGGAATATATAAGGCCGGTATTTAAAAAGACTTTTGGTGTTTTACCAAAAAGAGACTTTATCCTTCTTTTATGGGTCACAACTTCATCTTTAAATGCACTTTTACTTCTTAATGAGGATAAGGAAGTGCTGTAGGTCTGACCCAAAAATTCAACATTGCCCGTAGCAGCCAGTTCCTTAAAGCTCTCTAAGGCTTCTGGTGCGTATTGTTCCATTTGGTCCAAGGCGGTACCAGAAATGGCATAACTTATTTTTATTTTGCTGCCATGGTCTTTAATCAGACGCTGTAGAATTTCATTGGTAGGCAAATAGCTTTTCTCCGCGACCTGACGCATAATCCTTGCGTTCGTTTCCTCATCGTAATAGTAGTGGTGGCTTCCTATCTCAAAGAAGTGAAAATTTCTAAGACGAAAGGGTTGATGGACTTGGAAAATAAAGCAAACTTGTTTCATGCTGCTGCCTCTTTTTATGCTACGGATAAATAGGTAGATGAAACATTCAAGGCCGCATTGTCCCAGGTGAGGTTTTTCAAGGTTTCCTTTCCAGAATCCTTGACCGTTTTGGCAAGTGTGTTATGGTGCAGAAGACCGTAAATGGCTTCGGCCAGATTGTCCGTATCCCAATAGTCCACTATAAGGGCATGTGGCAATACTTCCGCTACCCCCGATTGTCTGGAAATGATTATGGGAACATTTGACCTTATGGCCTCTAAGGGGGCTATGCCAAAGGGTTCCGATACCGAGGGCATTACAAAAACGTCGCTCATGGCAAGCATATGGTCAACTTCCTTACCCTTTAAGAATCCCGTGAAGTGAAAATGCGAAGACAATCGCTTCGCTGCCACTTTCTTGATCATCTCTGGCAACAGATCACCACTGCCCGCCATTACAAATCTTACCTTCTTGTCTTTTCGCAAAACCTTCTCGGCGGCCTCTATGAAATATTCCGGTCCTTTTTGGTAAGTGATCCTGCCCAAGAAAGTAACGATTTTATCTTTAAAATTTGAAGTGCTCGGAACCGGAACCGTTTCCGAAGACTTTTGTTCCACTCCGTTATAGGTCGTGATTACTTTTTTGGCATCAATACGATATTTATCGATAATAGTTTTACGGGTAAGATTACTGACGGCCATCACTTTGTTTGCCCCTAACATGCCCTGTCGTTCAATTTCATAGATTCGGGAGTTGATTTTAGCGGAACGGTCAAATTCGGTAGCATGTACATGGATAACCAATGGTTTTCCGCTTATCTGCTTGGCCAGTAATCCGGCAGGGAAGGTAAGCCAATCATGTGCATGGATTATATCAAAATCAAGTTCTTTGACCAGCTTGGAAACCACTATTGCAAACCAAAAGGCCTCTTCCATTAAGTTGGGGCCATATGCCCCCGAAAAACTGTAAGTTTCTCCACTTATATGTTGAGAACGCTTGGCATTAATGCCGGGTATTATTTTTTTTAATAGGGTAAACCTATTTAAATCAATATTCGTTGGCAAAGTAACGTTGTTTGCGCTGATTAATCTAAATCGGTCTTTGTTGACTTCTTCATTTGCCCTGGGCAATAGGAAAGTGATTTCATGGCCTTCCTTCAGCAATCCCTGCACCAATCCATGACAGGCCGTGGCCAAGCCGCCAGAGATATGGGGTGGATATTCCCAGCCTAACATCAATATTTTCATTTTCTATAGTTTAAGTTCTTAGGAGGATAAATGTAAGTGAAGGGAAGGACTGCTGTAATGATATAAATCATTCGTATAGGATAAATTCAGATTTTTTCAAAACTTTAGAAGCAAATAAATTGATTCAAAAATCGGATTGAACTTATAGTGTCTTTAATCCAAGTAAACTTTTGAGGATTTTTCTGATAAAATTTCATATATTGAAGTCCCTAAATTTTGATTTTCAGCATGTATTGAATTTAACCCCGTAGGATGGTATGAGAACAATTTTAATCATTGAGGACAACAGAACCATTCTAGAAAATACGGCTGAAATTCTTAGTTTAGAAGGTTATGTCGTCTTAACCGCCACCAATGGAAAGAATGGTTTGGAAAAAATGTACACACTAATCCCAGACCTTATTATTTGTGACTTGCTGATGCCAGAAATGGATGGCATTGAATTGTTATTGGAGGTAGGAAAAAATCCTAAATTCAGTAAGATTCCCGTAATCTTTTTTAGTGCCAAAACGGAAAAGAAAGATATAAAAAAAGCTCTGGATGCGGGGGCTGTCGATTACATTATCAAACCTTTTGAACTTGACGATCTTGTTAAGACTATTAAAAGGTGTCTTAAGAATCGTAGCAACTTTGAAATAAATTAAATCCCTAAGGAAATTTTCATTTATACTATATCAAATTCTCTTAACTTTTAGATTTAAATGGAGGTTCAGAGGTAACTTGCAAAATACGGATTGCCCATTTCCCATATCGTTATGGTTGTATTGATAACTCAAACTACGCACGTTCGGTAATCTACTGTTAGAAATAATTAATCATCGGAATGATTTGGATCATTTCTGTTGTAGTGTTCACAGTCTACATTAGACATCCATATTTAAAGCAAGTATTATGAAAACTAAGCATGTATTATGAAAACTGACGCGGAAATACAAAAAGATGTGCTGGAAGAAATTAAATGGATCCCTTTGGTTAGAGAAACGGAGATCGGGGTAACCGTACTTGATGGTATCGTTACGCTTACGGGTACGGTCGACCTTTACCGTAAAAAAATAGAGGCCGAAAAAGCTGCAAAAAGGGTAGAAGGGGTAAAAGCGGTTGTCACGGACATTTTTGTCGATTACAGCTACCCCAATAAAAAAAGCGATGTAGAGATTGCAAAATCCGTATTGAAAGCCCTGGAGAATAATGCTACGGTTCCCAAGGATAAAATAAAGGTACGGGTAGAAGACGGTTTCGTTACCCTAGATGGGGAAGTGGCATGGGACTATCAAAGACAAGCGGCCAAAAAGAGTATCAATAGCCTCTATGGGGTAGTAGGAGTGCATAATAACATTCAGATCAAATCTGAAGTGCAGGACGATATTGAAAAAACAGCAGTCGAAAATGCGCTAAGACGCAATTCACATATTCCGAATAGTGCCAAAATAAATATCGATGTCAAAAACTACGAAATTACGCTTACCGGCAATGTGCATTCCTGGATTGAAAAAGAGGAGGCCGGAAAAACAGCCTACTATACCCCAGGTGTCCAAAATGTGAATAATGACATTCATATCATTTGAAAACTGGATTCGGAAAATTTAGAAAAACAACTGCTAACTCAACCTTAAACACACTCCTCTAGTCAGCATTGAGGCCTTATTTAATAACAAAAAAATCAATTTCTTAGAAATTGTAATTTTCTGGAATAATCAATACTGGAATTTTAAGATGTTTCAACAATTTCTTTTCTATGCTATTGGTCAATAACCCCTCTAAAAAATGATGGGTGTGATGACCGATAATAAGTAAGTCCGCATCCCAGCTTTGTATGACCTTGATAATCTCTTTTGCAGGTCGACCCACGGTTTCAAAATCCTGAATTTTCACGTCAGAATGTTCTCCTTTTATTTTATCGATAATTTGAATGGCCTTTTGCCTTTCCTGTGCTTCAATTTCAGCCGGAAAAATGCCCCCATCGATATTACCGGCAGAATATCTGACCACATAAACCAATTCCAATTCAGCATGAATTTGCTTTGCCAATTGTATTCCATAATTTGCTGCATTTAGAGCAGAATCGCTACCATCTATTGCTATGAGAATTTTTTTGATCATTACCAATTCATTGAATTTAATTCGTTTCCAAGCTGTTTATTCACTTTGTTGCGGAGAACCCTTTTTATAAAATTCTTCCAACAAATCCACGGCTTCCAAGTTAGCTTTTGCGGCGAATACAAGCATCTCTTTGTCCTGCGTTTTCTGCGCATCCCTTAATCCATCAACTATCACATTCATCAGATTATGAAGTCCTTTATTTTTCTTAACATCTGTCTTTATGATGTTCCAATAAATTACCGCATCGTAAACGGTGGTGTAGGTTTCATTCCATGCCACCTCTTCTTCATTGAGCTGGACCAACAATTTGAAACCAACATAATCCAGATAGGATACCTCTTTAGGAACAATAAGCCCCCGCCGACGCATAGAAGAAATGATCAGTTTATAGGTCTCAGCTGAGTTCAATGCTATTTGGTTATAATTTTTGTCGTGGACGGCGCTGGAAATCCTTTCAAAAAAAGTGTCGAACTGTTCTATTTTTGTTAATCGAAGGTGGCCTATAATATTAGTTTTTTCTGCTTTAATCTTATTGAATGTGGCGGTTATTTTATGGTTATTCTTATCAAGAGCAAATTCAATCAGGTCCTCATAGGGAGAGCTTCCGTTTTTTAAAATTTCATTGGTTATGACCTCTGAACTTTTTTCAGCAACAGCATTGGGGTTTAACTTTTCAGAAGATTTTTTTCGTTGATTACAGGCTGTTTGTGATAGCAACAGTATCAAAAAAACTAAGGGAGTTATCGTTTTCATAAAAATTCATATTTAGTTTATTTGTCCTTAATTTGGGAAAGGACTCCTGTCTATTTCTCCATTTGGAAAGTTGATCCCCAAACTTACCTTTTGTTCACTAGGCTCAAAATGATATATATCATCAGGATAAAAAGGATTATCAAATACCTTTGGCCAGTATAAAATTATCGAAAACAAAATTGATTATCGTATATCCAAGGAATGGAA
>RCND010001641.1_pt1 | contig 12667 bp, 14 predicted proteins | sample 2041351 | NCBI WGS metagenome assembly RCND01 (sample SAMN09708230, study PRJNA481090) | Marine sediment metagenome, whole genome shotgun sequencing project. | biome: marine sediment; feature: ocean; material: sediment; isolation source: Sewage treatment plant 12B marine sediment (STP12B) ...
ATTCTTCTTGGTTTTTTTGTAAGAGGTAAAATGCGATCTGAAGAGCAGAATCCAATTACAAAGGTTCTTGCAAAAATATATCATCCCGTCGTTGATTTTGTAATGAAAAAAAGGTGGTTTGTTATTGCGGCAGCAATAATAATAGTTGCTGTAACTTATATTCCTTATTCTAAACTTGGATCTGAGTTTATGCCTCCTTTATATGAGGGAGACTTACTGTATATGCCTACAACCTTGCCGGGCATCTCCATTACAAAAGCAAAAGAGATCCTGCAGCAAACTGATAGAATAATTAAAACATTTCCGGAAGTCGAATCAGTCTTTGGTAAGAGCGGTAGAGCTAATACTGCAACTGATCCTGCCCCTTTATCAATGTTAGAAACTACAATTCAACTTAAGCCAAGAGAAGAATGGAGACCTGGGGTAACACCAGAAAGTTTAGTTGAAGAATTGAATTCTGCAATACAATTTCCTGGATTAACAAATGCCTGGACAATGCCAATAAAAACAAGAATAGATATGTTGGCTACCGGAATAAAAACTCCTGTAGGAATAAAAGTTGGTGGGCCTGACTTAGAAGTTCTTCAGAGAATTGGTAAAGAAATTGAGCAGGTTGCTAAAACAATAAAGGGTACCAGATCTGCATATGCAGAAAGGTCTGTTGGTGGTAATTACATAGACTTTGATATTAATCGCGAAGCAATTGCCAGATATGGGTTAACAATAGAAGATGTTCAGGATGTTATTATGTCTGCGGTTGGCGGAATGAACATAACTAAAACAGTTGAGGGGCTTGAGCGTTATCCTGTAAACCTACGATATCAAAGAGATTATCGTGAAAATATTGAGGATCTAAAAAGAGTAAGAGTTCCTACTCCAATGGGTGGGAATGTTCTCTTATCTGAATTGGCTGATCTTGAAATTAAAAAAGGTCCACCAGTCATAAAGTCTGAAAATTCTAGACCAAATGCTTGGGTTTATATTGATATAAAAGATATTGATGTAGGTACATATGTAAAAAATGCTAAAGAAATAATTGCGGAAAAAATAAAAATTCCAACTGGTTATTCCCTTATTTGGAGTGGTCAGTATGAATATATGGAACGATCGAGTAAAAAATTGGCAATGGTTATACCAATTACATTATTGATAGTTATTCTTCTCTTATACATCAATACAAAATCTTGGGTAAAGACTGGCATTGTACTCTTAGCATTACCGTTTTCAATGGTTGGTGCTATTTGGTTTTTGTATTTAGCTGGTTATAATATGAGCGTTGCTGTTTGGGTTGGAATTATCGCTCTGCTCGGAATTGATGCTGAGACAGGTGTGATAATGCTGCTTTATTTAGATATAGCATATGAAAAGTTTAAGAAAAATGGATTGTTAAATTCAATGGCAGATTTAAGAGAAGCAATTTTTGAAGGAGCCGTAAAAAGAATTAGACCTAAAATGATGACTGTAATGACAACTATGTTAGGATTACTGCCAATATTGATTGGAACAGGAATAGGTGCAGACGTAATGAAAAGAATTGCGGCTCCAATGGTTGGAGGAATTGTTACTAGTTTCTTAATGGAATTAACCGTTTATCCAGCAATATTTTATATAATTAAAAAGAGAGAAGTAAATAAGATGATTAGCGCTGGCGCATATAAACCATTAACCCAAAATAATTAATGAAGGAGTAAATTAAAATGATTGAAATAGTAATTATAGCGGTTTTGATTGCCTTGCTGATCTTCTTGATGATTAGAAAAGTAAAAAAAGTAAATGATAACAAAAGCTGCTGCAAATAAAAATTAGGGTGAAATAATCATGAAAGAAATAAAAGCATATATAAGACACAACAAGGCAGAAATAGTTATACAAAAATTGGAAGAAGCTGGAGTAACGGGAATGACTATTTTAGATGTTAATGCTCTTGCCGAATGGGCAGATGCTGAAGCATTTAGTTTTTCGATTAAATATGTTCAGAAATATTCCACTGTTGTTAAGATAGAGCTTATTTGTAATGAAGACAAAGCAGATGAACTTTTAGAAGTGATCTCAAAACATGGTTTTACCGGACAAAGCGGTGATGGTTGGATTTTTGTTTCAGATATTGGAAAAGCTATTCGAATTAAAACGGGTGAAATTAACTTAATTAAATAATAATAATAATAATAAAAGGAGATACAAATATGCAAAACACAATGAATAAAGCAGCGGTAATAATTTTAACACTATTACTATTTATTGGGACATCATTAGCCCAAGAAGACAATAATTCTGATAAAACAGAAAAAAAATGTGCTGGCGGATGCTGCAGCGGCAATGCTGAAAACACAAAAATGGATCACGATAAAATGAACCATAGCAATATGATGGATATGAAATCAATGGATAAAAATAATGACGGACAAATTTATCAATGCCCAATGCATGCAGATCAAATATCTGATGAACCTGGTAAATGCTCAGAATGTGGAATGAACCTTAAAGAAGTTTCAGTTAATGATATTGAACATAATATGAAAAAAAAAGAACACAAAATGATGAAAGGAGAAATGGATCATAAAGAAATGAGTGATCATCATTCAATTGATAAGAATAAAGATGGTAAAATATTTGAATGCCCAATGAAATGTGAAGCTGGCAAAGATTCTCCGGGCGAATGTTCAAAGTGTGGCATGAAGCTTAAAGAAGTATCTGTAAAAGAAACGGAACATAAAATGATGGATCATAACAAAATGGATCATTCAATGATGAAGCATTCCAAAATGGAGCATAAAGACCATCAAAATCTAGAAAAAGTTGATTTTACAGAATATGATAAAAATAATGATGGTAAGGTATTTCAATGTCCAATGAATTGCGAAGTTCCACAAGATAACGCCGGGGAATGCTCAAAATGCGGTATGCAGTTAAAAGAAGTTTCGATTAATCAAGAAACTAAATAGATCATGAGGTTCTAAAATGAAAAACAATCAATTTATAAAATTATCCGAATATTTTTCTATAACACTATTCTTACTATTGTTATTTGCTCAAGTTAAATTACATGCACAGCATAATGATGACGGACATTTTAATCCCGATTCTTTAACACAAATTACGCTTTCTGGTATGGCAATAGTTGACTCAAATAATATTCATTTGATGTATTATCTGGATGAAGACAATAATGGAACTGCAGATTATCAACTCAATTTTGGACCTTCTTGGTATGAGCCAAACATTGGTAACAGCAGCCGACCGCTTAATGGTCAAACTATTACAATTGTAGGTGGTTTGCATAACGATTTTAATGGATTAAATACAGTTGTTGTTTATGAAATAAATGGAGAATACTGGCGGGGACCGTTTGAACCGACTTGGGTGGAAATGGGGAATCATTCACATGGAAATGGAAGCGGTCATCATCAAGGTGAATGCAGCGGATATGCTTTCGGTTTTGATCACAACTCTTTATCAACAGTTTCGCTGAATGGAAAAACTCTTGTTGATACAACCTTTATAATGGGCGCTTATTATTTAGATACGAATGAGGATAATTTACCAGATTACTTTTTAAATTTTGGTCCGCCTTGGTATGCTCCAAATAATGGAACAGAAAGACCAAATAGTGGTGATCAAATTACAATAAGTGGCGGAATAATAAATAATGATTCAATTCCAATGGTTGTTGTTTATTCAATAAATGGAAATGAATGGAGTGACTCAAATAATATTGGCAATCATATGGGCGGAAATTGGGCCTCTAAAAATATGACGGATTCAATTTTTATTCATTCTACTTTTGATGAGGAAGATTGGATGCATGTTGAGCCCGGCTGGTACAATAGCGGCGGTATGCACGGAGGTGGAATGATGACTGATTCTTTATTTTTTCAGATGATGGAAGTCTATCCGCAAAATATTCCTTTTACAGAAAATGAACATGTTTTTGCTGGTTATGAAATGGGTGTTTTTCTTCCAAATGGTTCGAACAATATGTGGAATGGCGGTGGCTGCGGAGGAATGATGAATTTTAATTCCAATATAAATTACAATATGCATTTTACAATTCAACAGTTAAATGGATTTGATTCTTCACCGGAAAATATTGAAGCAAAATATTGGGATTCACAAACTTCTACGTGGAAGGAAATAACTAATGCAGTAGTTAATATTAATAAAGGAACAGTAAACTTTAACATGAGTTCCGTTAACAATTATGTTATTCTAACTTCAACAGTTGTAACTTCTGTAGAGCAAGTAAATAGCAGCATTATAGTTGATGATTATAAATTGGATCAAAATTATCCTAATCCTTTTAATCCAAGTACAACTATAAATTATCAATTACCTAAAACTGGATATATAACATTGAAAGTATTTGACGTATTGGGCAGAGAAGTTAAGACGTTGGTTAATCAATCTCAACAAGCAGGCAATTATACAGTAAGTTTTGATGCTTTAAAATTGACAAGCGGAATATATTTCTATGAACTAAAGAGCAGTAACTTTATTCAAGTAAAGAAAATGTTGCTTATAAAATAAATAAATTAAATTAATACTTTAGTAAAAAATAGTAAAGAATTAATAACAATTAATTTTAGGAGAATCAAAATGAAAAACAATTCAAAAAAAATCATTTTAATGAGCAAATTAACATTATACATGACATTTGTATTTTTTTCAATAACACTTGCACAGCATAATAATATGGATAATCATATGCAGAATAATTCGCAAAATATGATGCAACAGAATATGCAACATATGCAGCAAATGAGTGAGCATATGAATCAGATGAATGTAAGAATGCAAAATATGATGCAAGGTATGAACCAGAATATAATGAACAATGGCCAACACAATATGCAAAATAATCAAGATCAAATTATGAATGCGGATAAAGGTATGGTACATAATCAAAATATGATGGGAAATGAAAAAGGCATTAATAATAATATGATGAATAATAAAGATATGATGAGCAATATGAATGAAATGTTTAAGGATATGAAAACAATGTTAAAACACATGGATAAGGTTATGCAAAATGAAAATATGATGCAGGATAAAGAAATGATGAATGACATGCATAGCATGATGGGTAATATGGATGATATGATGAATAACTATGATAAAATGCTTAATAACTTGGAAGTTAGACAAAACTCAAACAAAGAAAAAACCAATTTAAATCATGAATAAAATTAAATATTTATTTTTGCTGATTTCTATCAATATACTAACTGCCAATATAAATTTGGCACAAGATAAATGGTATGCACAAACATCATTACAAATGATCGGTTCGGATATACAGAACCATAACTCTTTTTATTTTTACAATGGAATAAGGTATCAGTCCCAGAATTATATTCTGGGTCTGAGTTTTCCAATTGTGTTAATTGGCAATAACTCATTAACACAATCTAATATGAGCGGCAGTAATATGAACTCCATGATTATTGGGTTGGGAGATTTGTACTTAAACTCCAGTTTTCAAATTGTTAATGAAGACAAAATTATTCCTACTGTTTCATTAGATGGATATATTAAATTTCCAACATCAACAGCTAAATTAGAAATCGGAACTGGCAAATTTGATGCACAAATAGCCTTAGGTTTGAGAAAATTTGCAAATAATATTTCACTTTTTGCTCAGTTTGGTTATTTGTTTCTAGGAAAAACTAATGCCGATGAAATTACAAATCCCTTAACAGTCAGTTTGGGAGTCGGATATACTTTTGGTTTTGGTGAGCATTCTATTTTACTAGCATACGATTCTTACTCTCAGATTATTAGAAATGTAGCTTCACCCAAGCAATTAGCTTTTGGATATAATTATTTGATTAAACCCGGATTATATTTTACGGCAATAATTTCAAATGGATTAAATACATCAACATCAAACTATACTATTTCAGCGGGATTAAATATCAACCTTTAAAATTAAATAGGAAGAAAGTAAATATGTTGTTGATTAAAAGAGTATTAATATTTTTTACTTCTTATGTTTTTGCACATGAAGGTCATAAAAAGAAAAAAGAAGTTCAAATTTATGATACGTTAACAATTGTTAACGGAGATACAATTGCAATCAATGGTTTAACAAAGGATCAAATAGAATCAAATCGTACTAAATTTAACAATGCGGTAAAAATTCACTCAGAAGAAGACAAGGAAATTAAATCAGTAACATTAAACTCCGCCTTTGAACACATTCATAACAAAGTTATTTACTATCCAATTGCTATAACGGTAATTGGAATTTTATTAATGTTATTTGTCTATAAAGATAATAAGTACAATAATGCACTTAAGATCATTATTCCATTTGCAGCTTTTTTCAGCATTCTTTCAATATTAAGCGGGCTTTCGCAAGCAACACTCTTTGAAGGAGCTCAAATTTATGATCCAGTTGAAACCCATAAGTTCTTGGGCTTTGGAGTCATGGCATCATTATTCTTTTGGTCATTTACTCTGGATATAAAAATTATAAATAAGTTTATTTGGTTATTTGCAATAATAACATTTACTCTTGTCACTCGTGCAGGCTTATACAGAGGTGTGATTGCACATTAATGGTAAAAATAATTTATTGAATTCAATTAAGCACATTGTCCTTTACTCGCTAATATTAAATTTTATATGGGATATGCTGCAGATGCCTTTTTATGAAAATATGAATTGGGATTTACAAAGCATGCTTTATTGTTTTGCTGCAAGTATTGGTGACGTATTGATGACGCTTATAATTTTTTTTACAGTTGGGTATTTAGTCAAAAATAAAAATTGGCTTCTACGTTTTAATTCTAAAAATATTCTGTTTATGCTTATAACCAGTTTGCTCTTATCATTAATTGTTGAGGAAATTGCCATACGTTTAAGTCTGTGGAGTTATACCGACTTGATGCCGAAAATATACATTACAAATATTAAGATAGGAATTATTCCATTATTGCAAATGATCATTTTGCCCTTTCTTGTATTTAAATTAACAGTTCTTACTGCTAATAACTCAATAAAACAAAAGAATAAATACTGATAAGAAAATATATATGCCGTTAAATAATAATTAAAAAGAAGGGAGGAAATTATGTTTCACGATGGATTTATGGGCGGTATGTGGTTCGGATGGATATTTTGGATTTTTATTGCGGCTGTTATTATTTGGGCGATAGTTAAAATTGCCAATAATAATTCAAACAGAGGAGTTGGTTCAAATACTCCACTTGATGTATTAAAGAACAGATATGCAAGGGGTGAGATAACGAAGGATGAATTTGAAAAAATTAAAAAGGACTTATAAAGTGGAAAATCATAAAGAACAAAATCACAATAAAATGAATAACCATGGAAATAATCATGATCATCATTCTCATGAAAACCATGAACATAAACATATGAATCATGATAAAAATAAACATGCACATCATGATCATCACGCGCATATGGTTGAAGATTTTAAGAAGCGATTTTGGATTTCACTCATATTTACAATTCCAATTTTAATTTTATCTCCGCTCATTCAAGAATTTATTGGGATAAAAGAAACGTTCAATTTTAGCGGTGATTTATATTTTCTTTTTGCTCTGGCTTCTTTCGTTTTTTTCTATGGCGGTTATCCCTTCTTAAAAGGTCTTTTTGATGAATTGAAAAAAAAAGAACCTGGAATGATGACATTGATAGCGCTTGCGATTTCCGTTGCATACTTTTACAGTGCAGCAGTTGTTTTAGGCGTTAAAGGCGAAGTATTTTTCTGGGAACTTGCAACACTTATAGATATTATGCTTCTTGGGCATTGGATTGAAATGCGTTCAATTATGGGGGCTTCAAAAGCATTGGAAGAACTTGCTAAACTAATGCCCGATGAAGCACATAAAATAAAAGAAAACGGAGATGTGGTTGATATATCCGTTTCAAAACTAAAGCATAACGACAAACTGCTTATCAAACCAGGTGAAAAAATTCCCGCAGACGGAAGAATTATCGAAGGTAAAACTTCAATAAATGAGGCGATGATAACAGGCGAATCTAAACCAGTTTCAAAAGGAGAAGGTGATGAAGTGATTGGCGGATCAATCAATGGAGAAGGCTCATTAAAAATTGTTGTGGAAAAAACCGGCGATGAAACATTTCTTTCTCAAGTTGTTAAAATGGTTAAAGAAGCCCAAGAGAGTAAATCTAAAACTCAGAACCTTGCTAACAAAGCTGCATTCTGGCTTACAATAATTGCAATAACAGCCGGAGCAATTACAATGTTCTCATGGTTAATGTTTACTGAGCAAAGTTTTAACTTTGCGCTTACAAGAACTGTTACAGTTATGGTCATAACTTGTCCGCATGCGCTTGGCTTAGCAATACCGCTTGTGGTTGCGGTTTCAACTGCGCTTTCTGCAAAACATGGTTTATTAATTAGAAACAGAACCGCTTTTGAAAATGCAAGAAATATACAAGCAATAATATTTGATAAAACCGGAACATTGACCAAAGGTGAATTTGGAATAACCGACACAATTATTTTTGATAAAAGCATCGATGAAAAAGAAGCTTTAAAAATTGCAGCAACTGTGGAATCTGAATCTGAACATCCGATTGCAGCGGGAATTGCGAAGACTTTTAAAGAATCAAATGAACATATATATGAATTAAAAGATTTCAATTCCATTCCGGGGAAAGGGGCAGAAGGAAGTGTAAATGGAAATAATATAAAAGTTGTCAGTCCAGGTTATCTTTCAGAAAATAATATTGAGGTTACTGAGAAAGATAAAATTGATAAACTTTCCGGTGAAGGGAAAACTGTGGTTTATCTTTTGGTCGATGAAAAATTAACATCAGCCTTTGCGCTTGCAGATATAATTCGTGAAGAATCTAAAGAGGCAATTAAACAGTTAAAAGAAATGGGAATAAAACCAATGATGCTAACCGGCGACAATAAACAGGTTGCTAAATGGGTCGCAGACGAACTTGGTCTTGACGATTATTTTGCTGAAGTACTACCGGATAAGAAGTCTGAAAAAGTTAAAGAAGTGCAGAGTCGTGGAATGGTTGTGGCAATGACCGGAGACGGTGTAAATGATGCCCCGGCATTAGCCCAAGCAGATGTTGGTATTGCAATCGGCGCTGGTACCGATGTTGCAGTTGAAACTGCTGATATAATTTTGGTCAGAAGCAATCCCAAAGATGTTGTCTCATTAATCAAATTTGCAAGAGCCACTTACAAAAAGATGATTCAAAATTTAATTTGGGCAACTGGTTATAATATTATTGCAATTCCATTGGCGGCGGGAGTTTTATTTTCTTATGGAATAGTTTTAAGTCCAGCAATGGGAGCGGTTTTAATGTCTTTAAGCACAGTAATTGTTGCGATTAATGCAAAACTGTTAAAAGTGTAAAACAATTATGTTGGACTTTGATTTTAGGTGTTTATTGATATGAATAAAAAACATATAATTATACTCGGCGCGGGCTTTGGTGGTTTGCGTGCGGCTAAAGAATTATTAAAAGGTAATAATAATATAATAACTCTGATAGATGAGAGAAATTTTCATTAACTAAAGAATCAAATGTGACACTTAATGTGTTCAATTTACTTGGCGAAAAAGTCTCTGAATTAGTAAATGAAAAGCTGGTTATAGGCTCTCATAATGTTACATTTAATGCAAAAGACTTACCATCCGGGATTTATTTTTATGAGATAAACACGGGTCTATCTAAAATGGTTAAAAAAATGAGTCTATTAAAATAAGACAAGAAAATCAGTTGAGTTTTATTCTAGAAGGAGTACTAGTTACTCCTTCTATTTTTATTATAACTCAAAAATTTTTTGAGATATTTTGATTTTAAAGCGTGCGATAATTTTTGAAAATTAGAAAATAAATTGAAGAATGTAGTGGCAGATTAATCAATATTAACTCGGTGACTAATGCTAAAATAATAATATCCATATTATAAGAAGAAATTATGAAACGTAAAGAATTTATAATAAAAACAGCTTTAACGGGCGCATATCTATTAACGCCAAAGTTTAAATCTTTTGGTAAAGAGAATAGTAAAATTGCAAGTTCAAACGCCCTTCGTTTTCCTCATGAATTACAATATGGAGAATCGTTAATATTTAAATCGGCAAATGTTGAGGTTTGGCCAGGAACAACCACTCAAGTCCTGGCGCTAAATAATAGTTATCCAGGCCCAACAATCAGAGTTAAAAGAGGTGAAGAGTTTTCTGTGCTTTTTGAAAACCAGCATTCGGAGGAATCTACAATTCATTGGCACGGTTTATTGGTGCCAGAATTAATGGATGGTCAACCTAAAGATGCCGTGCTGCCAAATACTAGTTACAGATATTCATTCCCGATTATTCAACGAGCCGGCACCTATTTTTACCATTCACATGTACACCACTATACAGCTGAACAAGTTTACAAAGGGCATGCTGGATTCTTTATTATTGAAGATGAAGAGGAACAACAATTAGGTTTACCAAGTGGTGAGTTTGATATTCCACTTCTTATTCAAGATAGACATTCGGTTTACCAACCGCGGTTTATTTATTCACCTTCTAACATGGATATCATGCAAGGTTATCTGGGTGATCTACCATTAATTAACGGTACCCCAGATGCATATTTTGAAGTTCAAAAAACACTGTATAGATTTAGAATTGTTAATGGATCTAATGCAAGAGTTTATAAGTTAGCTTTTTCAGATAATTCTCAATTTTGGATAATCTCCACAGATGGAGGATTGAAAGATGAAGCAATAGAGGTAGATAATGTATTACTTTCTCCAGGAGAAAGAATAGAAATTCAATTTGATTTTTCTGCATATAGTATCAGTGAAACCGTTAATCTTGAATCACAATTCTTTAGTAGTTTGGGAGGTCAAGGTGTGCAAATGAATCTTCTTCGTTTTGATATAATTGGGAGCCAATTGTCTGGTGGTTCAGTTCCTCAAAATATGCCATCGATAAATTATTATGATTATAACTCAGTTCAAAGGACTCGGACGTTTACTTTGAGTCAGGGTATGATGATGACAAACGGAAGACATAGAATTAATGGGTTAACCTATGATATAAATAGAATTGATGAAACGATTCCATTCAATGAACTTGAAGAATGGAAATTTATAAATAGTACTATGAATTATCATCCAATGCATATTCATGGTGTGATGTTTCAAGTGTATGCAAGAAACGGGAATACAAATTTCCCACCAAAGGATAAAGGATGGAAAGATACAGTTCTCGTCAATCCAAATGAAACAGTACAAGTTTTAGTTAAGTTTACAGATTATTCAGGTAGATATCTTCTTCACTGCCATAACCTTGAGCACGAAGATGATGGGATGATGTTAAATATTCAAGTTGATTCACCAACTAAAGTTGAAGAAGAAAATTTATTACCCGAAACATTTGAATTATATCAAAATTATCCAAATCCTTTTAATCCAAGTACAATAATTAATTTTAGAATTGAAGAAATATCAAAAGTTGTTCTAACAGTTTTTAATCCAGTTGGCGAAAAAGTAATTGATTTGGTTAATGATCATTTAGAGCCAGGAAATTATGATGTGAATTTTGATGCATCATCATTATCTACGGGGGTATATTTATATCAGCTTAAAACAAAAACGGGGGTAATTGTTAAAAAAATGCAATTCCTTAAATAAAATGGAATGAAATCATTTTTTTATAATATTTTGGTATCTATATGAAAAAAAAATCAATTGAAATACAATATTTTAGAGGTTGTCCAAATTCGAATGAATTAATTAAGCGAGTAAAAGCAGCAATTCAGGAATTTGATAGTGAAATTATTTATTTTGAGACATTAGTTGAAGATAATCTGACGGCTGAAAAAGTAAACTTTAGAGGATCGCCTACTTTGCTTATTGATGGAAAAGATTTTGAAGATTTAAGTGAGGCTGTACATTCAAATTTAGCTTGCAGATTCTATGCTAATGGATTGCCAACAATTGTAGCAATTAAAAATAGTATTCAAAACAATTTATAAAGGGAATTAAAATGAAATTAACTTCTGTCTTAATCGCATTTTCTTTAATAGCTGTAATTTCTGTATCATGTTCAGAACAAAAAGAAGAAGTTTCTGAAAAAATGGAAATGAAAGCCGACAAACAAATGAGTGAGCACTCAATTAGCGAAGCAAAATCAGAATTAGTTAGAGAAGGTGTAATTGATGTTGCTTCCATTGATATAAATAATGACGGTAAAATTTATGAATGTCCAATGGATTGGAACGTATTAGATGATCAACATGGCGATTGTCCAGTTTGTGGTATGGATATGAAAGAATATTCACTTAAAGATATTAAAGCAAACCTTGATAAATACGAATATGAGTATAAAAAATAGTTAAATAATATTATTGTATTAGTAATTAGGTCATTTTTAAAGGTATCTTCAGTAGTAATTAAACGAAGTTCTAGTCATCATAAATTTAAACGACCAGTTTACTTTAGTCATTGCCTATACTAATATTGAGTTAAAGAATGAAATATGGGCCAGATAGTTTTATTACAAAAACCATTATAATAAGCTTGTATCTGTGATTGAGATAGAAAGACCGGATAGTTATTTAATTTTTCAAGTTTAGTGATAATTTCTTGTATGCCTTTTTCGCCAATTTTATCTTTAACTAGACCCGGCCAGCCAATCCACTGGCAA
>RCND010001642.1_pt1 | contig 12661 bp, 9 predicted proteins | sample 2041351 | NCBI WGS metagenome assembly RCND01 (sample SAMN09708230, study PRJNA481090) | Marine sediment metagenome, whole genome shotgun sequencing project. | biome: marine sediment; feature: ocean; material: sediment; isolation source: Sewage treatment plant 12B marine sediment (STP12B) ...
TGTCGGGCTTAATCCTGTATCAGACCAGCAACATTATTAGCGGTGGCGAAACGAATTACATCATGGCAACCGTGACGCTATACGTCGCTATCTTCAATCTGTTTACCAGCCTCTTACACCTGCTGGGATTCATGAACGGCGATGACTAAGTCCAATTTAAATTAATCCGTAGCGGAGAAAATAAGATGATCACAAAGACTGCATTTATTGGTGCATGGCTTGCGGCTGCAATGCTCTTGGTCAACGAGGCGCGGGCCGTTGAGCCGCTCTCAACACCGGAGCTCGCCGAACACTGCGCTCACTATTTTGAAGACCCTGACGGCAAAGACGCCATCTTTTGCGTGCGATACGTGCAAGGATTCATCGACGGTGCGGTTGCGACCGATGAGCGCGTCATGCTGAACGTGGCAAACGAACTTAATCCTGAAGAGACCTACTCCGAGCGTGCAATACGCACTCGCCTTGGCCGCAATACCAAGCGCTTCGGTTCAACCGTCTACGCCGACTTCTGTCTTGGAGAATCTGTGCCGCTTAAAGAGGTGGTCGAGAAGGTCGTGCATAACCTCAGTAACCGCAAATTTCTGGACGAGCAGTTACTGGCACGCGATGCCGTCAATTCTACCTTGCGCAATGAATATCGCTGCGAGACGGACGATGACTAGATAAGCCCCCTCCGAGGCAGCATGTCCACAGGTAGCTTCCTGTGGACAGCCACATCAGAACTTATAGGAAGCGCACCTCACCTGTACTGATGTCATACATTGCGCCGACAACTTTGAGCTTACCTTCAGACTCGAGATCATTGATAACCTGACTCTTCTCGCGAATATCACGTACCGTGCGGAGCACATTCTCCTCCGCAATTTCGTCGAGGTGCGGCACCAGGCAAATGTTTTCCTCTGGATGACGCTCCTGAACTAGCTCGACGGCCGGCCGTATCTCAGCGAGCAGGTGTGTAAGGCTGCCCAGTTTCACGTTTGCGCACGCTCCACCGACTGCGCCGCACGAAGTATGGCCCATTACCACGAGCAGCTTTGTACCCACGACGTACTTCGCGAATTCGAAACTGCCAAGCATGTGAATATCTTCAATATTGCCGGCGACACGACCGACAAACAAATCGCCGATGCCCTGATCGAAGATGATCTCCGGTGGGACACGCGAATCAAGGCAAGACAGAATCGTTGCGTACGGGGACTGATCGAGGCTGGTGTCTTTGATCTGTCTTGCGAAGTCCTGGCTAAGCGGCTTGCCGGAAACGAATCGTTCGTTGCCGGCTATCAATGCCGCCAAGGCTTCTGCGGGAGTGGCTATCTTTGACTCATCAACTTCGTAAGCAAAAACGTTGATGCTGAAGAAAATTGCAACTAAGAAGACTGACAATGTAAATCTCATGCTGATACTCCGTTGGTTTCATGGTTAGATTTCACATGATGTTACGGCGGCTCAGATAATGCGGTCTATTCGATTTATTAGGCCAGATAACTCGGTTATTTCGATGTATGGTTTGACTATTTTTATAGACTGGGACGCCTATTCTTCTTCGTTTGTCGCCATATTTGGAAGTACGCCGCGATTTCGGCCGATCTGTAACGGGGCATCGAAGGATTGCGAGTCGTAGAGGACGAAGTCGAGCAAGTCGTCATCGTTGAAGTCCGCGAAACGAATGCGCCCGGTTGTCGACATATCCTGCTTGGCAGTGATCCGCGTAAACGGCTCATCTTCCGTGCCAAGGTAGACTTCAATGCCCTTCCCGTCCGCCGATGTGACGACGTCCATCAATCCGTCGGCATTAATGTCGATACCAGTCTGCGGCATGAATCCTTTTGGCCGGAATGTATCGAAGCTGATACCGGTACTGAACTTTCTGCGTGACGAGGGCTTGGGGTTGAACCGACCGTCGGACTGGAGACGGTGCACCTCAACCACTGAATCGACTTTTCGCGTCAACAGGATCTCGACAACTTCAAGCACGCTGAACTTTAACTGTATACGCACCAACTCATAGGCATTGTCACCGTCAATATCAAGCAACAAGTCGGAACTAAATGTGCCGTCGCTGACGAATTTTTCGTCAGGATTTTCCAGATCCCATCGACCATCCAGATTTCGGTAGAAGTAAGTGGTCGTGACCGTATCCGAGAATGTACCTTCGACATGCGTGATGACCAGATCGAGCAGGCCATTATTGTCGACATCGCGTGCGACTGTCACGACGCTTCCTGAGCCACGGCTGTGGTCGAGTTGACTTATCAGCTTGAGCGCGTGCGAGTAACTTGGCTCGCGATCGAATCGACCATCCGCTTTCCCAAGAAAGACGCGTATTTCATGTCGTGTTGCAGCTACGATGTCGGCACGCGCATCGCCATTGACATCGCCAATGCTGAGCTTGGGTGTGTCCAGGTAGAGCTGCAAGTCGCTTTCTACTGAGAAGACTGACGAACTGCGGGCGACAAAATAATTTGCCCGACCGCCAACGTCAATTTGCCCCATGCGTTCGCCGTCCGCGGTAAGCACTGATACCACTCCGATCTGTGGTACGAGTAGCAGCGGTGTCGGGGCGATATCGTAAACCAGCTTGAACGAATCAAAACCGCGCTCATCATCCGACGCAGCGACAGTGCTGGGCCCTTCTATAGGTATGTTCCATTCGACGACCTCGGTATCCGCTATCGAGAGAATGGTAATCGCGTCGGGACGCAACAAGACAAGCTCCTCACCGGGCGCGCCTTTTAAGTCCGCAATGTCATAAACGGCGCTTCCTTTCGGAATGGGAATGGCGTGGCTGGGAAGTGTCGAATACGACCCGTCCGGATTCTGCAAGTGAACCCGAATGGTGCGCGTCTCTTCGGGAGGCATGCCACTCAAGCTGGCGATCATCAGGTCTTTGCGGCCGTCGCCATCAAAGTCTGCGAACCCTGCACTAACCACACGGCCCTCGTTTGAGATCTCGCTGATTTCAAAAACCTCGTCATCGCCGAGCGCCGGAAAGGTCGTCAAAAAACACGCTAGAAATAGGGCCAGCGCTGCGTGGGAATAGAGACGGTGCATTTGCTTAGTGTAATTCCAATCGATACCCGTTGGTGTATTAAATAGAATCAGCGGGAAGGGGCGCCCTCCCGCATGCAGTCGGTCGACTCAATGCGTCAACTTCTTCAATTGGATCCGACCCCTTTAGTTGGGGTCGGTCGCCTGGGTGAGCTCAATCCAGTTGAGATTGAAGTCGTTACCGGTGACGTTGACACGCAGGGTATGCAGTCCGCTGGTAACAACGGTAATACTGCCCACACTCTGGGTCTCCCACACCTGCCAACCACCAGTGCCGGGCACGCTGTTGCTACCGAAAAGCATGCCATCCAGCAGCAGGTCATAGGCACCGGTAGAAACCTGAGATGCCACCCGGGTATCCACAGCGTAGATGCCGGCACTCAGATAGACCTGGTATTCAAGCCACTCACCCGCGGCCGTCCAGCCAACGTTGCGGCCACCACCGACGTCCGTGGTCGCTTCAATATCGACATCGTCGCCAGCGTTGCCGGCGGCGCCGTTGGAACCCGGATCGTTATCCCAGTAAGCCGTGTAATCTTCTGCTTCGATAAGCAGGCTGGACGCAGACGGACAACCGTTGCTATTGACAGGAGTGTCAGCGGGCGTGCCTGGACACTGGTCGCTGGCATCGGGCACACCGTCACCATCAGCGTCGGCAGTTGGCCTGATGAGGTAGCTGCCGACCGTCTGATAGCCGCTCGCCCATGCGTTCAGCGTTAGCCAGGAACTACTCCCGCCCCCGGTGCAACTGGTGGCGGTATCGTTGATACAAGCGAGGCCGAAATTACCCGGGAAGCCGTCGATGTTATTGAACATGCCGTACGCACCGCTGCCTGTTGTTACGGTGCTACCCAGGAGGTTTACAAGTGTCGCGGCATTGGCCGGATTCATCTGCACGCCGACTGCGCCTGTGGTGCAGTTGGTGACGTCATCGCCCAAGGCGCCGAGTAGACCGCAGACCTGATCGACTGAGGCGAAAGTCCAGCCGGCGTCAATATAACCACCGAACCCAGCCAGCACCTCCTGCGCGGATACCCCCTGTGTCAACGTCAGGTCGAGCCACTCGATGCCCGACGCGGTGTCGAGGGTGGTGTCGCCATTGTCAATGAGTTGGGGGGCGGTTGGTCTTACGAGGAAGCTGCCGACAGTCTGATAGCCGCTCGCCCATGCGTTCAGCGTGAGCCAGGAACTACCCCCTCCCCCAGTGCAACTGGTGGCGGTATCGTTGATACAGGCGAGGCCAAAATTAGCGGGGAACCCATCGATATTATTGAACATGCCGTACGCACCGCTGCCTGCTGATACGGTGTTACCGAGGAGGCTTACAAGCATCGCAGCATTGGCCGGATCCATCTGCACGCCCACTGCACCGGTGGTGCAATTGGCGATATCGTCGCCCAAGGCGCCGAGCAGACCGCAGACCTGATCGACTGTGGCGAAAGTCCAGCCGGCATCCATATAACCACCGAACCCAGCCAGCACCTCCTGTGCGGATACGCCCTGTGTCAACGTCAGGTCGAGCCACTCGAGTCCCGACGCGCTGTCGAGGGTGGTGGAACCGTTGTCGATGAGTGTGTTTGCGGCTTCAATGCGGATAGCCGGCTGCCCTGTTCCGGCACCCTCCGCCATAAAAGGAGCGGCAAAATTTCTCATCGCCCCATTGGCGCCGGGAATACCAGCCTGCCCGCTTATCAGTCCATTCTGTGTCAATGCTGGAGCATCAGCGGAATAGCGAAACGTAAACGGCTGATCCGAAATGAGGCCGATGTAGTAGGTAGTGTTGGCATTCAGCACGAGGCTTAGTGCAGGACTGTCAAACCATTGATCGGTAGCCACCACTTGAGCAATGGCATCACTAATATAAACGAGCTCACCCGATGTCAAAATAGTGCCCGGCTCAAACTCGAAAAATACTGCTTCGAAAATGGCAAATTTTGTGTTGCCGTCATTTAGCTGACTCCCCCACACCCCAAAACCGCCAATCTCGACATCGCTGTCTCCGACGATGATTTGCGAAAGCAAGCCATCGTCATCGCCGAATGTTCGCGTGACATCGAGCGGCACATTGGCATCGATATTCGGCAGGTTATCAAGCAGTGTTGGTGCTGCCGGCTCGGCGTTGGCTGCGACAGGCGCGCCGCCGAGAACCGCGAAAAATATCAAAACAAGGGGCAGTGCACGGTGAAATTGTGTTTTTATTATTCTAGACATCCGATAAACCCCTAAGACCAGCGTTGTTGAAATCGAACGACTCTCCCTAGAATTAGAGAGACTCGTTTGCAGTAGATAATGACAGCGCTGTCATTTTGATAGACTACTCCAGAAATAGCAACCCGCAGCATGGCGGTGATCTCTAACGCTGGTATCATTGCGAGGAGGCAGCAGCCGCCGTCCTCTCCCGGAGCCTCCCTATGCGCAAATCCACATTCGCCGTCGTTATCGCCTGCCTTTTGTTAAGCGCTTGTTCGAAAGACTCACCCGAACCACAGACCGACGCCTACGACCCGGCACACGACTATTTCACGTTTGCCAACACGGACCAGTTCGTGGCCGAACACCTGGGCATCGACCTCGACGTCGACTTCGATGCCAAAGAGTTGAGCGGTAGCGCGACGCTGCACTTCAAGCGCATCGACCCGGACGCGCATGAGATTGTGCTCGATACCCGCGACCTGGTAATCGAAGGCGCTAGCATCTCGGGCGCTGCCGGCGACATGACAGAGACGGACTACCGACTTGGGGAAACACATCCGGTAATGGGCACACCTCTGATCATCAGCGTGCCAGCGGACCTGATGTCGGCCGATAATCTTTCCGTGAAAATTGACTACCGCACGAGCCCGGTGTCGACCGCGCTCCAGTGGCTGCCGCCGGAGCTCACGGCAGGCGGCGAGCACCCCTTCCTGTTTTCTCAGTCGCAGGCCATCCATGCGCGCAGTTGGATTCCATTGCAGGACACACCGTCGGTTCGTATTACGTATGACGCCAGGATCACTACCCCTCCCGAATTGCTCGCGTTGATGAGTGCAAACAACGATCCGAGCGCCGAGCGTGACGGTCACTACGAGTTCGAAATGCCACAGCCGATCCCGGCCTACCTGCTCGCGATTGCGGTCGGCAACATTTACTTTGCTCCGATCGGCGAGCAGACCGGCGTTTATTCCGAGCCGGAGACGCTGGATGCATCAGCCTACGAATTCGCCGATACGCAGGCGATGCTGGAGACGGCCGAGGACATGTTTGGACCGTACCAGTGGGGGCGTTACGACCTTTTAATACTGCCGCCGAGTTTCCCTTACGGCGGAATGGAGAACCCGCGACTGTCCTTTCTGACGCCGAGCCTGCTCGCCGGTGACCGCAGCCTCGTCGAGGTCGTCGCGCATGAGCTTGCCCATTCCTGGTCAGGTAATCTCGTCACGAACGCCACCTGGCGCGACGGCTGGCTGAACGAGGGCATGACCAGTTACCTCGAGGGGCGTCTCATCGAAGTGATTTACAACAAGGATCGCGCGGACGTCAACAGCGTGATCGACTACGAAGAGTTGCTACTCGATTTCAAGGACATCATTCTCGAACGCCAAGCGTTGGCGCCGCCGTTTCCGGACGGAGACCCCGACGATTTCCAAGGCATCATTCACTACCATAAAGGCAACTTGTTCCTGACTTATCTGGAGACAAAGTTCAGCCGCGAAACGTTCGATGAATTTCTCGGCAACTACTTTGACGCATTTGCGTTCGAGACCATCACCACGGAGCAATTCCTGGATTACCTGGACGAAAACCTGCTATCCCGACATGCCGGTATCGTCAGTCGCGCGCAGGTCGAGCAATGGCTATACCAACCCGGCTTGCCGGACGATGCGATCATTCCCCATTCAGAATCGCTGGACGCTGCATCAGCTATGGCCCGAACTTTTGCCGAAGGAGATCTGCCGCTCGACCAGGTCCCGGCCGCGAGCTGGCCACCGAAAGTCATGGTCCATTTCATCAACAGCCTGCCGGCCGATCTGGACAACGAGCAGCTGGCAGAAGTGGATGCCGCGTTTGGTTTGAGCGCCACACGCAATGCCGAAATCGCTCGTACCTGGTTCATTCAGGTCGCCGAGCGCCGCTACGAACCCGCCTACGACGCGCTGGAAAGCCACCTGAATCGCTTCGGCCGAACCCGCCTCGTCGAGCCCGTTTACAAAGCTCTGGCCAAGAACGGCTACGACCGTGACCTGGCTATCGAGATGTTCAATCGCGCCCGCAGCAACTACCATCCCATCACCGTCGCGAAGGTCGAAAATACGCTCAATAAATCTAATTAGCGTTTATCCTGATCGCCCAGGCGATTGTCTCTCCCGCTCCTCCCTGTGACGCCACCAGATAACGGCCCCTCGGATTCTCCTCGAACAACGCTTGTTCAATCGTCCGGGCGACTGCATCCGGTGGTGTTCCCTCATTCTCAACACCAGCCTCCAATCGCTCCTCGCAGTCGGTAAGAACCCCTTGGCGACGATCTTCGAAAAGACCCCAGTCGTCACTCTTGTCCTCCAACAGTCGCTTGCAGTACGTCAAGCCGATCTCCGAGGCGAACTCACCCGGGTTCACCGCAGCAACGTGTACGCCAAAAGGCTGTAGTTCCTCAGCGAGCGAATCAGTCATCGCCTCAAGCGCATGCTTGCTGCCCGCATAAATTCCAGCGGTGCCGACGGACAGGACGCCCGAGATGGAGCTGATATTCACGATACGCCCCTTTGACTCTATGACCATCGGGGTAAATGCCTGCGTGACCCGAAAGACACCGAACACGTTGACGTCAAACAGGTATTTGAAGTCTGTTTCTTTTGCCTCGATAAAAGGTACTTGAAGGAAGACACCGGCATTATTCACAAGCCCCCAAAGCCCGCGACCCTGATCATTGATCAGTCTGACGGCCTCATCTATCTGTTCCTGCCTGGTCACATCAAAGCGTACAGCCTTCTGATTATCTAGATGATAATCAGCCGAAATAGGCGACAACGGCACCAGAATGGCAAGCATTGCAGTAATTAATGCGAAAAACTTCACGATGCAAGTAATTCCCGCCTCCGGATTGCGCATAGGACCAAACTTAGTCGCAATAAATACTTTGTCGCGACGATCATGAAAAGCATCACCTCTCAAAGTTTCATTTCAATTGTCGCACTCGACCAAGGGAATTCGTTCAATATTACCCGCTGGCATAAATCCAAAAACCTGACCATAAAAATCCAACTCCGCGTTCAACGCCTTAATATTATTTGTGGGTTGCCGGAAGCCATGTCCCTCTCCTTCGAAGGCCAGGTAGGCTGTAGGAATGCAGTTCTCTTTCAATGCATCAAATATCATTTCAGATTGGTTGGGTGGTACCACTTTATCGTCAAGCCCCTGCAGAAGAAGAAGCGGGGATCTAATTTTATCAACGCTATTGATTGGCGAGCGCTCAACGTAGATATCTTTCCTTTCAGGGTAAGGTCCTATTAGCTGATCCAGGTATCGAGATTCGTATTTGTGGGTATCTCGAGTCAACGCTTCCAAGTCGCTAACGCCAAACCAGCTAGCGCCCGCTTTGAAGGTGTCCTGGAATGCCATTGCAGCAAGCGTAGTGTAACCACCGGCACTTCCGCCTCTAATCGCCACCTTGTCAGCATCCACAAAGCCTTGGGCAGTTAGCCAATTTACCCCACTAGACGCATCTTCAATATCAACAATGCCCCAATTAGGATAAAGCTTTTTGCGAAAAGCTCGCCCGTACCCGGTACTACCCCGGTGGTTCACATCAAAAACGGCAAAACCCCGGCTCGTCCAAAACTGAACAGAAGGATCAAGGGTCGAGCTCGTTGCTCCGACTGGACCACCATGAACTTTTACAATTAACGGTGGAAGAGTGTCGTCAGAACCTTCGAAATCGGGATTATTGGGAGGATAATAAAAGCCATATGCCTCTTCATTCGTGCCTGTTGGGAAGGTGACGTATTGGGGACTAGACAAGAATTCAGCAGCTATTACCGGCCCGTCAGGCTTATAAATTTCCTCGTAGCTATCACCCTTTAACTTATAGATGGAATATCGCGAGTGGGAAGTTGCACCCCTAAAATAGACGCCACTACTCGCGACAGCGATTGAATCAACTTTTGAAAAACTCTCCCCAATATTTACCAACTCACCAGTGGCTAGATCAACCCGAGCCAGGTGTGCTATCCCATCCTTTGAATAGGTAATAACGGCTTCGGTGTCACTTTCAAATCCATAACTTCCAATTTCAATTTCCTGATCTAACACCAGTAGCGGGTGACCATTTTCATCTAAACGATATAACATCCACCAGTTTTCAAAATCGGCGACGAAATAAAGCGTGCCATTTTCAGAGTATTGTGGATTCTTGATAGAAACGTTTCCTTCCTGTGGAACCTCTATAACGCTTTCTGCAGAGCCATCTTCTCCAAGACTTACAATTCGTAACTGAGTGTCATCCCAACGCATATTCGGGTGTGACCATGTAATAAAGGCAACAGATTTTTCATCGGGTGACAATTGCGGCGAACTAACAAAGTCAGTTCCTTGAAATAAAACCTCCCCTTCTCCGCCGTCTGTCAAACTGACTCTCACCAATGTATTGACCGCTTCGCCCTCACCCCGATGATCTTCTCGCACACAAATAAGCTGGTTGTGTTCGTGGTCTACCACGCACTGCATATAGCGCAGCCCTTCAATGGTTAAAGCCTGAGCCCCACCATCGGGTAAACGTCTATATATTTTCTGATCGCTGAATTGGGAATAGTAAATATCTTCCCCGTCGATCGAGTAAGCCCTTCCACCATATTCATGCACACGGGATCTAACACTTATGTCGGAGGACGTTAGTTGCTCTGGACTACCATTTTCATTAAGCCTCACTAATATATTTCGTCCATTGGCAGAAGCTCTTTTCTCTATAAAATAGAGCCGATCGTCTTCAATCAATAAGTTGGAAACACTGTCAGCTCCTTCAAATATACTTGCCGCAGTAAGGGGCGACTCCCAAGCACCGTATGGCACGATGGTGACATTGACCTGGGACGCGGAGTCCGCAAAGACCCCAGCACTTATCGCCATAACGATCAGAATCAGCGTAATATTTTTGGTAGTCATATCGAAATTCTCAACTTTTTATACATCATGCGCACTTATTCTCAACCGAAATACACTTTGAGTAGCGGTATCGATAGCCCAAGAACGATCTTGCTGGTTCTAGCGCTCACGGGCCGCCCAGGTATCGAAAAAAGCGTTAAATTCAGCCTCATCCTCTTCGTCGTTGAAAGACTTCTCACCTTCCGCATAGGGCCAATAAACATCGACAAATGCGACCAGCTCATCGCGAGTGTAGCTATGCTCATGCCTGGCATTGATCCTTAACAATTCTTCTATCACCTTCGCTACCGTCCAACCCGCCTCTTTCTGGACCGGTACAACAAGGTAGTGCTCCTTCGGGTTATCGTCGAACAATGCATGTTCAATTGCGGCAGCCACCGCATCAGGCGGAGTACCTTCTTCTTCGATACCTGCTTCCAGTCTCTCCCGGCAACTTTCGAGCATCTGCTGACGACGCTCCTCAAAATAGACATAGGGCTCTGCATCGGTGTCTTCCACGCGCCGCTTACATCGAGTCAGTCCAATTTCCGAGGCAAAATTCCCTGGTTCCACTGCGGCAACGAATACGTCCAGGTTGCTCATCTCCCGGGCGAGTGAGTCCGTAAACGCTTCAACGGCGTGTTTACTGGCGGCGTACATTCCGTAACCTCCGCCCGACAAAAAACCGGATATAGAACTAATATTCACGATGCGTCCTTGTGACTCAATAACCAAGGGCGCGAAGGCCTTAGTCACGCGGAACACACCAAACACATTCACATCAAATAAGAACTCGAGCTCGGACACGTCGGCCTCGATCAGTGGTGCAACAACATTGACACCGGCATTGTTCACTATTCCCCAAAGCCCCCGCCCTTGTTCGCGAATTAGTTGAACTGCGGCATCGATCTCATCCTGCTTCGTAACATCAAGGCGCACCGCCATAATGTTTTCGATCTTGTTGAGTTCTTCAATGTCCTGCGCCTTACGAGCACCGGCGTAGACAAAGTATCCCGCCGCTGCTAGATGTTCCGCAGCGTTGCGACCTATTCCAGTGCTGGCACCGGTAATGAGTACCGCTTTTTGCGGCTTGGCGTCATCGGCGGACACGTGTGACGATAGAACAGGAACCAAAGTTATGATCGTCAGCGCTAATAGAAACGGCACTGAAACAACTGATTTCAACGAGTTCATACGGGCGGCCTTATTGTTCTTATCAGCCCAGACTATACCAAAGAGATCGAATGCGACTATCTGGTCGCAATTATCTCTCGTAATACCCGGCGCGAACGGTCGCCCCGATAAAATTACAGATCAGCCTCTCTGCGTGAATCATCGTGGTGTTGCCGACGTCGCTCGAGGGCGCGATTTCAACCAGGTCCACGCCAAGCACCCGACCTTTTTTTACCAGACCATGAATAAGTTTATGCACCTGCAACCAATTCAGGCCGCCAGGTGTTTGCGCCAACACCGCCGGCATGATGGTTGGATCGATACCGTCCGCATCAATTGTCAGATAATAGGGCCCTCCATCCGGTATACGATTCAATACTTCCTGCATGCCGATGTCATGCATTTCATAGGCATCGATTAAGACGGCGCCGTACTCGATCGCAGCATCTACTTCGCTTCTTCGTGCACTGCCAATGCCACGCATGCCAATCTGAATTATCTTGTCTATCCAGGGCATTTCCGCCGCACGCCGGATGGGGCTTGAGTAGCCTTCTGTTTCACCGTTGACCTCATCGCGCCAATCGAGGTGGGCGTCGACGTGAACAAGCGTCACCGGTTCGTCAAATACTTCAAGCGCACGCATTACCGGAATTGGCACGCCGTGGTCACCCCCAAGTGTAATCAAGGTCGCATTGGCCTCGAATATTTTGCGGGCTGCAATTTCTGCTCGACGGTAGTGTTGTTTGGGGTCAGACGGGTCTGCCGTCACATTGCCACAGTCAACAATCCGGATATCGCGTCCATCCAGTAAGTCCCCACCCAGATCAAAGTCGAAATGATCTCGGGTATAGGCAACGTCTGCGTCACTGGTAGCCTGTCGAATGGCATTCGGCGCGTTGCTTTGATCGTTCGGTGTCGAACCGGGTTCGTACGGCATTCCAAAAGGAATACCAAGAACAGCAATATCGGCACTAAGCTTCTCGAGATCCTGCTGCAACGCATAGTTCAGGAATGTGCGTACTCCGTTTCCTGGCGGCTCTGTCAATTTGATAGTCATTCGGCACATGATACGCATTTCCGGAATTGACGAATATGTTCATCAACAGCATCGGAAATCACGTATAGGTGGCGTCAGTTGCGCCCCAGATAATACATAGGCAGGATTGTTACCCTTCTAAAGGAGCGTATGAAATGCGATTTCGATTAGCCCCGTTATTATTGCTGTTCGGCTTGTCCGGCTGCGCCACTGAATCCGGCGTTGACCCTCTAGCCAACTACGAGGAGCTCGACGCGACAACTATCCTCGACGCTCCTAGCCCGAACCCAG
>RCND010001644.1_pt1 | contig 12660 bp, 12 predicted proteins | sample 2041351 | NCBI WGS metagenome assembly RCND01 (sample SAMN09708230, study PRJNA481090) | Marine sediment metagenome, whole genome shotgun sequencing project. | biome: marine sediment; feature: ocean; material: sediment; isolation source: Sewage treatment plant 12B marine sediment (STP12B) ...
ATAGCTTTGTCTTTTAGGCCATCAAAAAAGCTAGAAGAACCATATTTAATATCGTATTCAGTTCTGTCAATTTCTAAATTTGCAGTTGCCACATTTTCTTTAACTGTCATAGAAAACTCTACGGCTTTGGTGGTTTCTTTAATCGTTAGATTCGCCTTTACCTTATAAGACCCCTCTTTTCCGGAAACATTTATGAATTCTAAAGTGGCAGTAGGAAACTTTTCTACACCAAAAAAGTCGGCTGACTTTAAATGGCCATCTAATTTCCCTTTGTAGTCTCCTTCTAAATCAGTAGTGTTTATTGAAGTCATATCCATTAAAAACGAACCGCCTGTTAAAGTTTCTCCATCAAAGATTAAATTCCCACTTGTTAAGTTTATCGTCCCTTCATGCTGACCTGTTACTTTATAGCCTTTCCAATTTACTTGACTTTTTTCAACAATAACTTCTTTTTCTGTTAACGCTTTAAATGACATTAATGATAACGCTAATACAAATAGCATTGCAATTTTTGAATTTCTGTTTTTCATAATTATTAATTTCTAAGTTTTATTAAAAGTTTATTTAATTGTAATAACTCTTCTTGAGTTAAATTTTTAGTCACATTGTTTTCTGCTGACTCTATTAGTGGATCTATTGTCTTAAGCGTTTCAATACCTAAATCTGTAATCGAAATTTCTACTTTTCTTCTGTTCTCTTTGCATGTAATTCGATTAACAAACTTCTTTTTTATCAATTTGTCAACTAATCGTGTCGTATTGCTCATTTTACTTACCATACGTTCCTGTATATCTTGTAAGTTTATCGCCTTCCCTTTTTGTCCTCTCAATATTCTGAGCACATTAAATTGTTCTAAAGACAAATCATAAGGTCTAAGCTCTATTAGTAATTCATCTTTTATCCAATTATTAGAAAAAAATATATTAATTACAGAAGCTCTAGTGAGTGGTAACTCGTTTTTTGTTTTTAATATCTTATTCAATTCTTTCATATACAACAATTGTATATACAAATGTAATATTGTTTTTTAATTAATCAATTAATGTTTTGTTAAATTTTTAATTGGGTGTGAGTCGATTAATAACTTTAGAGCATGAAACGATTATTATTGTTATTACTAGTTTTAATTACAGCGTGCAAGAATGACGTGTCAGATACTCATATAGCAGAATTAGAAGTTTATGATTATGATGGATTAAAATTATTAATCAACAAAGAAGATGATAAAATACACGTAGTTAATTTTTGGGCGACTTGGTGTGCTCCATGTATAAAGGAACTGCCTTATTTTGAAGTTATCAATCAAAAATATAAAGATAATAATGTCGAGGTATTATTAGTGAGTTTAGATTTTCCTAAAAATTATGACACCAAATTGAAGCCCTTTATAAAGAAATATGATATAAAATCCAAAGTTGTTGCTTTTGATGATACGGATCAAAACAGATGGATTCCTGCCATAAATAAAAATTGGTCTGGTGCTTTGCCAGCAACAATAATATATAATAGTGACAAACGACAGTTTTACGAAAAATCATTTACACAAGAAGAATTAGAAACCGAACTTAAACAATTTTTAAAAAAATAAACAAATGAAAACTTTAAAATTTATTTCAGTAATGGTGTTAGTGTTAACACTATCTGCTTTTACAACTAACACAGGGGATAATGGTTATAAGGTCGGTGATATCGCCACCGATTTTAGTCTAGAAAACATAGATGGAAATAAAGTTTCCTTATCAGATTACAAAGATGCAAAAGGCTTTATAGTGATATTTACATGTAATACATGTCCTTATGCTGTTGCGTATGAAGATAGAGTAGAGGCATTAAATAAAAAATATGTAGCAAAAGGTTATCCTGTAATTGCAATTATGCCTAATAATACAGATGTAAAACCAGGTGATAATATGGAGGCTATGAAAGCTAGAGCTAAAGCAAAAGGCTTTACTTTTCCATATTTAATGGATAAGGGTCAGAAAATCTATCCACAATACGGAGCTACAAAAACACCACACGTGTACATCTTACAGAAGACTAAAAAAGGTAATGAAGTAAAGTATATTGGTGCTATTGATGATAATTATAAAGATGCTGAGGCTGTTACTACAACATACGCAGAAGATGCAGTTAATGCTTTACTAAATAAGCAGCAGATTGAAATTAAAGAGACAAGAGCTATAGGCTGTTCTATTAAAGTTTAGAGTTAAATTTATTTTAATGAGTTCCCAAATCTTGGTTGGGATAAAATGTTAAATATTGGATCCGGAGTGTAACACTTCGGATTTTTTTTCGTCTATTTTATAAAGAAATGTTAATTTTGCTCAATATTTAGAACTCATTATGGCGAATTTAACGCAAGAAAATTGGACAAAACAACGGGATGAAGACAATAATTCGGTTGTTTTAGATGTTAGAACACAAGAAGAAGTTGATTTAGGCATAATACCTAACTCCATTCATTTAGACATTTATAAAGGCCAAGGTTTTATTTATGAGCTAGAGGAGTTAGATAAAACCAAGAACTATTATGTGTATTGCAGATCAGGAGCTAGAAGTGGTCAGGCCTGTACAATAATGAACCAATTAGGTTTTGAAAACGCCTATAATTTATTAGGAGGTATTATCGAGTGGAAAGGCGAAATAGCCAACCAATAAGAATTTATTAATAGAAATTATGAAAAAAATACATATAATATTTTGTCTTTTTTTAGCAATGAGCTTCGGTATAAGCTGTGTAGATGCTAAAATTGATGATACAGAGGTAAAGCTAGTTACAGCTGAAGAAATGCAGTCTATTTTAGAATTAGAAGATGTACAATTGGTTGATGTTAGAACACCTTTTGAACATGATGAAATCCGTATTGCTAATTCTCAAAATATCGATTTTATGTCTCCAACATTTGATGAGGATATTACCAAGTTAGATAAAAGTAAGCCTGTTATTTTATATTGTAAATCTGGCAGAAGAAGTGCTAAATGTGCTAAAAAATTAAAAGAGGCAGGATTTAATAAAATATACGATTTAGAGGGAGGGATTTCAAAATGGAAACATTCCGATAAAATAAAGATTGAAGTAAAATCTTAAAACATGTAAACCGAACATCTAGTTCGGTTTTTTTATACCCTTAAATTATTTTCTTAAATCCTTAAGGTTTTTATAAATTAGACGACTATTAATAATTAATAAAAGCACATCAGTTACATTTGTGTTTTAATGCCTTATTTATGACTTTTAAAAAAGCGCTGCTATTTTGCCTCTTGGCATTTTGTTTTTCATTTAATTCATATTCCCAAATTCTCGAGCCTGTTAAATGGGCATCTTCGGTTGAAAAAATTTCTGATACAGAATACGATTTAATCTTTAAGGTCCAAATCGATAAGGGTTGGTATATTTATTCTCAAGAATCTGCTGGTGATTTTGGTCCTGTCCCAACAAGTTTTGAATATAATAATCAAGAAGGAAACTATAGTTTATTAGGAAAAACATCTGAACCAGATGTAGAACCTGAATTCGATAAAGTTTTTGAGCTTAATGTGAAACATTTTGCAAACGAAGCAGTATTTAAACAGCGTATTAAACTTTTAAATTCAGATTTAACGCAGATTGAGGTATTCTTAGGGCATCAGGTATGTGACGATGAAAAGTGCATATTACAAGATTTTACATTCAATATGTCTTTAGATGGTACTAAAGCAGAAAAAAAAGAAGTTTTCATAGATGAGCGAAGTAAAGAATTATCACAAGAGCTTAATCTAAATGTTACAGGTTGGGACAAATACGAAAAACAAACAATAGAAGAACAGAGTAATTTGTCTATATTTTTACTAGGCTTTTTAGGTGGGTTAATCGCATTATTAACACCATGTGTATTTCCTATGATTCCGCTTACGGTGTCATTTTTCACAAAGAGTGCAGGTGATTCTAAAAAGGGCTTATTTAATTCCATATTATATGGATTTTTCATCTTCTTAATCTACGTGTTATTAAGTATTCCTTTCCATTTATTAGATTCTTTAGATCCAGGAATTTTAAATAATATCTCTACCAATGTGACGCTTAATATCATATTCTTTGTCATTTTCGTAGCGTTTGCATTTTCATTCTTTGGTTATTTTGAGCTGACTTTACCGCAATCTTGGAGTGCCGCTATGGACAGTAAAGCGAATAAAATAGGAGGCTTTATTGGCATATTTTTTATGGCGTTAACCTTAGCGATTGTTTCGTTTTCTTGTACAGGACCTATTTTAGGAACGCTTCTAGGAAGCTCATTAACTGCAGATGGTGGAGCAATGCAATTAACTATGGGCATGAGTGGTTTTGGTTTAGCCTTGGCTTTACCTTTTACATTATTTGCGATGTTCCCAAAATGGTTAAACTCATTACCGAAATCTGGTGGTTGGTTAAATACAGTAAAGGTTGTACTAGGGTTTATAGAATTAGCACTAGCACTTAAATTCTTGTCTAATGCAGATTTGGTTGAGCATTGGGGCCTTTTAAAGCGTGAAGTATTTATTGGTCTATGGATTATAATCGGTATAGGTTTAGCATTATATCTATTTGGAAAAATTAAGTTTCCTCACGATGGATTACTTCAAAAATTAAGCAAAGGAAGAATCACCACTGGTATTTTAGTGATTGCATTTATAATTTATTTAATTCCTGGATTAACAAATACTAAATATGCTAATCTGAAACTATTGAGTGGGTTTCCTCCACCAATGTTTTATAGTTTATATGATAAAGCATCAGAATGTCCTTTAGATCTTAATTGTCATAAAGATTTAGAAGAAGGTATCGCAGCTGCAAAACTAGAGAATAAGCCTATTTTATTAGATTTTACAGGTTGGGCTTGTGTGAATTGCAGAAAGATGGAAGAGCAGGTTTGGAGTACCTCTGAAGTATATGATATGTTGCAAGAGCAATATGTCATTATTTCACTCTATGTCGATGATAAAAAGGAATTACAAGAGAATGAACAATTTCAATATTTAAGAGCTAATGGGACTATAAAGAATATTGAGACTATTGGCGATAAATGGGGAACACTGCAAACCATAAATTTCCATAATAACTCACAGCCATATTATGTTCTTTTGGATCATAATATGGAATTATTAAATGTCACGAATGCGTACGAATCTGACGCAGATGCCTATCTCGAATGGTTGAAAACGGGCTTAGAGAATTTTAAGAAATAACCTAAACCTTAGAGTAAACCTCCTCAAAGGGGATTCTAAAACGTGGCCCATAAATCCCTTTGTCATCTCTAATGCCACAGCTAATTACCATATTTATTTCAGAACCTCTAGGTAATTTTAAGATTTGCTTTACTCTTAAGGTATCGCTACCTTCCATAGGGCAAGTATCATAGCCAATAGCTGCCATACTGGTCATAAAATTTTGTGCAGCCAAACCAGCACTTTTATGTGCAACAATGCGCATATCACTTAAGCGTGTTTGCCTATAAATAGGTTTAAATAAACCAACAATTTGAAAAATAAAGAATTTGATATATCCTAAAATACCTAAGAAGTCTACGTAAATAGTTGGAATTAGTTTTTTATAATAGTTAGTCGCCATTTTTTTGCGCTTCAAATTACGCTCACTTAAATCAGGTTTGTTATACACTTTGTTAAGAAATTCAATATTGGCTTTGGCACGTTTACGCCATAAATCTTTTCGAGCAACAATAACAATCAATTGCTGAGCAGTTTTGGCGGCACTTTGGTTAAAACATGCTTCAGCCAATTTACTTAAGGTTCCCTCATCCGTTATGTGATAAAATTCCCAAAGTTGAAGATTACTACTTGTTGGAGCTAAGGAGGCATTAACTAAACATTGTTTTACCTTTTCACTATCAATGGGTTCGTTTTTATAAACTCTTGTAGAGCGTCTATAATTAATTGCTTCTGAAACTGTTTTTTCCATTTGTAATAAATATTTAAAGGCGTTTTAAAGATAAAACCTAGATGAATTATAATTCATAAAAAGCGTTTATTTATAGACGGAGATTTCAAGAGAAACTTTGTATTTAAGTTTAATGTCTTTTAGATATTAGGAAAATTATTGATAAGCCAACTAAGCTTCGTCAAGACAAAGTTCAATAAAGTTGACATAGGTGTCTTTTCCTTTGTCTAAAATATTTGATGGAATACGTTCATTAAGATTATGAATACATTCTAGATATTTTCGGTCTATTTGCACTGGTATTGATGAATAACCTGGGATACCATATTGGCGAAATAAAGAAATATCATTAGAACTTGGTAGCAATACTGTTGCGGTTTTGCTGTGTTTGTAATTTGTTAATATCGCGGATTCTAAATGCTTATAGAAATTAGTTGAATTACTAGAAATAGGCCCATCTTTCATTTCTTTGAGGATTTCAATCGTAATGTTTTTATTGCTAAGAGAGCGTTGTAATATTTTAAGAAATTTATCAGTGGATTCACCAGGGAGAAGTCTACAGTCTAAAACTGCTGTGACTATATTGGGTATAGCATTAATTCTATTATTATCGTCACTAAGGCTAGTTAAGGTGATAGTATTTGAGAAGAGTGCTAATAACAAAGGGTCTTCTCGTAACTTAGGTGTAATTAACCCTTTAAATAATTTAGGGTGCTTTAAGAAAAAGCCACTAAAGCCCTTGTTAAGTGTTCCAAATTGTTTTAATAAATCGATATTAAGATCATTAAAAATTATTTTCGTCTTTTTTTCGAAAAGGTTATTTAAAGCAACTACCATTTCCTTGTTAGCATAGGTTAATGGGGTCACAGAGCTATGTCCATTTGTTTTTAATTCTAGCTTTAAGCGAAGCCAAAGTGCTCTTTTCTGAGCAACGGAAATTCCAAATAATGATAATTCGGGTTTATTTTTAATGATGCCTTTTAATGCAGGTGGCCCTTCACCAATAACGACAGCCGGATTTAAGGTTTCAAGAAAATTATCGAGAACATATTTAATACCACCGTCGCATTGCGTTTCTTCACAAGACACTGATAAAATACTGACATTATATTTTAGTGATTTGTTTTTATAACGTTTGGCAATTTCTATTACTGTAAAGATTTGCATAATTGCAGCACCTTTGTTGTCCCAAGCTCCACGTCCCCAAATTTCGGAGTCAATTATTTCTCCAGAAAATGGCGGAAAATCCCACTGCGTAATATCACCTGCAGGAACAACATCAAGATGATTCAGAAAAATAATATTGGGAATATTTTTGTCTAATGGTAAAATGGATGCGGTAAAATTATAATTTCCATCAGTGTCTCCCATTTGGGTGATATATAAACCGTTTTCAGCACATAGGGTTTTTATAAATTTTCCCGCTTCAGATTCTGATCCACTAAGTGATTGTATCTGTATATATTTGCTTAATATTTCTTGTATACTATAAGGTTTATTTTCAAAATAGACTATAGAAGCTAAATTTGGGCCCGAAAAGGCTGATGTAGTTTCTGTATAAACAAACAGAACTATTATAAATAGTAAGTTTCTAGGATGCATAATTTAGTAACAAATAGTCAGTAGGGTGGTAATATACAATAATTATGAAGTATAAATTTAAATTGAGTATTTTTTGATTTCCCTTTAAATGTTATAATTGCGGTCTAGCCATTCATTAAATATTTAGAAATAGGTTTAGCAGATATTAAAAATTTGAAGATCCTTTCTAGATAATCGAAAATTGACGGATACTAAAAGGTTTTAAAACACAAGACTAAACACAGAGCCTTCTCCTTCAATACTTTTTACAATGATTCTGCCTTTATGAAGTAGCATAATTTGCTTACAAAGGCTTAAACCAATACCGCTTCCTGTGGCTTTACTTGTAAAGAAGGGTACAAAGATGTTTTCCAATATATCTTGAGGAATACCTGAACCATTATCAATGACTTTGAGAACAATATCTCTATTGGGATTTTGTGATGCTAGAACTTTAATTTCTGCATTGTCTAGGTTTTTACAGGCATCTACAGCATTCAAAATAAGGTTAATTAATACCTGTTCGATGAGATGTGTATCTATATCTAATTCTAACTTTGGAGATGTAATGTTGAATTCTATAGCAATATTTTTAGCTTTTATAGAAGGCTCCATTAATAACTGAATATTATTAAACAATTCCAAAATTTTAACGCGTTGTAAATTAAGGTGAGTCACCTTACTTAAGCTACGATATGTTTTAGCAAATTTTAAAAGGCCTTCACTTCGGTTTTTAATGGTTTTTATGCCAGAGTTAAGATCTTCGAGTTCTAGTTGATATTCGTCAGGTTGCTCTATAGCGAGTTGCAAATTTCTTTGAAGTGTGTCTGCTAAAGATGAAATTGGTGTAATAGAATTCATGATTTCGTGCGTCATCACACTCAATAATTTCTTCCAAGATTCAGACTCATTTTTATTTAAGGTATCATCAATATTCTGAATGACAATTAATTTAAAAGCATCTTCGTCTACCTGAAAAACAGTATCGGAAATCAAGATTTTAATTTTCTCATTTTGAAGTGCTATTGAAATAGAATTTGGTTCTCTGTGATAGGTTTCAAAAATGGTATTAAATAATTCGGGCTTTCTGTTTTCTACAAATCGAATATTTTTAAAAGAAGGTACATCTAGGGTTTCACCGAAAGACTCGTTGCTCCAAAGGACGTCTCCAGATTCAAGGTTATAAGCGATAATGCCTATATCTACCATTTCTAAAATTTTCTGCAGGTAAACGTATTGTGCTTCATTTTGAGAGTTAATTTCTTTAATGGTTCTATTTATTTCATTAAAGCCTGTATACAAAAACCGAATATCTTTCGGACCTCTATCTTCTGGAAACCATCTTGAAAAATCGCGATACTTAACCGCTTCAAAAAAATCATCCATCGCAACAAAACGACGTTTTACAAACGCATAGGTATTAAAAAGAAGGTACAGTATGCCAATGCTTATAATAACAGCATAAGTGATCTTATCCTGGTAAATAGTATATGCTAAAGCCAGTATTATACCGACGAGAAGTAGTATTCTAAAAAACAGTCTAAAGATGTAAGCTCTATAGTTCATACTTATCTAGTCGTCTATATAAAGCAGCTCTTGTAATTCCAAGTTCTTTGGCAGATTTGGAAACGTTTCCTTTATTTTTCTCAAGCACCGTATGGATGGCATTTTTTTCTAAATCATCTAAATTTAAGCTTGTGCTAGCATTAGTTGTCGTTGCCGTAGAACGCTCGATAGACGAAAACACTAAATCTTCTGGTTTTAATGTGCTACCATCAGTCATAATTACAGCGCGTTCTAATACATATTGAAGCTCTCTTACATTACCAGGGAAGTCGTGTTTTTTTAATTTTGAAATAAACCCGGAATCGAAAGAAAAAGTATTCTTGTTATATTTTTCTGCATATAGCGACACAAAATGGCGCGATAATTCTGTGATGTCTGTACCACGATCTCTTAATGGAGGCACAATAATATCAACCGTATTAATTCTATAGATTAAATCCTTTCTGAATTTTTTTTCGTCCGCCAGTACTTTTGGGTCAATATTCGTAGCACAAACCAATCGAATATCAATGGGAATAGAATCGTTAGATCCTAAAGGTGTCACTTGCCTATTCTGTAGAACAGTTAATAGTCTTACTTGCTGTCCTAAACTAATATTACCAATCTCATCTAAAAACAGTGTGCCACCGTTTGCAGCTTCAAATCGTCCTTTTCTATCTTCTCTTGCATCAGTAAAAGCTCCTTTTTTATAGCCAAACAATTCACTTTCAAAAAGGGAAGCAGTTAGCGCTCCTACATCCACTTTTATAAAGGGTTTATCTCGTCGATTAGAATTATCATGAAGTGCTCGAGCAATTAAATCTTTACCTGTACCATTTTCTCCAAGTACAAGAACATTAGCATCTGTTGGAGCTACTTTTTTCAACTTAACGAAGACATCATTCATAGCGTCACTTTCTCCAATAATGTCTATACTGTTTGAATTGAGAATATCCTTTTGAGTACTTTTGGATTTTTTGCTACTGAGTATAGTCGTTATGGTTTCAATAATCTTTTCATTCTTCCAAGGCTTCATTAAAAAGTCTGAAGCACCTTCTTTTAAACCTCTTATGGCCAAATCAATATCAGCATAAGCGGTCATTAAAATAACTGAAGTTTCGGGTTTTTGCTTTAGGATTTTATTCAACCAAAAAATACCTTCATTACCAGTATTGACTAAACCATTAAAGTTCATGTCTAAAATGATAATGTCATAATTAGCACTTTCTATTTGAGATAGAATATTACTCGGATTCTTTTCTGTAACGACATCTTTTACGATTGGTTTTAGAAGCAATCGCAATGCGGTTAGCACATCAACATCGTCATCAATTACTAATACTGTTGCGTTTTTTAATACCATCAATACAATATTACGATATTATATTCAGCTTGTAAAGCTTACAAAACCAAAAATATTCTAGTGTTCAAAAGTGTGCATTTTCGAACATATAGTGTATCAAAATCGAACACTTTTGTTTTTACTTATTTTCATAAGTATCTGGCTATTAGGTGATTGAAATCGTGGCACTATCTTCACTATATAAACAGTATAAATAAAGAATAAAAAATGGACGTTCCAATTCAAAAGAAAAAATTTTCAAAACAAAAACTAGGACTAGTTGCTGGTGTCATAGCAATTATCACTTTAATAGTTTATGTGATAATTCAAACCTCTGGTGGTTCTAAATTAAATATACAAAAAGAGCGTATTTCCATTAATAAAGTCGCGAATGCTGTGTTTCAAGAAAACATTCCAGTTAATGGTATTGTTTTACCAATTACAACGATTTATTTGGATGCTCTAGAAGGCGGTCGTGTAGAGGAGAAGTTTGTAGAAGATGGCGCGATGTTAAAGCAAGGTGAACCTATCTTAAGATTATCTAATACAGATTTAGAACTTAGTCTTGTTAATCAAGAAACCTCAGTTTATAATCTATTAACGCAAATGCAGATTTCTCAGAATGCGGCCCGTCAGAATACAATTAACAGACAAAATCAATTTACGGATGTAGAGAATAATCTAATCGAAGCAAAGCGTGTGTATGATTTAAATAAGGGTTTGTACGATAAAGGTGTTATTGGAAGAATGGATTATGAATCGTCAAAAAATAATTTCGACTACCAAATAGAACGTATGAAATTAGCTAAGCAAGTACTATCTGAAGATTCTATTTCTGCAAAATTAGAAGTGAATCAAGCTAAAAACTCATATGGTAGAACACAGAGTGCTTTAGAATTAATGCGAAAAAAAGTTGGTGACTTAGTGGTACGTGCTCCAATTGATGGTCAGCTAACGTCGTTAGATGCTGAAATAGGTCAGTCGATAACTAAAGGAACACGATTGGGGCAAGTTGATGTCACAAGCGGTTACAAAGTAAGAGTCGATATTGATGAGCATTACATCTCTAGAATTTATAACGGTCAAACAGGAACATTTTCACTTAATAATAAAACTTACACATTAGTAATTAAGAAAGTTTTCACACAAGTTACTAATGGCCGTTTTCAGGTGGACATGAAGTTTGAAGGTGATGTTCCAGAAGGGATTAGAAGAGGGCAGAATTTACAAATACGCGTCGCCTTGAGTGCTGAGAAAGAAGCCTTATTAGTTGCTAAAGGGGGATTTTTTCAAAAAACAGGAGGGAATTGGATTTTTAAAGTGAGCGAAGATGGTACAACAGCCTATAAAGTAAATATTAGACTAGGCAGCCAGAATACAGAATATTACGAAGTTCTTGAAGGTTTAAATCCTGGAGATAAAGTAGTCACCTCGAGCTACGATTCTTTTGGGGATACAGAAGAGCTTATTTTAAAATAAAATAAAGAGGTCTCAAATTCAACCTTTAGGGTTGGTGAAATATTTGAGAATCACTAAATAAAGAAACAGATACAAACAATTAAAAAATGAATACAATGATACAGATTACAGACTTAGAGAAATTTTATAGAACCGAAGAAGTGCAAACCATTGCCTTAAATAAATTGTCTTTTGGTATTAAAGAAGGTGAGTTTGTCGCAATAATGGGACCTTCTGGTTGTGGTAAATCAACATTATTAAACATCTTAGGTTTACTAGATGATTCTGATGGTGGAAGCTTTATGTTCAACGGAGAAGAAGTTGCTGGTTATAATGAGCGTAAGCGTTCAGAATTACGTAAGCACAATATTGGGTTTGTTTTTCAAAGCTTTAACCTTATTGATGAGCTTACGGTTTTTGAAAACGTGGAATTACCTTTAATCTATACTGGCGTAAAACCCGCAGAGCGTAAAAAACAGGTTGAAGCCGTTTTAGAAAAAATGCAAATTATGCATCGTAGAAACCACTTTCCTCAGCAATTATCTGGTGGTCAACAACAGCGTGTGGCTGTTGCACGTGCTGTAGTAAATAAACCAAAGTTAATTCTTGCGGATGAACCAACAGGTAACTTGGACAGTACTAATGGTAACGAAGTAATGGATTTATTGATAGATCTTAATGAGGCAGGAACAACAATTATTATGGTAACGCACAGTGAGCACGACGCAAAGTATAGTCACAGAATTATAAGAATGTTAGACGGACAGAAAGTTACCGAAAACATTTTAGCATAAATCGACTTTCATCAATCAATCAATCAATC
>RCND010001645.1_pt1 | contig 12659 bp, 16 predicted proteins | sample 2041351 | NCBI WGS metagenome assembly RCND01 (sample SAMN09708230, study PRJNA481090) | Marine sediment metagenome, whole genome shotgun sequencing project. | biome: marine sediment; feature: ocean; material: sediment; isolation source: Sewage treatment plant 12B marine sediment (STP12B) ...
GATTGCTCCTTGGGTTGTGTTTATTTCCATGGTATATTTCCATTCAAAATCATATTGATCGGGGATTACTGAAGGGTCTACAGCCTTACCTGTTTTTAATTTGTCATCATACATCTTCATGAACTCCATATTGAGCAGTTTATCCATTCCTTGCTCTGTTTTATCGGCTGCTACTTCTTCCGTTTTTTTCAACACCGCTTTTTCTACACCTCTTTCAACACTTTTCTGTAATTTTTTTAAGAATTGTGCATTTAAACTGCCTGTAAATATGATGCTTACAGAAAATGTCAACAGAATGATTTTAAATAGTTTCATAATTTTATTTTTTGGTTTGGTGATTTGATTATCTAGTTTATTTTTACAAAGGATTTAATATGCCATTTTATATGATCCGGAATATTTTCAAGAGATTCTTGTAGTACTTTCTTTTCCATTTTTCCCTCACCGTTTTCATCTTTATAATTTTCTATCTCTTCAAGGGAATACTGAACTATATTCCAACCCTTTTTTAAATGTACCCGATATATATTCTCTTTATTGAAGTCGTATTTTCCTTCCCATTCTAATCTTTCAGAACATTGGGCTTTAAAATTACATTCGCTGTCACTATAGAACCATGATAAGGAACTCCCTTTTACTAATTTACCATAACTGTTTGCGGGTTCATTATCTATAACTTCTTTTGCGCTCGCTGGATAAAGAACGCCTAATTGTTTATCGTTTTTATAGAGGTAGATAAATTGTGTGTTTACCACCTTACAATTTTCGGTTTCTTCTGTAATCTGATCATCTTCACAATAAGACATTCCCAAAAGAACCGATTTTAGAGGTTCCATAAAAATATTGGTGTTTTCAATACTGGTCAAATCAATCAATGGCCAGTTAAACTGTATACTTCCATCAGCCAAAATTTTCCCTACGTTGATCTCTTGACCTAAGCCAAATGGAACCACTTTTAAATCCAGAGGACCAAAATTATAATCCTCAATTTTGGCAGATGGATCTATCGTGAAATTCTCTTGTGCTAAACAGATATTTGTCAGGGGAATAAAAAAAAGAAAAAGAATTGTAAATAATGCTTTCATGAGTTCTATATGTTTCTATTTAAAGTTTCAATAAAAGATATCAGAAAGTAATTAAAAACCAAATGATCTTGTATGAAGGCACTTATTTATTGTCCCAATTGCATTAAATTTTTATCAAAGGCTTAGTTTTAAAACTTAGGACTAGCCCTGCAGAGTAACCTTATCTCCACTAAGCATAAACATTTCTCTCACCAACTGCTTAGGATCAAGATTTCCCGATAAATCCGTCAGCAATGTGCCTTGAAGAATGCCTTCAACGAATACTATATTCATTATGCGTTTAAATTGGTCAGAACTAACGTTATGTTGATCGTTTTCTTTAGTGAATCCGGAGAAGTATTTAGTGTAAATTATCACTTCAAAAGTTAGCAGTGATATCTATAGCTGTTATTTAGGTTTGTGCTAAATGAGATTGCTATGCCATTTGAGAAACAAAATAATTACAAATTGTTTGAAGAAATTATAAAACCAAGGCATACTTATGAAGTTTTCTACTTTATGTTTTTTGGTAAAAGATGGGAGCTAAATTATCATTATAATTTAATAGGCCAAAAACTACCTAAAGAAATTAACCCGAGTACTTTGTTCTATTTTTTATACTTTCTACTTAAAAATAGTATGCGATTTAATTTATGTTAAGCAAACTATAAAAAAGGAAATAAGAAACTTCTTCCTTTTATCATGACGGTATAAACTGATTGGGTGTAAGCTGTTTTTTCCAGTTAAAATGCTTCAACTGCTCTAAATTTTGTCTGTATTGCTTTGGTGTAATACATTTATTCTTCTTAAACAATCTATTAAAATTAGCAATATTGTTAAAGCCAGATTTATACGCAATTTCACTTATGGAATCATTAGAGTTCAGTAACAGTTTTGAAGCAAAACCAAGTCTCATATCAACTACAAACTGTGTAAAACTTTTATTTGTGCTTTTTTTAAAAAAATGGCCAAAAGCTGATGCGCTCATATTAGATTCATCAGCCAATTCGGTTATTCTTAAATTTGAATTATTAAAATGAGTAAGAATATAGGTATACATTTTATTTACCCGATCGCCTTGAGCATTTTCCTTTATTGACATAAATCCATCACTTGCTAGAAACTTTTTATCTTTTGAAATAGAGAGGGTATTCAGGATCTCAAGGAATGCTATCACAGATTCAAAATTTTTAACAACTGTTAAGTTTTTCATTTTTTCTGCAACAATGCTAAAAGTTTCGCCAACAAATTTTAATCCCCGTTGTGAGTCTCTTAGAAGGTTTTTTATTGAAGAAAAGGATTCTTTTAAGAATATTGTCTGATCGAAAAGCTCTTTTGAAAATTGAATGGTGATCACATGTGCATTATTTCTTTTTTCAGGGGAGATATCATCATCATCCCATCTGTGATATATTTCAGGACCGATAAGAACTAAATCGTTTAAGCTGTATTTTTCAACAGAATCTCCAACAATTCTATTTCCAGAACTATGTAATATTAAAGTAAGTTCGTAAGCAGAGTGATAATGAATAGGATAATCAAATCCAACTTTTTCAGAATTGATGATAATAAAGACGTCATTTTGAGTTAACGGGGTTATTTCTTTATATACGATCATATTTTTTTACTTTAAATAGTTGAAAAGTGTAATTTCTACGAAATCATGATGGCCAGCATCATCTAAAAGTATCAATTTTTAATGAAAATTGTTTTAATTTATCAGATTGTATGATCAAATATTCCTTATAGTATAATCTTTTAACTGAATTATATTAGTTTATATGTATGCATTGGGAGTAAATTGCATCATCGCATAATTTTTATATCATAGTCAATTGGGCATACTTAATATGCAGCCCAGATGCAAAAGATGGTTTTATGATAAATAAACGGAATATACTACTTGTATTAATTGTAATGGTCTTCTTGTCTTGCAACAAGTCCAAAAACGAGAAAAACAATTCACTGCTATTTTGGTCGTCAAATAATATGGGCGAAATAGAATTTGCAAAATATTATGTTAAGCAGTGGAATGAAGCACAAGAAACTAAAATTAGATTCCAGCCAATACCTGAAGGACAATCAAGTGAAGAAGTTATTCTAGCTTCGGTTGTTGGTAAAACTACGCCAGATATTTATGCCAATATGTGGCAAGGAAGTGTAGAGATGTATGCAAAAGCAGGTGTTTTGGTTCCGTTGGATACATTAAAGGGTTTTACCAAATTTATTCAAGAAAGATGTAGTCAAGAGACTATTGACGAAATCACCTCTACGGATGGTCATATATACCAAGTTCCATGGAAAATTAATCCAATTATGACAATTTATAATAAAAGGTTAATTAGTGATTTTGGATTTAACGAATTACCAAATACCTACGGTACGTATTTAAAGGCTGGAAAAGCGATTAAAAAAGACCAGAATAATGATGGATATGTAGATAGATGGGTTGGATATACTGAGGTAAAAGTATTATGGTATCAACGGTTTTTTAATTTTTATCCGCTGTACTTGGCGGCCTCGAAGGGAGGATCTCTTGTTAAAGATGGCAAGGCGGCTTTTAATAACGAATACGCTATTGGTGTGTTTCGATTTTTACAAGAACTTTACAATAAAGAGTATTATTCGAAGGAAAGATTATCCGCAGGGCAAGATCGATTTATTATCGAAGATATTTTTACCAAATGGACAGGGCCTTGGGAAATAAGACACGTCAATAAATTTAAAAAAAGTAATGATTTTGAATTTGATTTTTTTCCAATGCAGGTACCTGATAATCATAAAGGACCAATTTATACCTATGCAGACCCTAAAAACATGGTGATTTTTAATACCTGTAAACAACCTCAAGAAGCGTGGGATTTTATTCAAACATTGATAGACAAAGAAGGTGACGAACGACTTTTAGAAATGACGGGGCAGTTACCCAATAGAAAGAATTTAGAGACGGAAGAAATGTTTCAAGATTATTTTCTTCAACATCCAAAAGTGAAAGCTTTTGCAAAACAGGCTAACTATGTAAAAGGGGTTGATAATTGTGAGGTAATTGTAGAAGTATTTGACATTATATCACAGGAATATGAAGCCTGTGTTATTTATAATAAAAAAACTCCTGAAAAAGCTATCGAAGATGCTGCAAAAGCTGTAGACGTTTTATTAATGAATTGATTATGCTTTGTTTCAAAGAATAAGAACTTTTAAATGATTAGTAGATGAAAAAAAAATGGCTTCCGTATGTTCTAGTGGCTCCCTATATAGTTCATTTTGTTGTTTTCGTAGCATTTCCAGTACTATTCTCGTTGGTTCTTACTTTCCATAAATGGAATATAATTTCTCCAATGGAATACACAGGATTCAGTAATTATATAAAAATGGTTAACGACCGAATGTTTTGGAAATCACTTTTAAATACGCTTCAATTTTTAATCATTCATATTCCATTACAAATTATTATTTCGTTGGCTTTGGCAGAATTTTTAAATCAGAATATAAAATTGAAAGGCTTTTTTAGGGCAGCATTTTTTCTTCCCGTAATTGTTTCAGGCGTTGTGGTTACTATATTATGGCAGCAGTTATTTGGCTTTGATTCGGGCCTGTTCAATAGAATACTAGTCGCTATAGGCTTCAGCAAAGTTGGATGGTTAATAGACCCTAATATCGCCATGGGCTCTATAGCAATTATGGCAACATGGAAAAATGTGGGACTGTATGTTATTTTATTTTTAGTCGGCTTACAAACAGTACCTATTCATTATTACGAAGCGGCTTCTATTGAAGGAGCATCGCATTGGCAGAAATTTCGAAAAATTACATTACCCATGATCAATCCAACGATATTTATGGTGGTAATCTTATCAACTATAGGCGGTTTTTCTTTGTTCATTGAGCCTTATATTATGACGGGAGGTGGACCTCTAAGCAGCACGATGTCGTCGGTTCTATATGTGTATAAACAAGCTTTTGAATATTTCCATATGGGGTATTCAGTTACATTAGGATTCTTCTTTGCGATGTTAATTCTAGGCGTCGTTGTTATTCAAAAGAAATATATAGAACGAGCAGAGGATTAAATAAATTTCAATAAGAACATTATGAAAAAAAAGATACTAATTTACACCTTATTGATCATAGCATCATTAACCTTTCTTTATCCGTTTTATTGGATGATAATCGCCTCATTGGCGCCTGAGAGTGAGATTGGAGGATTAACATTTTTACCTTCAAGTTTATCTTGGGATAGTTATACACAAATGTTCTCAAAAATCCCAATTGGCAAAGCTTTTATGAATAGTATGATTACGGCTACAATAACTACAGCTGGGGTTATAACATTTTGTTCTATGGTGGGGTATGCTCTTGCAAAAATGGAGTTTAAAGGGCGGCAAGCCATATTTTATATCATCATTTTTACGATGACCTTGCCTTTTCAAATTACTTTGATCCCGAATTATATTACCATGGTGAAATTAGGATTGGTCGATACCTATGCAGCTTTGATAATTCCATTCATGCTAAATGCTTTTGCTATTTTAATGTTTAGACAAGCTTTTATGACCATTCCTCAAGCACTCATTGATGCAGCAAGAATAGATGGTTGTGGTGAACTTAGAATTATTTTTCAAGTGTTATTTCCTAATATCATCCCCACTATAGTTACTGTGGGCATTTTATCCTTTATGAATTCATGGAACGAAGTGCTTTGGCCACTTATTGTGATAAGAGATGAGAGTTTAATGACTATGCCTCAGATGGTTACTCTATTTTCCGTAGGCGGAAGGTCTGAAAGTCAGTTAGGCGTAAAATTGGCGGCGGCTGTAGTCTTGGCCTTACCAATAATGATCGCCTATGGATTTTTTCAAAAGTATTTTATCCAAAGTATGGCAAGTTCAGGAATTAAAGAATAAATATATAAACAAGAATAATAAAAATAAATGCGCGTAAAGAGATCAAATATTCAATTGAAGGCAAACCCTAAAAGAGTTATTATCAATTTTTTAGACTTAGCAATTAATACAAATAATACGAGTAGAGCAAATCGCTTACTGGATAGTGTCTTATCGATCCCTGAAGATGAACTCAACGAACTTTATAAAGAGATTAAAACAAGCTTTGAGTTTCGGCATCGGAATTTTGAGCATTATTTAAGCTTAAATTTCAAAAAAGTAAGCCCGATAATTGCCACTAATATGGTAATCTCTGAAGTAAGGAGTTTGGTAATTGGTGCCTATTTTTCTAAAGAGTATTCGATCCAATCAGCAGCACTTTTTAATCCCTCTATGGTAGCACATCCAAATCAAAATGGGTTAGGAGAAGGTGAAAAGCGTTTTGTCATGAGCCTAAGGGCTGTTGGTGAAGGACATATTTCTTCAATTGAATTTAGAGTTGGAATTGTTGCAAGCGACGGAACCATAAAGTTAGATGAAGAAACAGGGTTTGCATCATGTTCAGAAAAGGATTTGAACAAAATTTATAATAAAAAGAGTATTCTAAAAAACACAACTGTTCTCAAAGATTTTGATCAATCTATACTAAATGCTTTTGAAGAAACTTTTACCTATGATGACTACCTTGAAAAAGTGAAGTCAAATGCGTTTTCAAGTTTTGATGACGCATCTCAGGCAGAGCTTTTTCATATTTTAGATACCAATTATGATGTAATCACAGAAATTGATGCACCAATTTGTGAGCGCGTAATTTTCCCTAATGCTAAAGGGGAATCTATGGGTATGGAGGATGTTCGATTCGTGGCATTTACCGAAAACGATAAAACACAATATATTGGCACATATACCGCTTATAACGGTCATAAAATTTCGCCACAATTAATCATTACGGATGATTTTGTTCAATTCAAAGTGCGCTCAATGTATGGTGCAGCGGTGAGTGATAAGGGTATGGCCCTCTTTCCAGAAAAAATTGACGGTAAATATGTGATGATAGGAAGGCAAGGAGGCGAGAATATTACAATGATGTATTCTGATGATTTATTTATTTGGGAAGACTATGAAGAAATAATGACGCCACAGAATAGTTGGAGCTATGTACAATTGGGCAATTGTGGCTCGCCAATAAAGACAAATAAAGGCTGGCTAGTAATTACTCATGCTGTAGGGCCATTGCGAAAATATGTCTTAGGGGCTATTTTACTTGACCTAAAGAATCCTTCTAAAATTATTAAAAAATTAAACAAACCCTTATTATCTCCAAATGAAGAAGAGCGAGAAGGTTATGTGCCTAACGTAGTGTATTCTTGCGGTTCGATGGCACATAAGGGGAACATAATAGTGCCTTATGCCATGTCGGATTCTGCTTCCACATTTGCAGCTATTAATATTGAAGAATTATTAAATGAAATGGACGAATTGAATTAGATAGGAGCGTGTATCATGTTATATAAAAAAAATAAATATAGTATCATCATTGTCATAATTCTTATGTGCTTTACTTCATGGAATACAAAAAAAGAATCAAAATCAGAGGTTTCAAATACGATCAATTTTGATCATTTTAATCATCTATATAAAGAAATAGATTTTAATGGAAAAAAAGTTGGAATCGTTCATATATATAGTGAATATCCTGATTATGAGTTTGAAATAGAACCAAAAGAAGGATTTACATGTGTTGATGATGTTGCGAGAGCCATGGTAATGCTATCAAAATATTTAGAAGAAAACGGTAGGGATGAGGCGGCTTTTGATAAATTGAAAAAGCTTACAGAGTTCGTTCTTCAAATGCAAAATAAAAATGGGTATTTCAATAATTTTATTTGGAATGATTTGACAATCAATACGACCTATAAGACGTCAGTTGCGGAACTTAATTGGTGGTCATTTAGGGCGTTATGGGGATTAGAATCAGCATATAATTTATTGAAAACCGAAGAAGACTTAGCGAATAGAATCGAAGTGGCTTCCAATAAATTAATAGCAAATATTAAAAGAGATATTTCGATAACAAATGTCCAAACTGAATATGTAGAAAACATAGAAGTACCCACTTGGTTGCCTCAAAAATGCGCTTCTGATCAATCGGCTTTATTAATTTTGGGACTGTTAAAAAATTATGAGAGAACATCAGATAATGAGATTAAATTAAAGATAGATGGTTTGGCAAAAGGCATTATGGTCATGCAAAAAGGAGATTCAAACAACTATCCTTATGGTGCTTTTATGAGCTGGGAAAATTTATGGCATGCTTGGGGAAATAATCAAGCTTATGCTTTATTAAAAGCAGGACAAAAATTTAATAATCAAATGTACATTGAGAGTGCTCTTAAAGAAATTGATAATTTTTATCCCTACTTATTAGACAATGGCTTTGCGGAAGCCTTCTGGATTGAAAAAAATCAAGAGAATAATTACACTGAAGTTAAGAGAAATAAATACCCTCAAATTGCTTATGGTTTACGTCCGATGATTTGGGCAACCTCCGAGGCATATTCCTATTCAAAAAATAAAAAATATTTAGCACTGTCAAGGGAACTGGAATTATGGTTACATGGTGTAAATGATGCAAAAGGCGTTATTTATAATCCTGCCACTGGAATTTGTTTTGATGGTATTAAAAGTGAAAATGAAATCAGTAAAAATTCAGGAGCAGAATCAACGATAGAAAGTTTGATGATTTTGTTGGAAATGAAAACATTAAAGTAAAAATGAGTACGATCAATTTGTGCAATCCATTACAGCGCTATGCAGGCAATCCTATTTTGAATGCTGCAGAAGTGAATAAAGTTTGGAACGATCCTAAACTACAAGTAATAACAGTTCATAACGCCGGAATAACAACGTATAAGGATGAAGTTATTATGTTGTTTCGTTCACATTTACGAAATGGGATGTCAATATTGGGGATCGCCAGAAGTAAAAATGGATTGGATAATTGGAGCATAGATAAAAAACCCGCAATGATACCATGTACTAAAAGTGATGTTTTTGGGGATGGCGTTGATAAAGCCACATTAATTGAAAATGAACAAGGAGGAGTTGAAGATCCGAGGATTAGTAAAATAGGGGAGGTCTATTATATTACATATAGTGCCTATCACGCTTCTATAGCGCATAGAGTTAGGGTTTCATTAGCCACAACCAAAGATTTTAAATTATTTATTCGACATGGTCCTCTTTTAAAAACTGATATGCGAAACGTGGTCTTATTTCCTGAAAAAATAAATAAAAAGTACTATGGTCTATTTCGACCGAATGATACTTCTCAAGACCATACAGGTGGGATTTATAAGCAAATAAAAATTGGTTGGACGGCTAACATTGAAGACCAAAACTGGACTATTTTAGAACAACCAATTATGCAGCAAAATGATGGCCCCAGTAGCTTTTCTGATAAAATTGGACCCGGAGCAACTCCTATAAAAACAAAACATGGTTGGATAAATATTTTTCATGGCGTTAGAAGCACCATGGATGGAAACCCTTATGTTTTAGGTGTTGCTTTGCATAGTTTAGAAAATCCAGAAAAAGTAACAGTTTCTAATATTCCAATATTATTCCCATCTAAAGCTGACTGTATTGTGTCGAATGATAGTTATATACACGTTCCCAATGTTGTTTTTTGCTGTGGAGCAATTAGAAAATCTAATGGAGAAATTTATATTTATTATGGAGGAAATGATACCGTAATGAATGTTGCTATTACACATGAAGATTTGTTGGCAGAATTATGTGATTCATATCCTCAAAACCCACTTTCTGGAAGACCCTTATATCTCATTGATTAATAATAGTTGAATAACAGTTTAACACATAAAATTATGGCAGAAGTTACCCTAACAAATATTAAAAAAACATATAAAGGCGGTGTCGAGGTAGTAAAAGGAATAAATTTTGCTGTAAAAGACAAAGAGTTCCTGGTATTAGTAGGCCCGTCAGGTTGTGGGAAATCAACTGTCTTAAGAATGATTGCCGGACTAGAAGAAATAACGGGTGGAGATCTTTTAATTGGTGACAAAAAAGTGAATAACATCTCCTCGAGTGAGCGAGGTATAGCGATGGTTTTTCAGAACTATGCCTTATATCCTCATATGAACTCATATGAAAATATGGCTTTCGGATTAAAAATTCAAAAAGTTCCAAAAGAAGAGATCAAAGAAAGAGTGATGGCCGCCGCAAAAATTTTGAATGTAGAACCACTATTAGACAGAAAGCCGGGAAAAATGTCAGGTGGACAACGACAAAGAATTGCAATAGGAAGAGCGATAGTGCGACGCCCTGAAGTATTTTTGTTTGATGAGCCTCTAAGTAATTTGGATGCAAAGTTACGCAGTAAAATGCGTATTGAGTTGGCTAAATTACATAAGAAACTAGATACCACTATGATCTATGTGACACATGATCAAGTAGAAGCCATGACACTGGGAGAAAGAATAGTTGTAATGAATGAAGGCGAGATTATGCAAATTGCCCCTCCAATAGAATTATTTAATAACCCTAAAAACAAATTTGTAGCAGAATTCATTGGTTCTCCTCAAATGAATTTCATTGCAGGAAAAATCGTACTTCAAGAGCGTAAAATTATATTTAAAGATAAAAACGGAAGTACTTTCGATTTGTCTAAACTACAATTAAAAACCTTAAAAGAAAACGCCGGAAAAGAAGTGTATTTAGGGGTTCGGTCTGTGGATTTACGTTCTGAAAAAGGAACATTAGACAACTATTCCATCATAACAGGAGACGTTGTAGCTATAGAGCTTTTAGGAAATCAAAAGCACATTTATGTTGATTATAATGATTCGGAAATGGTAGCAACGTTTAGATCTGAAGTTGAAGTCAAACCAAATACAAGTTTTGACTTATTTTTAAATCTAAATAAAACTTACTTTTTTGAGAAAGAAACCGGGACAAGGATTTATTAGATTACTTGTAAAGAAAGGATTGTCATTTGCATTAGATGCTTTAAAAGAGAACAATTTAAAAAATGAAATCAGAGTGATTGCTTCTGGTCTTTCTAATCCTTCTGAAATTCAACGAAAACATATTTTACATCTTTTGAATCCTAATAAAATCGTTATTTATATTGAGTTATATCTAGAGAGGGCACGATTTTATAAAGTTGAATAAATTAAAAATTTATAACAAATGAAGAAACGTTTATTAATTATTCTTATCATCATAGCAATTGCAATGATTATCATTGGTATTTCAGCAAAAATACTTCCTCCTGCACTTACGGGTGTTGGGTTTATTATTATTGCATTCTTATTTCACAATGAGAAAATATGAATTTAAATATTTCATATAAACTTTTAAACTTATCATAAATGCCGAATGATTTCTAAGAAAAATTTCATTTAAAAACTCTCGTGGAATGCTCTTGCCTGCAATACTCGAATGGCCTGAGAATGAACCCATGGCATATGCGCTTTTTGTACACTGTTTTACTTGTAATAAAAACTTAACAGCGGTGAGAACTATTGGCAGATCGATATTTATAGTATAAAAAAATCATCTACCATCACAAATCGTCTTCCTTATTATAAATTAAAGTTTGTTTAACAAAATTTGGAAAAAGTTAAACAATATTGTATCTTTACAAAATAATTTAAAGGCGAATATTAAATCCGCTTTGATTAAATACCTAAATTATGTTCGGACTATTCAAAAAGAAATCAGAGAAAGAAAAATTACAAGACCAATTTGATAAATTATTAAAAGAGGCTCATAGTCTTTCTACGACAAACAGAAGAATGAGCGATCAAAAAATATTTCAAGCCGAAGAGGTTATGAAACAATATGATAATTTGGTTTAAATTATTTGAAAAGAAGTGAAAAAGGATAAAAAACCAGACAACGTAGTTTTCAATCCTGAAACTCAAAAATACGATGCGGGATTAAAGTCCTATGCAACTTCTGTGGGTGCTCCGGTAATTACTACGAATGATACACATGCCTGGAAGAACCGAAGTATCAATAAAGTTAACCATAAAGTTCGAGCCAAGTATTTGGAATTAAAAGCTGAATATGAAAAAATGATGGCCGAATTCGAGTATAACAGACTCATATTCAATACTAAGTTTAGTTTTGAGCCTATTGTTGGTGAGATTTATCATTTATATCAAAGGGACAACGGAGAAACTTTTCTTTCGATTATAGCGCCCAATGAATGCAGTTTTAAAGCTGCGGGCAGTTTTTATTTAAATGCGGATCAAATTTGGGAAAAGGTATGAATTCAGCACAATTTTCTGAAAGAGAATTAGACCGTATCATAGAAATGGCCTGGGAAGACCGGACCCCTTTTGAGGCGCTTCTGTATCAATTTGGATTAGCCGAAAAGGAAGTAATCAAGGTGATGAGAGGTCAGCTTAAAGAATCGAGCTTTAAGCGATGGAGAAAACGTGTGAATAGTGGTGTGAGTCAAAAACACTTAAAAAAACGAGATCCTGATATGACACGCTTTAAATGCTCCAGACAAAGATCCATTTCCGGTAATAAAATAAGTAAACGATAAATGGAATTATTTAATGAAGATGAGCAACTACAAAAAATGCGAATGGCAAGACGCTTGGGATGGGCTTTTTTGGCGATTTATGCATACTCATCGTGATTTCTTTTTATCAAACCCACGATTAGGAATGCTTGT
>RCND010001647.1_pt1 | contig 12649 bp, 8 predicted proteins | sample 2041351 | NCBI WGS metagenome assembly RCND01 (sample SAMN09708230, study PRJNA481090) | Marine sediment metagenome, whole genome shotgun sequencing project. | biome: marine sediment; feature: ocean; material: sediment; isolation source: Sewage treatment plant 12B marine sediment (STP12B) ...
CATCTTCGTGACGAATCCTTCTTAAACCTCTTTCAATTTTGAATTTAGCAACTTCTTTGAAGGGTACATATTCTCCTAATGGCGTTTTAACCTTTAGGTTTTCAATCTGACTAATGGCAACTCTATTCTTTTTATCAAAACGCACCCAAACTTTAATTTCATTTCTACCTCTTTGCAAGCGCATTACTTCCTGTCCGTAGAAACCTTGTCTTAGTTGTGTTGTAAGATCTCGAAGTGTGAACCCTAATGCCTCCCCTTTTGGTTTTAGGTCAACTATAAATTCATTATTACCAAGAGGGGTATCATCTTGAATATCTTTTACACCAGCAATTGATTGCAGTTCTTCTTTTAATAGTTCTTTTGCTTTTAGAAGTTGTGTATAATCAGTACTTCTAAATTTCACAGAAATTGGATTCCCGCCAAAATTCCAACCACCGACTATTACATTTTCAGCTTCTGGCACAACTCCAACATATTCACTCAAAGCATCAGAGAATTCACCAATTGTATAGTCTCTTTCTCCAGAAGAAGGAAGGACAAAAAATATATTTATCGTCCCACCGTTCATCCAAGAAGTAAAATTCGCAATGGGATTTTTAATGTTTTTTTCAACTTCCCAAGATTTTCCAAACGCAAGAGCTTTATCAATTAAATTATCTCTAATCTTATCAGCTACGTCAGCAGACATTCCCGCGGGAACTGTTGCTTGAATCCTTGCATACGGAGGCTCTAGTTCAGGGAAAAATTGAGCTCTAACATGAGAACCTTGAAACAAACCAGCAACAATTAGTATTGTTGAAAATACTGCTGCAGAAACCGCCCATCTGTTATTTAAGCAAACTCTTAACATTTTAGAGTAATAAACAATTATATATTCATTGAATGCTATATCTAATTTTGTTCTAATTCTACTAAATATACTACCATCTTTAACATTTAAATTAAGTGCTTTCGAGTGTGATAAATGAGCAGGAAGAATAACCATTGCTTCAACAAGTGAGAATAACAATGAGGCTATTACAACTGCCGCAATTTGCCAAACATGGCCTCCTAATTCTCCATAAAAATAAAAGTATGGAGTGAATGCAACAATTGTTGTGATAATTGAAATTGTGACAGGCTTAATTACATCTAGAGTCCCATCTATTGCTGCTTCCAATGGTTTCTTGCCATATTTTTCAACTTGCTGAAAAATACTTTCACCAATGATAATTCCATCATCTACCAGAATACCAATTACTAAAATGATTCCAAATAAGCTCATTTCATTAATTGTAATATTCATTATCCAAATCACAAAAAACATTCCAAATAAAGAAATTGGAATTCCTAGAGAAACCCAGAACGATAATCTTGCATTTAAGAAAATACTCAGTAATATTATTACTAGTAGTAAACCTAAAATTCCGTTTTGTGACATTAAGTCTATTCGTTCATCTAACTCTTTAGTTTCTTTAATAAATGTTTTAAAAGTTATAAGACCAGCATACTTTTCTTCATATTGCTCAGCTAATTCTGTAGTGATTCTATCAATTTCAATTACATCTTCAGAATTATTATACATAACATTAAATCCAACAGATTTAGTCCCGTTATATTCAGAGAAGAACCTGTTATCTGGCCATTGTTCTTGAACCGTACAAATATCAGTTAAATATATTTTCTGACCATCTATACCAGATTTAACTTGAATTTTTTCAAGATCAATTGCTTGGTATTTCTTGTTATATGAACGAATAAGAATTTGTTCTTGATCTGTAAGAACAGAGCCAGATGAAATATTAAGATTAGAATTTCTTATCGCTTGAGCAATTTCATTAATAGTTAGCTTGTATCTAATTAAATTTTCCGGAGTAACTTCAATTGAAAATTCTCTATTTGGAATTCCCCACATATTTACACTAGATATTTTTCCAGTCCGTAAAAGATCATCTCGAAACTCTTCAACAATTTTTTTTAGTGTAAATAAATCTTTTGGTCCGTAGATTGATAGCATAATAGCTCTATTCCATCTAATAGATTGAACCACAATTGGCTTTTCAGCATCTGTTGGATATGAATTGATTGAATTAACAGAATTTTTTATTTCCTGAAGAGCTTTATTAATATCAAATCCTTCCGAAATTTCTACACTAACCGATCCCCAACCATCTGTAGAAGTAGAACGTACTTCCTCAATTCCTTCAATTCCACGAATGTTTTCTTCAATTTTTGTAACAATTCCTTCTTCAACCTCTAATGCTGAAGCGCCTGGGAATGGAACATCAACTTCGATTTGTCTATCTTCAATTTTGGGGTTAATTCTTTTATTAAGATTAAAAAGTGCAAATATTCCAGCTATACAAATTAGAATCATAAGCCAATTTGTTATAACAGAATGCTTTATAAAATAGTGAATAAATTTCTTAGCCATAATTCTCTCTTATCATTTAGTTTACAGCAACTGTGTCATTATAATTGGTTGAATCAGAATCTACAACATCGTGAATTGATTTTACTTGCATACCTACTAGTGGCTTCTGTAAAATTGTCGTTACTATTTCAAAATTGTCATCAGAACTTTTTGCAACAATTACATTTTCTTTTTGAATTTCAACAACATCCATTTTCTTTTTAGCTAATTTCCCTTGTTCAATTGTATAAATATTACTATCATTATCCATTAAGTGTCTAGGAATTAAAGCAACATTTTGCAATCTTTTACCAGAAATTTTAATGTTAACATAATTGCCAGAAAGAAAATCTGGGATCATATCATAATTTGTAAATGCTACATAAACTTTTAGTGATTGAGAATTTCTATCGAGTGTAGGATCTTTTCTTACTAGTTTACCAACTTTTGTTTCATCATTATTATCTGAGCTTATTTCAACATAAGTTCCATTACCAAATTTAATTTGATTAAATTCATCAATAATTAATGGAACGGCAATTTCCAGATTGTAAACATCATCAATTGTAAAAAGGTGTTGCCCTCTAGAAACAAAACTATTTGCAATAACTCCACCTGATTTTATGTAACCTGCATATGGTGCTTTTACTACATATTTGGAAAGTAAGATTTCCTCATTTCTAACTGCATAATATTTTGTAAAAATTTGTCGAGAACTAAGTTTAATTTTTTCCTGAAGAGTTGAAATAGTCGGAAGTTCAGGAAGTTTCGAGTGAATATCAACATCTGTAAAGTAAGTAAACCACTTATTGTAGAGATCTTGGCTCTCAACTTTTAGATCTGGCAATAACGCGGCAACTGCATTCACAAAATCTGACCTTAATGAATAAAGTGTATTTGCAATTTCACGAGAATCTACTTTTAATACAACTTCACCTTTTTTTACAAAAGTTCCATCCTTCAAGTTATTTTTGGCAAAAACAATTTTACCAGAAACCTCAGATATTACATCTAATGTACTTTGAGATTCAACAATTCCATTCCCAGTAACTTCTAAATTTAACTCCCCAAAGGAAATTTGTTCTGTATTCACAGTCCTAATTTGTGGTTTTTTATCACGTTTCTGAGAAGTTGGTTTAGAATTTCCGAGAAAACTCATACCTATAACTCCAATTGCAATTATTCCCACCACAACACCAATACTTTTCCATTTAACTTTGCTCATTTTTTCCTCAAGTTATAAAACTTTGTTATTTACATATTGAGACGCATTTAAGTGTAAAAAAGTTACATATTTTTTGTATACATTACCACTTATCTTTTTATGTCTATTGGAAGGTTTTTCAATCATGAATATGTCGAAACCTTAGACTAAGAAAATTTCTTATTAGAATAACAAAGGTTTCAGAAATATTTTTAATATTCATTGATAATTCTTCTCAAAATACTATATTAATAGACTTTAAATCCTTTTTCAATTACAAGCATCAAATATTAATAAATAGTTAGAAATTCTTGACTAATTTCAAAGTAGTTCATATATTAGCACTCGTCTTTAAAGAGTGCTAATAAATTTGGAGGTAAATATGAGTCAATTTAAAATTAAACCTTTAGAAGACAGAGTTATTGTTAAACCTAGTTCAGTTGAACAAAAAACAAAAGGTGGAATTATTGTACCAGATACAGCAAAAGAGAAACCAGTTGAAGGAATTGTTGTTGCAACTGGACCTGGCAGAATAAAGGATGATGGTGGCATAATTTCGATGCAAGTTAAAATTGGTGATAGTGTCCTTTATGGAAAATATTCTGGAACGGAAGTAAAAGTAGAAAACGAAGAATATTTGATAATGAGAGAAAGTGATATTTTCGGAATAATTTAATTTTAATAAAAAAAAGAGGTAAAAATGTCTGCAAAAATTGTAGAATTTGGCACAGAAGCCAGATCGGGACTTAAGATTGGCGTTGATAAACTAGCAAACGCTGTAAAGGTAACTTTAGGTCCAAAAGGTAGAAATGTTGTTATTGACAAAAAATTTGGTGCTCCAACAATTACAAAAGATGGTGTTACTGTTGCGAAAGAAATTGAATTAGAAGATGCAACAGAAAATATGGGTGCACAAATGGTCAAGGAAGTAGCTTCTAAAACAAGTGATGTTGCCGGTGATGGTACAACAACAGCTACTGTTTTAGCTCAAGCAATTTATAGAGAAGGATTGAAAAACGTTACTGCTGGTGCAAATCCAATGGACCTCAAAAGAGGTATTGATTTCGCCGTTACCAAAGTTGTGGAATACCTTAAATCAATTTCTAAAGAAGTTGGTGGAAAAGATGAAATCTCTCAAGTTGGTTCAATCTCATCTAACAACGACAAAACAATTGGTGAATTAATTTCCGATGCTATGGATAAAGTTGGTAAAGATGGCGTTATCACTGTTGAAGAAGCAAAAGGTACTGAAACTGGACTAGAGCTAGTTGAAGGTATGCAATTCGATCGTGGTTACTTGTCTCCATATTTTGTTACTGATTCAGAATCAATGGAAGCTGTATTGGAAGACCCACAAATTCTTATTCATGACAAAAAAATCTCAGCAATGAAAGATCTTTTACCAATCCTTGAAAAAGTTGCTCAAGCTGGTAAACCACTTTTAATCATCTCAGAAGATCTTGAAGGTGAAGCATTAGCTACTTTAGTCGTAAACAAATTGAGAGGAACTCTAAGAGTTGCCGCTGTTAAAGCTCCAGGATTTGGAGATAGAAGAAAAGCTATGTTAGAAGATTTAGCAATTCTTACTGGCGGTACTGTAATCTCAGAAGAAAGAGGATATAAATTAGAAAATGCTACAGTTGAATTTTTAGGTACGGCGAAAAAAGTTGTTATCGATAAAGATAATACAACAGTTGTTGAGGGTGCTGGTTCTAGTGATGATATTAAGAAAAGAATCAATGAAATAAAAGCACAGATTGAGAATACAACTTCTGATTATGACAAAGAAAAACTTCAAGAAAGATTAGCAAAACTTTCTGGTGGTGTTGCAGTATTAAAGATTGGTGCTGCTACAGAATTTGAAATGAAAGAGAAGAAAGCTAGAGTTGAAGATGCTTTGCATGCTACAAGAGCTGCTGTTGAAGAAGGTATTGTTGCTGGTGGTGGTGTTGCACTTGTAAGAGCTGCATCAGTTTTAGAAGATCTTAAAGGTGAAAACAATGACCAAACTACTGGTATCAAAATCATTAAAAAAGCATTAGAAGAGCCTTTGAAACAAATAGTTAACAATGCTGGTTTAGAAGGCGCTGTTGTACTTAATAAAGTTAAAGAGGGAAAAGATGATTTTGGCTTTAATGCTTCTACAGATGAGTATGTAAATATGATTAAAGCTGGTATTATTGATCCTACTAAAGTTACAAGAACTGCTTTAGAAAATGCTGCTTCTGTATCATCATTGTTAATTACAACTGAAGCTGTTGTATATGAGAAAAAAGAAGAAGAAAAAGAACCTATGATGCCTCCAGGCGGAATGGACGGTATGGGTGGAATGGGCGGAATGTATTAGTAGATTCTGTTCAATAAATTTATTTAAGCCCGGCAATTTGTCGGGCTTTTTTATTTGCATTCGTAGCACAGAAAATCCAATCTGTTTTTTTAGACTTTAGTTCATAGTAAAAGTAAATCTAAAATTACTCCTTTTCTCATATCGGAAAGTCTGTTCTACAAAAAAAAAGCGATTCATTTGAATCGCTTTTAACAAATCTATTAACCAATTTTAGCCTAAAGGTACATGGCCTTGAATTTATCAAACTGATAGATTCTAAGTTTAGAACCTTCTAATTCAATTAAACCCTTTTTTGCAAAAGAATGTAAAGTTCTAGAAATCGTTTCTCTTGAAGTTCCGGCCATATTTGCAAGATCTTGCTGAAGCGGTAATTTTTCAATTTCAACTGCTCCTTGTCTAATTCTACCTTGATCGTTTGCAAGTTGCACAATAACAGTTGCTACTTTACCTTCTGCATCTTTTAACGATAAAGATTTTATCTGCATATCTGCTGTTCTTAATCTTTTAGATAATTCTTGCATAAGGGCTATTGAAATTTCGGGATGTTCTTTAAGAAATTCCAAAAATTGATTTCTTTGAATAATAAATAATTCTGAATCCTCAATCGCTGTAACGGTAGCAGATCTAGTTAAACCATCAAGAAGTGCCATTTCGCCAAAAATATCAGCTTCAGATAAAATACTAAGTATTACTTCCCTACCATCATTACTAGTCCTTGTAACCTTTACTTTTCCAGTAACAATAATAAATAATGCACCACTTTCATCTTCTTCCATTAAAATGATTGTTTCTTTTTTAAAGGTTTTTCTTATTCCAACCTGGGAAATTTGCTCAATAGTTTCTTCAGGTAAATCGGAAAAAATTGGAACGTAGTATAAAAAGTCGGACGTTGAACCCACAAAACCCTCCTATTAAAAAGCTAAAATGAAATTTCTTAAAAATTTCCCGTTTTAATACTTTAATATATTGATTTTTTTAGAAAATATTCAGATTTATTTTCAATTAGGATCGTAAATTTTACTAATAGTTTAACTAATGGAATAATATTAGCTATAATGAAGGTTTCTCGTTTTGGTAATTTATTAGATGTATTCTAAATTAAATAGCCCTTTTCTGTTTCATAGAAATTTTAGAACTTCCTTTATGAATTGGTTTTTTAACTTTTGCAGGACTAAATGAACTTTTAATACTTGTGAGTTTTATTAAATCTTTTTTCTCTATGAATTCTATTTTAGAGTTGTGATATTGAAGCTTTAAACCCCTTCCAAAACGTTCGATTTTTTTATACTCAACCGGGATTATTAACTTTCCAAATTTATTGACAAGCCCCCATTTATTACCAATTTTCACTTTAGTAATACCAAACATTCCGTAATAAGGATATACAAAGTCAAAATGTTTTGAGTTAATTTGATTTCCTTCAAAATCATATATTTTCCAATACCCGGCGTCCCTTGCAGCAATTAAACCATAACCGGAAGAAAGCGTGAAAATCTCTATGAAATTCGAGGGCAATATTTCATTTCCATCAAAATCATTGACGCCCCAATATCCATTTTCTTTTATTCTAACTGAATTTGGTAAAAATCCAATGTACTGGTATTTTGCTTTCATCTTACTTTTAGAATTTCTCATCACTTTTTCTGGGAAATATTTTAAAATTCATATAGAAAAATAAACTTTTTTATGAATTGACTTGTGAGCTGAAGCACTAAACAATTTAAAAACTGATTAGTGTGATATAGGATTTATACCCTATTAGTTGGAAATAAGCTTTACTAATTTGTGCCTTATCTTTTCTCCTTTTGATATCAATATAAAAACAGATCACTTTTATAAAGGTAGCGTATAAGTTTCTATAAAGTCTTTTTTATGTTTAGCAACATATCACTGAATAATTTGGTGTTCATCATGTCAGCTAATGGAATTTTTATTTTTACTAAGTTGCAAAAGTTTTTTTAATTCACGTTAATAGTTTCGGCTTTACTTTATTCTTTAACCTAAAGAGTTTATAATTTAATGAGTCTGTTAATGCCATCATACTAGCCTCGATAATGTTTTCAGAAACACCTACTGTTGACCAAGTATTTTCACCATCAGAGGATTCAATCAGTACTCTTACTTTTGCACCAGTTCCATCTTTATCTCCAAGAACTCGGACTTTATAATCAACAAGTTTTACTTTTTCAATTACAGGGAAAAAACGGGTAAGAGCTTTTCTCATTGCACCATCAAGAGCATTTACAGGTCCATTACCATCAGCGGCGGTGTGTTCAATTTCATCATCTACTTTAATTTTTAAAACTGCCTCAGAATAATCAAGATTATTTTCGTCTTTTAGAACATTAATTTTTGCATATACTACTTTGAAATATGGCTCATATTCTTTCAACTCACTTCTTAAAAGGAGTTCGAAAGTTGCTTCAGCTCCATCGAATTGATAACCGTCATACTCCATTGATTTTAAATAACTTACAAATTTTTTGCTAAACTCTCTCTCTTTTGGAAGTTCAATTCCAAACTCTTTTGCTTTGTATCTAATGTTACTTTGACCTGAAAGATCAGAAACTACAACTCTTTGAAGATTACCAACCAAGCTTGGATCAATGTGTTCGTACATTCTACTATCCTTCAAAACAGAACTTACATGAATTCCACCTTTATGAGCGAAGGAGGAAAGTCCTACGAAAGGTGCTCGATTATCTGGTTCAACGTTCATCAATTCAGAAATGAAATGGGAAAGTGAAGTTGTCTTTGTGATATCCAATCTTTCATTGAATTCATAACCCATTTTTAATCCAAGGTTAGGAATTATACTGCACAAGTCTGCATTCCCGCTCCTTTCACCGAATCCATTAATTGTTCCTTGAACATGAGTTGCACCTGCTTTAACAGCCATCAGAGAATTGGCAACTCCAACACCTCCATCATTGTGCGCATGAATTCCAATTGGTACATTAAACTGATTTTTTATATCTGTCACAATATCAAAGATTTCATTAGGAAGTGTACCACCGTTTGTATCACACAATACAAGGTCTGATGCTCCGGCTTGCTCCGCTGCTCTTAACATTTTTATTGAGAAATTTCTATCATCCTTATAACCATCGAAAAAATGTTCAGCGTCAAATATAACTCTTCTTCCTTCTTTAACTAAAAAATTAACTGAATTGAAAATCAGCTCAGCATTTTCGTCATTACTCAAGCCTAAACTTACTTCAGAATGAAATCTCCACGTCTTTCCAAAAATTGATATTACTTCAGTTTTAGCTTTAAGTAATGATTGTAAATTATTGTCTTCTATAATTTTATTGGGATATCTTGCTGTCGAACCAAATGCACAAATTTTTGAGTGACTAAGATTTAATTTCTTGACCGATTGAAAATATTCTTCATCTTTTGGATTACTCCCAGGCCAGCCGCCTTCAATTATATCTATCCCATAAGTATCCAATTTTTGAGTAATTAGAAGTTTATCTTGTATGGATAGATTAATCCCTTCACCTTGAGTGCCATCTCTAAGAGTTGTATCAAAAAGTTCAATTTTCATAATAAATTCACTGAATTTTGGTTAAATCATGTTATTTTTTCTAGCATATTCAAATATGCCACCAGCTTCAACAATTGGCAACACGCTGCCTAATTCTTGAAGTGTATACTCTTTTCCACATGTTTTATTTTGAAGTATATAAGAATCTAAATTTACCTCTAATTCATCACCAGTCGAGATCTCATTATTTATTTTACTCTGTGATTCAAGAGGGACTAAAAATCCTCCATCAACCGAATTCCGGTAAAAGATTCTTGCATAAGATTCAGCAATTATTGCTTGTACTCCGGCTTTTTCCAAAGCAAATGGAGCATGCTCCCTAGAAGACCCGCAGCCAAAATTTGATCCGCCAATTATAATATCAAATTCAGATAAATAATTTTCTCCACTAATAAATGGAGTTCTGCCTTCTGGTAAACCTGCTTTATCAATCGGAACTCCGCTTAAAGCAAATTGCCCGTATTTTTTTGATTCTTCTTCATCCTTTAAACTGTATACAAGATGCTCTGCGGGAATGATTTGATCGGTATCAATATTATCTCCCAGAACGAATGCTTTGCCTTTTATTGTTTTATTCATTTTACCCTATAATCATTTTTCTCTATAAAGATTCTCACGTCGCTCTGCTCCTCAGAATGACGAGTATTTAATTTTTTATTATAAAAAATTTCTTGGATCAGTAATTACTCCGGTTATTGCAGATGCAGCAACTGAGTATGGAGAAGCTAAGTATACTTCTGATTTCTTACTCCCCATTCTTCCCGGAAAATTTCTGTTAGTAGTCGAAATAACTACATCGTGATCCACACTTCTTCCAACTGTATCATCAGGTCCGCCCAAACATGCTGCACAAGATGATTGAGCTATTACACAACCAGCATCATCAAAAATTCGTTTGAGTGAAACTCCATTGTATGTTTCAGTTTCTAATTCTTTTGCTATTCGGGTTGAAGCAGGCACTACAAATGTTGGAACCTTTACTTTGTTTCCAAATATAATTTTTGCAGCAAATTTAAAGTCGCTTAGTTTACCGCCTGTACAAGAACCAATATAAGCTTTTGTTAAAGTTGTACCCTCTACATTTCTCACTGTATCTTTATTATCCGGACTATGGGGTTTTGCTACTAAGGGTTCCATTTCTTTAACATTGTAATTATACATGCTATGATATTTCGCATCATTATCACTCTTGAAAATATCGTACTCGTATACACCTTTAGATTTCACATACTCTTCTGTTACATGATCAACACCAATAATTCCATTCATTCCACCTGCTTCTATTGCCATATTCGTTAGCGTCATTCTTTCATTCATATCCAGGGAGAAAACTCCGTCACCATCAAATTCTAAAGCCCGGTAAGTTCCACCGTCAGTTGTTATATCACCGAGTACTGCAAGTATCAAATCTTTTGCTGTAAGATATTCAGGTAATTCACCATTGAAAGTAAATTTTATGGATTCAGGAACCTTTTCCCAAATTTTACCTGTTCCTAAAATAAATGCCGCATCAGTATTTCCAACACCTGTCGAAAACATACCGAAAGCTCCTGAAGTACATGTGTGTGAATCGGTGCCAATTAAAACTGTACCAGGAACATTGTAACCTTCTTCTGCTAAAGCAATATGGCAAACTCCCTTATATCTTTCTGTTCCCACATCGTAGTAATTATCAATTTGATATTCACTGGCAAATTGTCTAAGAATATCAATGTTTCTATTAGCATGCTTATTTGCAGTAAAAATATAATGATCGGGGAAAATAACAAGTTTATCTTTATCCCATATTTTTGCATTCTCGCCAAATTGCTCTTTCCATATACCAATTGTTGGCGGTCCACACACATCATGCGTCATCAAAGTATCTACATTAAGCCAAACACTTTCACCAGGATTAACTACTTTATTCCCGGACGCTTTTGCAAATATTTTTTCCGTTATCGTCATTCCCATAAAATTTATTCCTTTTTACAAGTTAGCGTAATTAGGTTCTTCTAATTTATTTTCATTTTGTTTTAGGTAATTTATTTTTTTATTTAAAGCACTTAGATAGGCAAGTGCACTTGCTTCAATTATATCTGTCGATACGCCTCGTCCAGTAAAGGATTTAGAATTACTTCTAATTCTCACTAAAACTTCACCAAGGGCTTGTCTACCGGAGGTAACCGAACGAACATTATAAGATTCTAATTCAGACTGTATTTCTAAGGCTCTCTCAATTGCGTTGAATACTGCATCGATAGGACCATCACCGATTGATGATTCTTGGATTGATTTATCATCAGCTTTAATTTTAACCACTGCAATTGGAATTGATTTAGAACCTGATGTTATTTGAAGATGCTCTAAAGTATAAAACTCATTCTTACGGCTTATATTATCTCCCATCAAAATTCTTAAATCATCATCAAACACTTCTTTCTTTTTATCTGCTAGCTTGGTGAAACTTTCATAAAGTTCAACAAGTTTATCATCATTAATCTCGTAACCAAGCTGACTTAATCTTGATTTTAATCCATGCCTTCCGGAATGTCTGCCAAGGACAATTTTTGTTTTTGGATAGCCTACTAGTTCAGGAGTCATAATTTCATAAGTATCTCTATTCTTTAACATTCCGTCTTGGTGAATCCCTGATTCATGGGCAAATGCATTTTCACCGACTATTGCTTTATTTCTTTGCACAAGAATTCCAGTAAATCCCGAAACGAGTTTACTAGTATTATAAATTTCTTTCGTATTAATATTTGTATCATAATTCACTAAATCAGCTCTTACTTTTAATGCCATTACAATTTCTTCTAAAGATGCGTTACCTGCTCTTTCACCAATTCCATTTACTGTACATTCTATTTGTCTGGCTCCATATTCTAATGAAGCAATTGAATTAGCAACCGCCAATCCCAAATCATTATGGCAATGAACACTAATTATTGCCTTATCAATATTTGAGACATGTTCTTTCAGATATTTAATTTTATCTCCAAATTCAGTAGGGAAAGTATAACCGGTTGTATCTGGAATATTTACTACATTAGCACCAGCTTCAATGGCCGTTTGAATAATTTCAGCAAGATAAACAAGATCAGTTCTACCAGCATCTTCAGCGGAGTATTCAACATAATCGCAAAGAGATTTTGCATATTTTACTGAATCATA
>RCND010001650.1_pt1 | contig 12646 bp, 14 predicted proteins | sample 2041351 | NCBI WGS metagenome assembly RCND01 (sample SAMN09708230, study PRJNA481090) | Marine sediment metagenome, whole genome shotgun sequencing project. | biome: marine sediment; feature: ocean; material: sediment; isolation source: Sewage treatment plant 12B marine sediment (STP12B) ...
GGTCTCGTTGCTTGGCGAGGTTGCCGGCAGCATGGCTAGCGATCAGACGGAAAATATTGACGCGTACACCGAATATTTGTTGGCAATCAGCGATCTGAACTTACCATCATCTAACACGCTTAGGAGCGCTGTTACTCACTTGCAGGCAGCCGTCAGCTATGACCCAGAGTATTCTCGAGCATGGTCGACGCTAGGGCGCGCGTATCTGGAGATGCAAGGCTATGGTGCTATGCCCATTGACGAAGCAGCGGTCGCAGCTAGCGACGCTGCCTCGCGCTCGCTCGCGCTGACACCTAACTCGTCGGAGGCACTCGCAGTTCTGGGCAGATCCAAGCTACTCGAGAATCGATTCGATGAAGCCGAGGAGCTTCTGGTACGCGCTATCGAATATGGACCAAATGATGTAGCGGCTCTGACTTATTACGGCGAATTCCTGAGCAATGATGGCCAGCCTGAAGAAGCAATTGCCGTGTTTAGGAAAGCAGCACGACTCGATCCACTGGCAGAAAACGCTTACCTGGACCTGGCTAATCTCTATATAGGACTGAATCAACTCGATGAGGGCGAAGAGCTCATAGCAAGACTGCGCGCCTTGAATCCAGATAGTCCAAACGCGAGCGGTTTCGCCGGCTACATCGCAGCTAAGCGCGGTAACATCGCAGAGGGCATACAAGAGATGCGTCTGGCGTTTGAGCAAGACCCACTGGATCCAGAGCTACCGTTTGTTCTTGCTAGCATGTACCTGTCAATCGATATGCCGGATGAAGCAGAACGATGGATGGATCGAACTGCAGAAATTGACGCGTCACACGCCGTTTCTCGAGTTGCGCCAATAGTCATGCATTATTACAAACAGGATGATCTGCCCGGCAACGCACGTATTGCTCGCGAATTGCTGAACGACGGGGTTACCAACCGAAGAGGCGCGCGCACTTTCGCAATCGACGCTTTGTTCCAGCAAGCTGCAGTTACTGATAACTACGATCCTATTTTTGAATCTTTGGACACGTTATACCCACACCTTTTTGACGATCCGCCAAGCGATTTTGACCGCTCCTATATGGCAACCTATTTCACTGGCATGGCGTATACGCGCAGTGGAGATCTTGATCGTGGGAAGCAATATCTCGAGTGGCTATTGGCGGATGCCGAACCGTTCGAGGCCGTTTACGGTGTCGATCGCTGGTCGATTGCATTGCGACTGGAGTTGGGCGATCGAGATGGTGCCATTCAAAAGCTCGACGACTTCGTCGACAGAAAGCACTTCAGTGAATGGAGTCATATTTTTCTTGAGCGAGATCCAATATATGATCCGATTCGAGACGAACCCACGTTTATCGCTCTGATGGAAGAGTACGATCGCAACGCTGCCGAACAACGGCAGCTACTACAGACCATGAATGCGGATTGAACCACTAACTGCGGCAATCGGCGCCGAGGTACATAGCGTTGTGTTGTCTGGAGACCTTAAGCCAGCCGTGCTTGACGAAATTTACGCCGCGCTGAGCAAACACCTCGTATTGTTTTTTCGCGATCAGGACCTGTCACCACAGGACCAATTCGAATTTGCAAAAACTTTCGGTGAGCCCGCTAAGCCACATCCAGTTTATCCTCACCTGCCTGGTTTCGATCGCGTTGTGTTGTTAGAAAATGACGGTGACCGGCCACCCGACACCGACGACTGGCATACCGACCTGACTTTTCAGCCAAAGACTCCTTTCCTGTCTGTCTTGCACGCCCACGAAGTGCCCGAGACAGGTGGTGACACTTTGTGGGCGAATATGTATGTCGCGTTTGATACTTTGCCGCCAGAGATCCAGGCATTAACGTCACGCCTGTCCGCCGTGCATGACATGGGCGCGTTTCGAGATTCTTATCTCGGCGATACCAATGATATCGAAGCGCTCAATGCAGCGCTGGCGAGTGTTGGCTCAGCAGTTCATCCGGTTGCTCCCAAGCACCCGGTGACTGGCAAGCAATTGTTGTTCGTCAATCGATCCTTTACACAACACATCGTCGGCATGCTCAAGGCCGAAAGTGATCGCTTGCTTGAGTACTTGTTCTCGCATATCGAAACGCCGAATAACCAGGTGCGTTTTCGTTGGAGCAAGGGTGCCGTAGCCATGTGGGATAACCGCTGTACACAACACTTCGCCGTCGCCGACTACCTGCCTGCGTACCGACGTATGCATCGGGTCATTATCGATACTGACCGTAGGGCGTAGATGATCGAAAAAGGCGCACTGCCGAAAAACGCACTACTGCAGAAGTACGTGCAGTCCGGTGCCTATACCGACTGCTACTCAACAACGATATCGACCGACGTTGCGCTTGCCGATTTCGTGACCGCTTTTTACACCACGTGGCTGTTCAAACTTGAGCGCTTCATTCTTAGAGTCGCCGTATCCAAACCCTCTACCGATGAAGAAGCGCTATCGCTGGTTAAAGGTGAACGGGACAGATTTGCAGCCTGGTACGTGGAAGATCGGGCCGAAGATCAGCTGCTAATGTGCGACTTCAGAGATCAAACGCGATCCTGGTTCATGGTCGTTCCGGGTCGCATCTATTTTGGCTCTGCAGTTATTCCGGTGCAGAAACGATCATTTCGTTGGTTGCTCGGCGTGCATCGCCTCTATTCAAGAGCATTACTCGCTGCGGCCAAGTCTCGACTACAATAGATGGACGCAAATGGAGATCTCACATGAGAAAGCTTGCAGATTTTTTAGTCGGTTTCGTTGCCCTCGAACACTTTGGGTTTCTGGTATTGGAGATGTTCTTCTGGACCAAGCCTTACGGGCTTGAAACGTTTGGCACCACACTCGAATTTGCCGAGCAGTCTTCCTCGCTGGCCGCAAACCAGGGCCTCTATAACGGCTTTCTCGCTGCAGGTCTGGTTTGGAGCTTGCTACGAAAGACGGACGCGTATGCGCTAAAGGTTTTCTTCCTTAGCTGCGTGGTGATTGCTGGCGTATTTGGCGCCGTGACTGCCAAAGCTTCAATCTTGTATGTGCAGGGTGCGCCAGCACTGCTCGCTCTGATACTGGTCGTGCTCGCAAACCGAAAATGAAGCACCGCAGCAGAAGCACAAGTGGTTTTCAGTCAACGCTACTCATCGCTGGCGTGTTACTGCTCTTGATTCTGTTTGTTTCCGTTGGCTACCTCTATTTCCTCCACCAGGTTGGTTTATCGCCGGACCAGGAAGTCGCCTTAAGCGAATTGCGTGAACGGCGTGCAGAATGGGAGCAAGAGCGGCCACCCGCATTTCGCTACGAGGTCGAGCGGCAATGCGACTGTCCCCTCGACTATATCGAGCCCTTCACGGTGGTCGAGTATCTGGATGAACCCGACAACCATGCGTGGCTTGATGAGTTCTTTGTTTTGATCGAAAACACGATGCTAGCTGGGAAAATGGTTTCTGTTTCCTACGACGCGCGATTCGGCTATCCAAACGATTTCACCATCGGCGGCGAAGATACATTTGTCCGTGATTTCGAAGTTCTCCAGTATGCCGACGAAAGTCCTTGATCAAGGATATCGCCATGGCGTTAGTTGTCATAGCGTTCGGCATTTTCTTGTACGCGTTGAAGCGCTTTTTTGAATCACATAAATAGGATTACCTATGCCAAATTACATATTCGCTTATCACAGCAACGGCAATACGCCAAAGACGCCTGAAGAAGGCGCTGCTCATATGGAAAAGTACGCCGCCTGGATTGCGGGCATGGGCGATGCTGTCGTCAATCCGGGTACACCGTTTAAGGATTCGAAAACGGTCAGTGCTGATGGCGTTGAAGACGGTGGCGGCCCGAATCCTATTATGGGGTTCACCGAAGTTACCGCTGACGACCTTGATGCAGCAGTCGAAATGGCAAAGGCCTCGCCGTTCCTTGAGATGGGCACGATCGAAGTCGCAGAAGCAGTACGGATGTAATAGCGATGGAGATTATTCATAGAGACGATCTTCATCGCGGCGGCTTCGCCGGATTGCGCGAAACACGCATGGTCATGGATCAGCGTGTGTTTGGAAGTCGGGCTGAGCCTGGCACATGGAACGGTCTAGGAAATTTCGTTTACCTGGCGGACGCCAAGTTCTTGCCAAAAGGCGAAACCCGTCTTCACAAACACAGAGAGATCGATGTTATTTCTGTAATTGTTGAAGGACGCATTGCGCACGAAGGTTCTCTGGAGCACGGTCAGGAAATGCATGCCGGCCATGTGCAGGCGCAGCGTGCCGGTGGCGAAGGCTTTTCGCACAATGAAGTTAATCCGGACGACACTGAGAATCGGATGATTCAACTGTGGGTACTACCGGAACGGGCCGGTGATGCTGCGGGCTACAAATTGTACGAGCCGCAAGAAGGCGAACTAAAGAGAATTTATGGCGGCGCCGATGATCAGGAAGAAACGCTCGATGGCGACATGCTGCGCGGCGAAGATCTCGAGTTCACTGCAAGCGAGACCACGCGACTTATCGTAGTGCACCTTGCCTAGCGCTTCAATTCAGGAATTGCTGCTGGCACTGGGAAAGAGGGCCAGAGCCCCTTTGGCCTTGCTGCCAACGCCTATTCATCGCCTCGAGAATTTCGGTCCGAAACTAGGGCTTGCCGACCTCTGGATCAAGCGCGATGACCTTACTGGTCTTGAAGGCGGTGGCAACAAGACCCGCAAGTTGGAATTTTTGGTAGGCGATGCAATTGAAGCCGGTGCCGATATGCTGGTTACCGCTGGCGCTATTCAATCCAACCACACGCGGCAAACTGCAGCTGCAGCAGCGCGGCACAATCTCAAGTGCGCACTACTGCACTTTGCTTGGACGAAAGATGCCGGCCCCCTGTATCGTCAAACAGGAAATATTCTTCTCAGTAGTCTGATGGGCGCCGAATTGTATCTTGATGAGATTGAGCGACCAATTGAAGATCAAAGTCCGTTGCTCGATTTTGTGGAAAAGCTCAAGCAGTCCGGCCACAAGCCCTACCTGATCCCCGCCGGTGCTTCTGAACATCGCCTCGGAAGTTTTGGCTATATGGTTTGCGCTGCTGAACTTGTGCTGCAAAGCAGAGACCAAGACATTCAGATTGACTACATCGTGCACTGCACCGGCAGCAGCAGTACGCAGGCGGGCCTTCTTGCCGGTTTCGCTTTCATGGGCGAGGACATCAAAGTAATTGGTGTCGCCGATGATCACGAAACAGAGATCAAGCGTGCGCGTGTGCTGGAGCTCGCGAATGACGCATTGTCTGAGCTGGGCTCTTCAGTTCGGGTTACGCCGGCTGACGTTGAAATTACTGCAGCCGACCAAAGCATTTATGGTGAAGCCGAGCCGGAGACATTCGACTTGATACGCCTCCTCGCGGGTTGCGAAGGCCTCGTGGCCGACCCGGTTTACGAGGGCAAGGCGCTGCGAGGCCTGCAAGCATTGGCGAAGGATGGTCGCTTCGAGCCCGACAGCAAGGTCTTGCTAATGCACCTGGGCGGTACACCCGCTGTACACGCGTATGCGAATCAGTTCGGAAAACCTAAGCTGTCTGGCTTCTAGAAATCCCAGCGCATGCCCACGTGTAGCGAACGACCCGGCAGCGGCACAGTATCCTTAAGCGGAGAAGCGTGTTGGCGCGCATCTTCGTTGGTCAGGTTGGTGCCTTTCAGGAACAGGAATATGCCGGCATCATCGATCGCATAGGAAATATCGGCTCCAACAAGAATGTATGAGTCCGTCGGTAACTCGTTTGGAGCTGTGCGTGTCTGCTCATCGTGCCAGGTTGCCTCTACCGATGCCTCGATAGTGTTGATGACGTAGTGCAGCCCTGCGCCGAGGCGCAGCGGTGGAATGCGCGGTAGATTGTTGCCGGTGCTTCTATCCTCGCCGCGGACCATGTCGGAAAACACGCGAGTGTGGAGATGTCCTGCTCCTGTGTCCGCAAGCTCGAAGCGGCCCTCTGCCTCGAATCCTGTGAGACGCGCGTCTGTCTGACCGTATTCGAAAACCTGAAACCCATCTATAAAGGTCTCTGTCGGGGCAAGCAGGATGTAGTCATCAATCTGATTCATGTACGCAGTTATGGACCACTCAGCCTTGTCCGCATCTCCGCGCCAGGTTAGATCAATATTAGTCGATTCCTCCTTTCCTAAGGTGTCCGCTCCCTGCGTGATCGCGCCGCGCTCGTAACGCTGCACTGCGACGTGTGGCCCGTCGGCATACAGCTCCGTTGAGTTGGGGTGGCGCTGGGTAAGCGCAAGGTTCGCCGCAATGCGCTGTGTTTCGCTGAAAGTATGGATAAAACCAAGCGACATACCGTACGCGGTACCGGAATAATCCATCACGTCGAGTTCCGGCTCGATGGTCTGACGCTCCACCCGTGCACTTCCCTGCAAGGTCCAGTTGTCGCTGGCTGCCCATTCTTCAAACGCAAACAGGCCCGCTTCTGTCGTGTCCGAAGGAGGAACGTAGGCCTCCGCGCCCACGGCATTAAAGTCGATGTTGCGATACTGCAGGCCAAAAGCACCGACAAGGTCGCCGATAGCGGCATGCTTAAGTTCGATGCGAGCATCGGTACCGCCGGTTTCGAAAATTGTCCCAACCTCCGCACCCTCGAATTCAGTGTGCTTATAGTCGGTAGTGGCTATCAGAAACTTCGCGGTCTCGATGGCGCGATTGAAGTCGTAGTTCGAGCGTAATTCATAGCGCCTTTGTTCGAGGTCAATTCTGACATCAACCTCTTCCTCACCTTCGTGCACGTGTCCGCCAGAAACACCGTAGTTACTATCAAAGTCGCTGATGCTGACGCCGACAAACCCCCAGTCATCGGTGATCGAAAGTCCAATGCCACCCGTTTGTGTTTCGCTGTCGGTGTTCTCTACTTTGCCAAACGGCGCGTCATCATCATCGTGATCTGCTTCTTGCTCTCTCAGTATCGCCGACTCTGCGAATCCCGGAATCTCATAGTCGTCGGTGTCGCGCTGCATGTAGTCGGCATGGAAGGCGACTCGGTCACTGCCGACGTTTACCTGGGCGGCGATATCTCTGCGGCCAACGGCAGAGTCGCCGCCTGCGGCAACGCCACCACTAAAAAGTTTGTCCAGCGGAGCCTCAGCAATTCGTGAGTCAACTACGTTAACGATACCGCCCGCTGCACCGCTACCGTAAAGCAATGTTGCAGGCCCTCGGACAATCTCGACGCTAGTTGCGAGAAAGCTGTCGACACTCGTTTGGTGATCTTCGCTGAGCGCGGAAGCATCCAGTGAATCCAGACCATTGGACAGAATCCTGACGCGCTCTCCAAACTGACCGCGAATAACCGGTCGCGATGCAACAGGACCAAAGAACGTTGAACTCATTCCCAATTCCTGGGAGACGGTTTCTCCGAGGCTGGTCGATTGTTTTTTGATCAGGTGCTCGCCAGTGAGTACCGCGGTGGGCTGTGCCAGTTGTTCAACAGTGCGTTGCAGGGGCGTGGCATTGACGATGATTTCATCGAGAAGATGATGTTCGTCTTCGTGGTTTTCCTGAGCGTTGGCTGGTGCGAGTCCCGCAATTGACGTAGCCAAAAACGCCCACATATGGGCTTGATATATTTTCATTGGTCTTCCTGATCGGTGTTCGTAGAGGGTGCTGTGCTTTTCGATCAAGAAAGAGGGGGTGCTCGCGGCTGCGAGAAGATCAAGCGGCTGACGACCATCAGCGGCTGAGTAAATTCGCCATAGGCAAAAGCGACATTCGAGGGCACTACCGCCGCATTTGCCGCCACGCTGATGTCGTCCAGCCGGTCCAGTTGCAGGCACAAAGAACAAACATCGCCGAGTTCGCTCGCAGCGTGGTCAAACTGGTGCGTGGCGTTGGTTAGCTGCAGCGCGGCCAGCAACAGCAGCGCAAAAACCACGATGGGTTTTGTACGCAAGGCCTGCGATGTGGTTGTTTTGTTGGCTGACAGCATAGTTTTACCTTTATAGATTGCTAAGACAGCCAGATCAAGAGGTAAGTTCATATGAGGTGCACCTTGCGCAAGAGAAGATTAGAGCGCGCAATATGCCGGGCACTAACGAAAGGCTCCCTGAGCAGTCGAAGCAGCATTGTGGGTTTCCGAGACCGGATCGAATTTCGGAGCTGCTCGCAGTAATTATCGCTCATGCCGACATGTTATTGACGGACGTAAACAAGAATGTGACATTTGCATCGCAGGTCAAGTTGCTGATCCTTGAGCATCTGGAACTGGGCGCGGCCAATGCGGAGCATATTGCACAATTGCTATATTTATCGAGTAGTACATTGAAGCGACGCCCTAGGGAAGAGGGTTGTTCATTTCGTCAGTTGCGCGACAAGATTGTGAGGCAACTCTCGCAGGAGGCGCTAAAGCAGACGGATGCTCAGGTGAGTGAAATCGCACTTAAACCTGGCTATTCGGAACTTAGCTCTTTTGATCGGGCATTCGGCCGCCTGACCGGAATGTCCCCACTCGAGTTCCGACGATTCGGGCACACATCCTGATTGCAAGATCAGTCGATGGGCCGAGCGGGTGGAACGGACAGCGCCGATAGTAGCTCGATAACTTACTGGGACGGGACGGGTAAACAGGCTTCCCAATACGGCGTGTCGCCAAACACTTCGGCCAGATAATCAATCAGTGCGCGTACCCGGGCCGGCAACCGGCGGGTTCGCGGATAAACGGCCCAGGCATGAATATCGTTCCAGCGATAATCGAGCAGTACCGGCTCCAGTTCTCGGGCCGTGATCTGCTCATGCACGAGGAATGCTGGCAGGCGAACGATGGCGAGTCCGGCGACTGCCGCATCACGAAGAAAGGCACCGTTGTTGGCTGCATGTTGTGTTGGAACGGTTACAGACCCACGCGTGCCATCGGGCGCTGTAAAGGTCCAGTTACGTTGCGCGCCCAGCGAGTATCGCAGGGCAAGATGATTCTTTAAATCAGCAGGTTCCTTTGGCCGACCGTTTGCCGCCCAGTAAGCGGGACTGGCGCAGATGAGTACACGCACGGGTGTCAGCTTGCGAGCAACCAGCGTCGAGTCGCCCAGCTTCGCAATGCGAATGCCGAGATCAAAACCTTCGGTGACGAGATCAACCTGGCGGTCATTGAAGTCCATCGTGACGTTGACGGCGGGATGACGCTGCATGAACTTAACAAGCACCGGACCCAGATGCTGCAAGCCAAATGATAGCGGTGCGGCGATGCGGACAGGGCCCGAGAGCTCAGCATCCGCCTCGGTCACGCCCGCCTCTGCGGCGGCGACCTCGGCGAGAATGGCCACGCAGTGTCTATAAAATTCAGCACCCGCATCCGTGAGAGACAAGCGTCGCGTTGTGCGGCTCATCAGGCTCACGGCGAGGCGTATTTCGAGATCGGAAAGCCGCTTGCTGACGGCTGATTTGGCCATATCCAAACGGTCCGCAGCGCCGGTGATGCTGCCAGCGTCAGCCACCGCAGCGAAGATCTCCATTTCCAGCAGTCGGTTCATTATTGTTCTTATTATACGAATAATCATTTAGAGAAAGCACTGTTTTTCTCAACTGTCCGGAGACGCACAATGAACCCCATCGTTACTCATCTTAATCAGGAACAAGAACATGCAAACACTTACCCCCTATTTCAACACCGCCGGCCGGGTACTTATCTCGGCCATTTTTCTACTTTCCGGCATCTCCAAAATCTCGGCCTACGCGGCTACGCAAGGCTACATGGCGGCGATGGGTGTGCCCGGTGAAGCGCTGCCGTTGGTAATCGCCTTCGAGATCGGCGCCTCGGTTGCCATCATTATCGGCTTTCAGACCCGGCTGGCCGCGCTGGCACTGGCCGGCTTCAGTCTGGTAACGGCGGTGCTGTTCCACGCCGAGCTCGGTGACCAAACGCAGTTCATCATGTTTATGAAAAACATCGCTATTGCAGGCGGCTTTCTGTTTCTGGTTGCGAACGGTCCGGGTGCACTGGCACTCGACAACCGGAACGCCAGCTAAATACCTGGATTGAATACTTATATAAAGACTTGAGGAGAATAATTATGGGCAAACTCGTTGAAGGTATCTGGCACGACGTCTGGTATGAGACTGAAAAACACAAGGGCCGCTACGAGCGACAGGACTCTTCGTTCCGCAGCTGGGTCACCGCAGACGGAGCAGCCGGCCCCTCGGGCAGCGCTGGGTTTAAGGCCGAAGCCGGGCGCTATCATCTTTATGTATCGCTGGCCTGCCCATGGGCACACCGCACCATGATTCTGCGAAAGCTGAAGGGCCTTGAGGACGTAATTTCGATGTCCGTGGTGAATTCATTCATGGGTCCCGAGGGTTGGAGCTTCGCTGCAGGTCCGGGCGTGATCGCCGACGACATAAACGGTGTCAGTCTGCTACATGAGCTGTATACAAAGGCGGACCCTGAATTTACGGGTCGCGTGACCGTGCCGGTGCTGTGGGATAATCAGAACAACACCATCGTATCCAACGAATCGTCCGAGGTCCTGCGGATGCTGAACAGCGCCTTTGATCAAATTGGTGCACGCCCTGGTGATTTCTATCCGCAAGCATTGCGTGCCGAGATTGATCAACTAAACGAGTTCGTCTACCCCAACATCAACAACGGCGTATATCGCGCCGGCTTTGCGGGCAGTCAGGAGGCCTATGATGAAGCGGTCGTTGCCCTGTTCGACGCACTCGACCAGCTTGAAGAACGGCTCGCAACGCGCAGGTACCTGACGGGTGACACCGTTACCGAAGCAGACTGGCGCTTGTTTACTACGCTGGTGCGCTTCGACCCTGTGTATGTCGGTCACTTCAAGTGCAACATTCGCCGGCTAACCGACTACCCGAACCTGTGGGGCTACGTAAAAGACCTCTACCAGGTGCCAGGTATTGCCGAGACTGTCGACATCGAGTACATCAAGGCCCACTACTACGCCAGTCATACCCACATAAATCCAACGGGTGTCATCCCGCGTGGACCGGAGCTCGATTACTCAACACCCCATGGCCGCGAAAATGCCGGCAAGGCAGCAGCCTAATGCGCATCATTCGCAGCGACGACCGAGGCCGCAGCGGCATGCTGGATATTATTTCCGGAGCAATTGATACAACAACAAAGTCGCTTAGTGTCTTTTGTCGCCTTTGCGTGCCGACTTCGTTGGCGCGTTTTTCTCGACATAGCGGTGGCCCTCGATGAGCTTTAGCAGGTCGAACGCACTTAGAACACCAACCACCTTTTTCTCATGCGTAACTACGACGTGGTGAATCTTGTGATTACGCATGACGCGCGCCGCGATGCTCGCGTCCTCGTACTTCGGCACGACATATACCTTTTCCGTCATGATGTTGCTGATCGGCGAACCGGCCTTAAGGTCGTGCGCGAGGTCTGTGGCGGAGACGATTCCGACCGGCGTGCCGTCACTGTCAACGACGGGTACCGAGCTAATGTTGTTCCGCTCCAGGAGTTGTCGAACGTGTTCTATACTATGGTGCGGCTCCGTGGTTACCACGGTTTCGCTCATTAGTTCGGCCACTTTAGTATTCATGACATCTCCAGTTGGTTTATTGACTAGAGCATGCAGAATTCAGCGGCAAATGTGGCTCCGTAGTTTCCACAGGTTTCGGACTGGCGCCGATGCTGTAAGCGGAGACTAGAAGGGGACAACAGTGGGTCAGAGCCCATTGGGTCAAAAGCAGCCACTCGCCACTGGGAATGTTTTCTTTGGGGCATCTGTCTCTTTCTTAGCAAGGGCCCGACCAGCAATCCAATGGCAACCAAAAAGGGCGTTTTAATACCCTTTAGGCATTGTTGTGAGCCTTTTACTCTACAACTTCAATTTCCCCGGCTCTCCAGGATTTATCAAAGAAGCCCTTCGTTGGCGAATAGAACCTTAAGATTTGGAACCAACCTCTATCTGGAATGGTTGTTACATAGTTTCCATCCGGCACACCTTCAGGTTTCTTTGGACCAAAATATAAGGTAATTGAACCATCTTTGTTTTCTTCGGCTGCAGCACTAGGGTACGACTGACTACCTGCTCTGGGATAACGCTGGTCCGTTTGAATCATAGATCTTGTTTGATTGTCATATACAGTAGTTGACCAAAAACGGGCATGTGGAATACCTTCAGGTAAGTCTAATTTGTAAGTTTTACCTCCATCTAGAGTATTACCATCGGCATCCACATTAGCGACAATATATTGAGAGCCAATATTGGTTAATCGCATAACCATGGCTGGAGTAATACCTGTAGCTAAATAGAAGAATGATGTTCTTGCTGCAATTTTGCGAGCACCATCACTTTCAAAAGGAATTATGGATCCATCAGCACCAATTTCTGGCGGAGGTGTTACAAAGGTGTAGCCTCCATCGAATAATGGATTCCACCAAGCCGAATTATCGTCGTAATAGCGGAATTTATTATTGGGTAGCGCCCCTGTTGCTGCAGTACGAGAATATGCATTTGCTAAAGCAACCGATTTTTCTAAGATTTCTTTGTTCTTATCACTAGGGTTAAACGCTTTATCTTTTACGATACCAATGGCAGCAAGTTGCCCGGCAATTTCCGGGTCTAAAGCAGATGCCGGTTCGGCCTGTACCAATTCATTAATAAATTCATAATGATTGTAATTAGCCGGAGGTAAAGTATTCATGTCGATACCGGAAATATCAACAAATTTCAT
>RCND010001651.1_pt1 | contig 12643 bp, 7 predicted proteins | sample 2041351 | NCBI WGS metagenome assembly RCND01 (sample SAMN09708230, study PRJNA481090) | Marine sediment metagenome, whole genome shotgun sequencing project. | biome: marine sediment; feature: ocean; material: sediment; isolation source: Sewage treatment plant 12B marine sediment (STP12B) ...
ATTCGGTTTCTGAATCATGGGATCTGATGACTCGAATCGGCGCCTTGCGGGCGGGACGCCCGCGAAAAGACCACGGACCACGAAATCCCCAAAACTGTGGTTCTTGCAAGAGGCTCAGTTTTTAGTTTTCCATCGCAGATGCTCAGTGTCGCCCCGCGGGTCCGTTGCGATGTAACTAAGAACTAAGAACTCAAAACTAAGAACTGAGTGTTACCAGTCAGGCAGGGGCTTGCGGAGCCAGGTGTGGATGATGGCGTCGCGCTGCTGCTCGAGCTCCGGATCGGCGGAGGGAATGGACTTAGCCCGTTTTTCGTGGCCTCGATACATGGCCGCCACGATCAGGATGACAGCCGAGGGGCCGATGATGTAGAGAAGATCCGAGGGGTTCAGAACGCCGCGGAATATGCCGAAGAAGAAGACGATCGGCGGGGTGGCCAGGAGCACGATCTGGATGAGGGCGGCATACATCTGGTGCGCCACGACTGTCTTGAACCGCTCGAGGTCGTGGCTCGATTCCAATCTCGGAGTCGAGGACAGGAAGTTCTTGAGCTCGGTTCCGAACCAGAACGCGTTAACCACCGCCAACGCCGGCAGTCCGAGCATGGCCATGAGACAAAGCGATCGTGAATCCATGGGAGGAGTATATCGGAGCAATGTGCAACAGCGACGCTGATGGACTGAAGGCGAAATTTTGAAACACAAAGGACACGAAGGCCATCCATCGCAAAGAGCCACAAAGCATCGCATCGTTGAATGGGCGATACAGACGACGGAGCGGTCCGACTCTGATGAGCAGGCAAGATGCCTGCTCCACAAAAGACCCGGCGGAGTTGTGGATCAAATCTTCCAGCCTGCTCCACAGCAAGGAGTTCGTTCTCCGACAGCTGACAGATGAACCTCTTGCAAGAACCCTGTTTCCCGATGGATAGTGGTCTTTGTGCCGGCGAGACGCCAGCACTACAAAGAACTGAGATCCATTGTAGGGCCGGTGTCTCGCCGGCCTGATGGCGAGGTGGGTCGGAAGGCTTCAGTGTCCGATTCTCGAATTTCGCAAGAGGCTGAGACGGATGATCCTGGATTTGTGGGGTAGGCATCCTGCCTGCCCTTCAGTATCGATCAGGCCCCATATCCGTTTCTACGGAGTCAGACACCACCGAAGTTCAGCGTTACCAACTCAAGGGGATGTCTTTGTGGAGCCTTCGTGGCCTTTGTGCCCTTTGTGTTTCAATAATGGGTCGTTGAAGCGACCAGAATCGTTGCGCCGAAGGCCTCTCAGGTTTCGTCGTCTGGAGGACGCCCTCCGCGTCGCTGTCGTTCAAACCGCCGATTTCGGCGCGAGATCTAGTAGAAGAAATCCTTCACGGCCTCTTCCGGGTCGGGGTGGAGCAGCGAAGTTGGATCCTCATCGACCCACTCTTCGGGCAGGAGCCGCGCGTACCGTGAGTCGAGGAACCGCTTGCCGACAAAGGTGATGACGCCGCGGTCGGTCTCGGATCGGATCAACCTCCCCGCAGCCTGAACCACCCGGGTCATCCCGGGGATGAGATAGGCATATCCGAAGCCGTGTTCGTAGGTCTCCTGATAGTAGGCCTTGAGCAGTTCCCGTTCCATGTTGAACTGGGGCAGCCCCGGTGACACGACGACAACCTGGGAGAGCATCCGTCCCGGATAGTCGACACCCTCGGCGAAGATCCCTCCGAGGACCGCGAGCAGAAGGTGAGACCGCTCGCCTTTGAGCGCCTCGAGGATCTTCCGTTGCTCGGCATCGGTGCTCCCGGAATTCTGAACGAGGATCTTGTGGTGCGGCATGTGGATCCGGTCGTGGATGGAGTTGAGGAAGGCATAGCTCGGAAAAAGTGCCAGAACATTGCCCTGTGAATGTGAGAGGCGGCGGATCCAGGACGCGATGCGATCATAATTGGCCGTCCGCCGGCGCCAGGTGGTATCGACATCGTCGATGGCCATCACCAACCGGTTCTCGGCAGGAAAGGGTGACGGGACATAGAGCGACGAGGTGCGGTGGGGATCGAATCCGAGCAGATCGCGATAGAAATCGAAGGGTTCCAGGGTTGCCGACATGGCGATGACCCCGGCGGATTCGTCGAGGATCTCACCGACAAATCGAGCCGCGTCGAGACAGCAGATTCGAAGGCTGATCGCTCCGTCCGACGTCCGGCGGGCGAGGTGGACGAACTCGGAGCCGCCGAGGGCAAGGACCCGGTGGAAGTGGGTCAGGGTGAAGAAGAGATCGAGGATCGGGTCGTCGGCGATCCACAATTGCTGTTCTCGCTTGTAGAGAAAGTACGACAGCATCGCGCCATCGAAGGCGATTCGGAGATTCGAGATCGTTGGGGGATCGAACGAGGCCAGGGCCTCGTCCCCTCGCTGCTCTTCAAAGGCGAGATCGACCGTCGCCCTGATGTATTCGGAGAGCTCGCGAACCAGCGCTGCGAGGTTTTCGAAGACCGCGTTGGAGCGGGTGGCGAGGTACTCGAGCGTCCGATCGATCTGGCTCGAGGAGATGGTGGGCGAGTAGTATTCACGACTGCGATCGACGAGATTGTGAGCCTCGTCGATGATGAGAACGGCGTTTCGAAGAGCACCCTCGTTGAGCACCGCTCCCAGGCCGATCACCGGATCGAAGACATAGTTGTAATCGCAGACCACCAGATCGATGTGGGGCAGAAGATCGAGGCTGACTTCGAAGGGGCAGACCTCGTGGTTGCGTGCGGATTCGAAGACCTCATCGGGGTCCTGGTGATCGCTGTCTTCGAGAAGATTCTCGATGAGTTGGCTTCTGACGAGTTTGACGCCGTACTCCTTGGCGTAGGGGCAGAACTCCTCGTGGCAGATCAACTCGGTGTTGGCGCACATCTTTCCCTTGGCTCTCAACTGGAGACTGCGGAAGAGGCCGTCCTGCATGGACCGCGCGGTTTCGACCGCGATCTTCTGTTGCAGAGTTTTTGCGGTGAGAAAAAAGAGCCGGTTCCCTTTCGACAGCGCCGCTCGAAGAGCTGGGTGGAGAACCGCCGCGGTCTTGCCGCAACCGGTTGGCGCCCGGATCAGGAGATGTCGGCTGTCCCCGAGCGAGTCGGTGACCTTGTCTCCGATGGGTTCTTGGCCCGGGCGCATCTCGTCGTGCGGGAAGGGAATGAGCTCCGCGGCCGCGCGGAGTTCAGCGAGGCGGTCGAGCCGCCGGGTCTCTTGGGCGATGAGGCGGTGGAGCCGCTGGCGAAGCCAGGTCCGGACCTCCTCGGGGGACCAGACAACGTCCTCGTCCTTCTCCTCGGTGGAGACGATGTCGACGAGGATCAGCCGAACCGCCGGTGGGGGATCATCCCCGGTCATCATGAAGGCGTAAAGGGTCGCCTGCCGACGATAACGGTCGAGGCGCTCCTCGATATAGAGGTTGTGGAGATCAACGGCAAAGTGGAGGGTCTTGATCTCATCGACTCGAACGGGTCGTTTGTCCTCGTAGACAACCCCGTCGGCTCGGCCGATGAGTTCAACGGTCCATCCATCGACCTCGAGCTCGAGTTCGACGGGGACCTCCGAGCGATAGCCCGGTTCGGCGGTCTCGAATTCCGACTGAAGGCGTCGATGGAGCTCTGAGCCGATCCAGAGCCGGGAGAGGCCGCTGCCGCTCAGACCGATGGCCCTCGTGCCGGGTTCACCCGCCAGGTCCGAGACGTTGGCGGTGAGATGACGACGGTCGAGATCGATGGAAATCGTCACGGTTGTAAACGTCGGCGGCGGAGGAGAAACGCAATGAGCGCCAAAGCGACGATGGCGGCGGCGACAAAGAACGGCAGCCCGGGCAGATGATCGGTCTTTCGGGGCTGGTAGGCGATCTCTGGCGACAGCCGGACACTCTCGACGATCCGGTCGAAGAGGATCCGTCCGCTTTCGATGCGTCGCTCTCGATCGACGAAGTGGAGACTCACCAGACCTCGCTCGGTCAGAAACGCCGCGGTCAAGACCGTGACCCGTCCAACAAATCGAAGATCGAGGCTGTGCTCGAGGCGGAGGCAGAAGGTCGTCGGATCAAAGGTCACATCGTCAACGGCGACACCCATCACCAGCGGTGGGATTCCATTGGGAAACGATCGGTGCGCCTCGTCCTGGAGTTCGTCCAACGGTTGAAGGTGGAGGAACCTGCCATACCTCAAACGATCGCTCTCGCGAATCTGAACCAGAAAATTGGGCAGCGATGGATCGGGGCCGGGGTCCCGTGGTCGGAATCCGTGCTGGTAGACCTCCACCGATCTCCCGGCGGTGGCCTCGGCGGACCACATCGTCAGATCCTCGAGATGCATGGGGTCAATCTCCAGCCAATCCTTGGGGACCTCCATGGCGACCAAGTCGTCATAGATGCTCACCGGTCGAACGACGGGATCGGCGAACCCCGGCAGTGCGGCGATCAGCAGTACAGCCATGACGGCCGTGAGGGTATTCGTCCTCATTCGCCAACCCTAGCACCGACTCGACCGACCTCGCACCGGGGGTGTTCAATCTATGATCAGCTACCGTGTCGACTCGAGTCCGTGGACAAATCTGCTAACCTTAAGAGAAGGGTTGGATTAAGTAATCATGACGGACGTTCACAACGGTCTCGGCGGTCAAACCACGGGTGGAGATGATCTGGTTGAAATCGACCTCAACTTCGAGAGCATGCGGAGATTCCAGGCAGAGTTCTCGCCGAATCTCTCCAAGGGCGGACTCTTCATCGACACCGGCGAACCGCTGAGCCCCGGTTCGGTCGTCCGCTTCCGAGTCATTCTGCCCGAGGAGTTTGTCTTTCTCGAGGGCACGTCGGTTGTGGAGTGGATCCGGAGCGCGGATGCCATATGCGACGGCGCACCCGGAATGGCGCTCAGGTTTGTCACCCTTTCCTCGCAGAACCAGGAGTTGGTCGAGCAGCTGGTTCAGGATTATGTTGATACCGGAGGGACTCCTTTTGATCTGGATGTTCGGCCGGTCCCCGCGGATTTCCCGACGGACTCGCTGGAAGGTGCGCCGCCGCCGCCGAGCGACGCCGTCGATGAGGGTTACAAATTGACCCTTCGTCACACCGGACCGGGCCTCCAGGAAAATGCGCTGCAGGCCCTCGCGGAAGCGATGCCGAACGACGATGAGAAGGACCCCTTGAGGGGGACCGAAGATCAGGTGACCGAGGATCGGGAGACGCTGGAGACCGCCGAGTCCGAGGATGGTGTCTCGGCAGAACCCGACGAGGTGGACGCCATCGAGATCGATGACCCAGCCCCCGTCGAAGAGGAAGCGGTCTCCGTGGAGGATTCGCATGGTTTCGAGATCGTCTCGAACGCTGCCGCTGAGGTGGTCCCCGATGTCGAGGAGACAGTCACCGAGGTCGAAGCGGTTTCCGCCGTTGAGGAAGCAGTCGACGATGTCGAGGCGATCGGCGACCCGCCGGAGTTTGACTGGTCGGCCGAACTGGACACATCATCGGAACCGGTGGAGGTCACTCCGGCCGAGGAGACGGTGGTGGCGGGGCAATCCGAGGTCGAGCTTCAGGACGAGCCCGAGGAGATCCTGGTCGCCGAACAGGATGAGCTTTCGTTTCCCGTCGAGGATGACTTCGAACCGGCCGAGACCGACGAGGTCTCCGTCGCTGAGGAAACCGCCGCGATACCGGATGTGCTGCCGCCGCCGCCCGCCTTTGATGATGGTCCCGAGGTCATGGACGATGTGGGCGATAGCGATCTCGGCAGCCCAGCCTTTGATGTCAGTATTCCCGAGCACGACGACGAGCCTGATACCACACCGTTGCTTCCGGACGAGGGTCGCGACGACGTTACGGTGACACCTGAAGATGACTTCCAGCAACCGCCGCCGCGGCGACGGTGGCCACTGGCATTGGCTGCTCTCTTTGTTCTCGCTGTGGGTGGGGGGTTCTTGTGGCCGCACGCGAAGGACTGGTTGGCGTCTCGGGAGGACACACCCACTCAGGAATCGGCTACGGCCGAGGGTGCCCTGGTCGCAGAAGAGTCCCAAAGGCCGGTGGGAGAACAGGCGCCGGCCGATCCGGCGGAGGTCCCACAATCAGCAGATGATGTGGTGGACGAGGCTCGATCGGGCGACGACGGGGAAGCTGTTGTCGTCGAGCCCGACGAGTCCGAAAGCGCAATCGATGCTGTTGTCGAGAGAGTCGAGCCCGAACCCGCCCAGGCAGTGGTTCAACTCGGCAGCGCGGATTCGGTGACGAACATCGATGTCGAGCGGGGGCAGTCAGGGACAGTGATCAGGATCCGAGCCAACGGAAGCCTCGAGGATGGCGTTCTCTCTATGGAGACCCTCTCGTCGCCACCGAGAGTCCTGGTCCGCGTGCGAGGCATCACGAATACGTACCGCCCCTACACCATCGAGGCGATGACCCCGGAAGTGTCGCAGGTCCGAAGTGGGCTACACGAGGAGCGAAGACCATCCGAGCTGTGGATCGTCATTGATCTCGTCGAGGCGGATGTGGCGGTCGGGGGCGTCTCCATTGGGAGAGACCTGGCCGAGCTTGTGCTCTCACGACCCTGAACCCGTTTCGGGGAGTTGGAACGCACCGATAGAGCTCGAGCTCGAATGGCTCGGGACTTGATCAACGCGTGAGTCGGGTACTTACGGCTCCTAGGCGTTGAGGATCGACTCCACCTCCTGCTGGTCGAGGTCAAGGGTGTACTTGATGCCGCTCACCGTGCTGGCTTCCTGGGTCAGGCTGGCGATATCGTCCCGCGAGATGTAGCTGGTGGCGAACTTCCTCGAGCCGCACATGAGCTGGCGCAGGCCCTGGGCCAGCCGCTCATAGTAGGTGTAGAGTCCGATGGCGCCGGTGGGCAATTTCTCGAACTCGTCATTCCCGACGAGCTGACGCAGATCGGCCGCGGTGACGAAGATCTCGTCGCGGGTCCTGCCGAACCGCTCGACGTAGACCGGCAACTGAGATTCGTCGATGGTCTTGCCGATTGTCTTGCCGACCATGGCCGCCGCGATTGGCGAACGCGCCATCCCGATCATTTTGACAAAGGGGGCTCCGAGGGCCAGGCCCTTGAAGATCTGGTCTTCGAAGACGAAACCGCCGGCCAGCACCAGAGCTGGTACCGGCCGCCCGGCATCGGCGAGCTGCTTGGCATATTTGTAGAGGAGAGAATGGAGCTCGACGGGGGGCATGCCCCACTCGTTCATCATTTTCCAGGGGCTCATCCCGGTCCCGCCGCCGGCGCCATCGACGGTCAACATGTCGATCCCGTACTTCGAAGACCACGCGATGGCTCGAGCGAGATCTGCCGGGCGATAGGCGCCGGTCTTGAGGAAGACGTATTTCGCCCCGGCTGCACGGAGTTCCTCAACCCGTTGGGCGAAGCCCTCCTCTTCGACCATTCCGACCCGGGAGTGGCGCTCGAACTCACGGAAGGTACCGCGTTCGAAGGCCTTGATGACCGATTCTTCCGTTGGATCGGGCATCACCACATAACCTCGTCGGTGGAGCTCCTGAGCCTTTTTAAGATCCTTGATCTTGACCTCGCCGCCGATGTTCTTGGCGCCCTGACCCCACTTGAGTTCCACCACCTCGGCCCCGAGTTCCTTGAGCGCGTACTCCTGGGCGCCGAGACGGGTGTCTTCCACATTCGCCTGGACGACGATGGCGCCGTAACCGTCGATCTGGTGGTCCTTGTAGAGCTTGACCCTACGTTTGAGATCCACCGTATCGACCACGTGGCCGTTTTTGATGGTCGCTTCCATATCCATTCCGACCACGTTCTCGCCGATGGTCAGACCGGTGCCCGAGAGGGCTGAGCCGATGGCGAGGCCTTCCCAGTTGTTCTTGGCGACATCGGTGGAACCGATGCCGGGGATGATCCACGGATAGCGGAACTTGAGACCGTCGTCGTGGCCGACGCGAACCTCCAGGTCGACCGCCGGGAAGATCGCCTTGTCGCTGTCGGCCTCGATGCCGTGCGCGCCCACCGCGGTTCCCATGATGTTGAAGTGCGAGTAGTCAACCGGATAGACCTTCTCGGCGGCGGTGGTGATCACCCCGAAAGGTTGGGGATAGATCACCTCGTGGCCGCGATAGGCCGATTTGCCGATCTCACACATCCCGATGCAGCCGTCGACGCAGGTGACGCACATGCCCGATGCGGGAACGATCGAGTCCTCGGTGCGGTTCTTGGTCAGGGTGGCGGCGGTGGCGTTGGTTTTGGACAGGGACATCATTCTCCTCCGTCAGTCTTCTTTGATCTCGCAGGCCACACAGGGCTGCATGTAACACATCATGTCGTCGAACTGCGGTTTGTCGACACAGGGCGGGGTCAGGTTCGCGCAGCCTCCACAGATCGCCTTGTCAGGTTCGGTGTAGGTGCAGCGCAGCTCGCACGTGGGGCAGACGTACATACACCCCCCGCAGAGGCGACAGACCTCGGAGCTGCTGTCGAACGGCGTTCCGATCGCCCGGCTCTCACCGCGTCCGGTGAAACCGATGGCGCCGGCCATCATCTGTTCGGAGCACATCCGGACACACCGGCCGCACAGGATGCAATCCTCCTGCTCCTGTCTGAATCTCTGTTGACGCACCCCGAGGGCCGCCGCGATGTCCTGGATTGTTTTTGACTGGGGGCACGAGGCGAGGAGCAGTTCGACGATCATCTTCCGCGCGCGGATCACCCTCTTCGACGAGGTTCTCACCTTGAGCCCGTTTTCGGCCGGGTAGGTGCACGAGGTTACGAGTCTGGAGTTCGGCTCATCACCCACCTCGACGACGCAGAGGCGGCACGCTCCGTAAGGGGTCAGTCCTTCCATGTGGCAAAGGGTTGGAATGGGGAGACCGAGGAACTGGGCCGCCTCGAGGAGGGTCGAACCCCTGTCCACCGAGACGTCAATACCGTTGATCTTGAGATTGATCATTCTGTGCTCCCTCCAGCCCCCCGGGTATCCGGACTTGCCCGTTCGGCAAACTCGAGATCGCAACGAAGGCAGCGACCGGCCTCGCAATGAGCCTCGGCTATCGACAATCCGACCTCGACTTCAGCGAAGTTCCGTTTGCGCCAATCGACCGACGCGCGGGGAGTTTCGACACGCTTGTCCCGCGACACACTCTCGTCGATCTCCTCCGGCGGATCGATGTAGGGCAGGGATTTGATCGATCTCGCCGGTCTGACCAGTTCCTCGCCTTTGACATGGAGGTCGATCATCGCCGCTGCTTTCTTTCCATCGGCGACGGCATCGATGATGGTATTGGGCCCGGTGATCACGTCGCCGGCGGCAAAGACCCCCGCCCTGCTCGTGAGAAGAGTCTTGGAATCGGTCTTCACCGTATTCCAATCGGTCACCTCGATCCCCCCGGCGCGGGCGGGACTGATGCAGTCGACCCCGGAGTCCTCGCTGATCGCCACGATCAAGGTGTCGAGCTCCAGGAGGTGTTCGCTGTTCGGAATGACCACCGGTCGACGGCGACCGCTGGAATCGGGCGCACCGAGACTGTTTCGGGCACAGACCAGGTGCGAGAAAATGCCACTGGTCGTCCTGATCTCGGTGGGGCTGACCAGAGTTTCGATGGTGATGCCCTCCTGGATGGCGGCTTCGATTTCCTCGTCGAAGGCAGGCATCTCGGCCCTCGTCCGACGGTAGAGGATCGCGACACTCTCAACGTCCCGTTGGCGGAGAGCGGTTCTGGCCGCATCGATGGCGGAGTTACCGCCGCCTATGACACCGACGCGGCCCTTGGCGAGCTGCTCGCCGCGCTGGTTGAACGCCTTGAGAAATTCGATGGAGGGGTAAACCCCCGGGGCATCCTCTTTGTCGAGACCGAGAGGCCGGCTCTTGTGGGCGCCAAGCGCCAGTAGAACGGCGCTGAATCCCTCATCGAGAAGGCTGTCGATCGTGAAATCGGCGCCGAGGCGGGTATTGCAGATGACCTCGATGTTCTCGTCGAGGAGGGATTCGATCTCTTTCCTGATCACCTCGCGAGGCAGGCGGTACTCGGGGATCGCACAGTAGAGCATGCCCCCTGGTTCGGGCTCGGCCTCGAAGATCGTGACGCGATAACCCTTGAGTGAGAGGCAGTGAGCCGCAGTCAACCCCGCGGGTCCGGCCCCGATCACCGCGATCCGTGGTGGTTCGCCGTCGGTCCATTCCTCCCGGACCGGTTGATAGCTCGATGGATCAATCCGATCGGTCACAAACCTCTTGAGAGCTCTGATGGCGATGGGGTCGCCTCCGCTGGTGCCTGCGCGGCAACGTTCCTCGCATTTATGGTCGCAGGCTCGAGCACAGACCGATGGGAAGGGGTTGGCCTCACGGATCACCCGATACGCCTCCTCGAACTCGCCGCGCCCGATGTACGCGACATAACGCCATGCCTCGGTCCCCACCGGACAGGCCGACTGGCACGGAGGCCCGACCAGGTCCTTGCAGACAAAGGCGTCGCATCTCTTGTCGACGATGTGTCGTTCGTACTCGTGGCGGAAGTAACGCAGGGTGCTGAGGACCGGGTTGGCGGCGGACTGACCCAGGCCGCACATGGATGTGTCCTTCACGACGACGGCCAGTTCTTCGAGCAATTGCAGGTGATCGAGGGTGCCGCGGCCTTCGGTGATGTCCTCGAGGATCTCGTACATCCGTTGGGTTCCCTTGCGGCAGGTGTAGCACTTGCCGCATGACTCATCCTTGAGGAAGGCCATGAAGTACTTTGCGACATCGACCATGCAGGTGTCTTCGTCCATGACGATCATCCCGCCGGAACCCATGATCGACCCCGCCTCCTTCAGGCTGTCGTAGTCGACAGGAAGGTCAAATCGCGCAGCCGGAATGCACCCTCCCGATGGACCTCCGGTCTGGACGGCCTTGATCTTCGCCTTGCCCGGCGGGCCGCCACCGATATCGTGGACCACCTCTCCGATGGTCATCCCAAGGGGAACCTCGACGAGACCGGTATTGCGGATCTTACCGACCAGGGAGAAGATCTTGGTGCCGGTGTTTCCGGGGGTGCCGACCTTGGCGTACTCGGCTCCACCGCCATTGATGATGATCCGGATGTTCGCGAGGGTCTCGACGTTGTTGATGCACGTGGGGAATCCGTCAATACCCCTGGTGATGGGGAAGGGGGGGCGCTGTCGCGGCTCGCCCATGAACCCCTCAACCGAGCGGATGAGGGCGGTTTCTTCGCCGCACACGAATGCGCCCGCGCCCCGGACGATCTCGATATCGAAATCGATCCCGGTGCCGAGGATATCGTCGCCGAGGAGACCGAGTTCGCGGGCCTGGCGCAGTGCGATCATCGTGTGTTTGATCGCCAGCGGGTACTCACCGCGGACATAGATGATCCCCTGGGTCGCACCGATGGCGATGCCGGCAATGATCATTCCTTCGAGGATCGAGTGGGGGTTGCCCTCGAGCAGACTCCGGTCCATGTATGCGCCGGGATCGCCTTCGTCGCAGTTGCAGACGACAAATTTCGGTTGCCCTGGTTGGCCAGACGCGCGGGCGAACTCCCATTTTTTTCCGGTCGGGAACCCTGCGCCGCCACGACCTCGAATTCCAGAAGTCTTGATCTCTTCGATGATCCAGTTCGGGTCGTTCTTCGTCAGGACCTTCTCGAGCGCCGAGTAGCCATCGCGTTCGACATAGTTGTATATCCGGATCGGATCGAGCTTCTGGTTGGTGCCGAGGATCGTGCGGGTCTGTTTCTTGAAAAAGGGGATTTCGTCTTGGCGATCGAACTTCGCGCCGATAAAGGGCTCCGTGTAGATGAGTTCCGGTTCGACGACGCCGCCAAGGGCGGCGTCAATGACCCGGGGGACGTCCTCCATCTTCAACCTCGGATACAGGTGCTGCCCGGGCTCGACGAGGATGAAGGGCTCCACCTGGCAGAAGCCGTGGCAGCCGGTGATTCTCAAGCTGATCCGATCACCGAGATCCTGCTCGAGGATGCAGCGTTTGACGATCCGCATGATGTCGTTGGCGCCGCTTGCCTGTCCGCAGGTGCCGCCGCTGACCACCAGGGTTGGAGTCTCGGCCTTGATCTTCTTCGCGCTGACGACACGAGAGCGGAAACCAACGAACTCGTCGAGTGATGTGAGTTGTCTCATCGGCTGACCTCCTACGACCCGAGCCCGCTCACGTCGAGCAGGTGGCTGGTACAGCCGCGACGGGAGCAGATCTGAACCATCCCTCCGCCGCGAACGATGAGGGGAACCATGGGTGCGGCGCAGTCTGAGCAATCGGTCGCGCCGGCGAGCTCGGCATGACAGGTCGGGCAGAAGAAATGGGCGATGGTGTCCGCCGGTATCTCGTGTTCGGACTCGATGGTGTAGGAACCGTAGAGGGACGAGAGTCTGAGCCAGCCGTGTTTCCGGCCGTGCGAGATCGTCACCCTGACCGAGGGATGACCCTCGATGAGGTGGTCGGGATCCATCAGACTCCGATTGCACCGCGCGCAGAAGACCTCAACCGGAAAGACCCGCTTGTCGGTCGTGACCTCGACGAAATCGAGGCCGGTCTGGGTCTTTTCGATGATCTCGCCAACCTGCCTCGCGTTCACCTCCGGAAAATAGTGACCATCCACTACGACGATGGGTCCGAGGGCGCAGGCGCCGAGGCAATTGACGGTCTCCAACGAATACTCTCGGTCCTCGGTGGT
>RCND010001652.1_pt1 | contig 12642 bp, 13 predicted proteins | sample 2041351 | NCBI WGS metagenome assembly RCND01 (sample SAMN09708230, study PRJNA481090) | Marine sediment metagenome, whole genome shotgun sequencing project. | biome: marine sediment; feature: ocean; material: sediment; isolation source: Sewage treatment plant 12B marine sediment (STP12B) ...
AGGCATAACATTTATGCAATGCATACATTTTCTGCATGCTTTATTATCAATGGTTAATTTTTCTCCATCCCATTCCATGCATTTTGCAGGGCAATTACCTACAACATCTCTCTGAATGTTCATTCCAGATTTTGCATACTCAGTTACGGCTTTAGTATCCATTCTAATTGAATCACGCCATGTTCCGATAATAGACATATCAGATCTTGCAATAGATGCAACACAATCGTTGGGGCAGCCAGACATTTTAAATTTCCATTTATATGGAAAAGGTGGTCTGTGAAGTTCATCCTGATAGTGCATTGTCAAAAAGTATGTTAATTTCATTGTATCGTAGCAAGCCCATTCACACCTTGCTTCACCACAGCAGCAACTCGGAGTTCGTACATCTGATCCGGAACCGCCAAGATCAAAACCTAAATCTGTCAAATCGCTAAATGTTGGCTCTAATTCATCTGTTTTGGTTCCAAGAAATATAATATCACCGGTAGAACCGTGCATATTAGTTAAACCTGAACCATGTTTTTCCCAAATATCACACAATTTTCTTAAAACATCTGAAGTATAAAACCAACCGGCTGGTTGATTTACACGCAGAGTATGAAAGTGTGAAACATTTGGAAATTCTTCAGGTAAGTCGGAATATCTTCCAATAACTCCTCCGCCATATCCCAGAACTCCAACTATACCTCCGTGTTTCCAATGTCCGATCTTTTCTTCATATGAACGTTCGAGTTGACCCAATAAATCCTTTGCCATCGGACTTTTTTCAGCCTCTTTTTTAATTTCCTTTACGAAACTAGGCCATGGACCTTTTTCAAGTTCATCTAAGTTTGGTGTTTTGCCGTTTCCTTTAGCCATGTTTGCTCCTTTAATTTTTAGACTTTCTTATCTGGTTATTGTTTAATTTCATTTATTTTATTTAATATCTTAAAAATTACTAGTATGATACTTGTTACTATTTAAACGGAATAAAGTTTGGTTTGCATGTATAAACAGAATCAATAAAACGATGCAGAGCAAACTTTCATAATTTTTGGAGATTGTTATTGCAGACTGGGAAATTTCGCCAAAGGTTTTGGTTTTAATTCCCCAACCTTTTATATCAATCCCAATAAATAACTCTAAGGAGAGTACTAATACAAAAAGACCTATCCATAGCGAAAACTCATTTTTACTAACAGAAGATCTTTTCTTTGAGTTCATAATCTATCCACTTCTGTAAATTTATTCTATAAGTAGACTGATTAAACGTAATTAAGCAGGCAGGTAAAATCAATAAGAAATTAAGTTTTGTATTCTATGTGTTGTATGCTAAAAGAAATTAATTTGAGGCGGAAGGAGGGGAAGTGATGATGCTTGTACACTTGCTTTGCAACATTGTACAATGATATTATTACACGCTACGATAAACAAGTTTGCTTTCCAGATTTAAATATTCTTTAGATTAATAAATTCAATTCATAAAAAAATTATAGAAATTATTAAACTATTTATTACTGAATATCTATCTCTTGGTGTTTAAACTGTAACAAAAGAATGTGATGTTAACAATCACCTTTATATCATCATCACGTAAAATTTTGAGTAACCAATTTCATCAAAATTGAAATAAATTATAGTTTTTTTTAAAGTATTCCCAATAAATGACCAATAATTTTGTTAAGTTTTATAACTTATAATTAATAATTTATATGAACATGGAAACTGGTTCGACTTCTGGAAGATGTCCTTTCTGTAACAGTTTAAGAATAATTAAACATGGAAGGACTTCCACAAATAATCAGCGTTACCGGTGCCGTAATTGCCAGAAGACATGGGTTCAAAACAAAATAGAAAATAAGATCCCGGATTTTGGTGCGTTAACAGAAGCATATTTAGGTGGCTTATCCTACCGTGATCTCCGTTCAATTTATCCTAACTCACCTTCCAGGATCAATCAAAAAATCAGGAAGTATTTATTGGATTGTGCAAACTGGGAAGAATATCTTGATGCATGTTCACCCAAACACGAATCACGATTAATTCATTTAGTCGGTACAAAATTTAACTGTACATCAAAGGATAGCGGTGAGAATTGTATGTTCCTTGGAATGGCTATCGATGCCCTATCTACCGTAGTACTTGGTTTTGAAATTGGCAAGAAAGAATCGAAGGATGTATGGATTCGCTTGCTAGACAGAATTAATTGCAGGGGAATTGTTTGTCCGGATTTTATGTCTTACGGTTCAAAGTTTATTGAAGACGCAATAAAAATTGTGTTTCCTTATGCATCTACCTATCATAATTTTACAAGAGCTTATTATGACAAGAATTTGAAAAAACAATTGTACCATTCAATAGATAACAGAAAGTTAATTTTAGAAGCAATAAATGCTTATGAAACGAATCGTTCATACCATCTTCATAATTATCTAGTAATTTTTAAAGATAAAAGAATGAAGAATATTGTTCTTACATCCCAGGATCATTTTACTAATCGGCTAAAAGAAAGAATTGCTATGAAATTCCAAACTCGCTTTGAAGGGTTGCTCTCTGCATTTCACAAAAGGTTTGAAAAGTTTCATATGCTAAAATATGATCCTTTCCCTATCATTAACGGCTGGATTGCGTGGTGGATGCTTGCGCCCCTTCCCATTGGCTTTAGCCGGCTTTCCTTGTACCTCCAACATCCTCACGAATCACACTTTACAAATTTTAATTGCGGCACACTGCCCAAATCTTTAGATCTTCCACTGGATAGTGAAGAGATGAAAACATTTGTAATAGAACTTGCCGTAAGATCGTTACATATTCCTATAAAATAACTATCCCAATTTATCAATGTCGCAGTTCACTGTTGTTGTCAGCAATTAGCTATACAACATCTAGAATACAAAACTTATTTTGTAATTGATTTTACTCTATGACATAATTACTTTTTAGCAATTCTTTACCCGTGACATTTTTATTAGAAGGTAAATAATTTTGACGAAGAAATTAATATTGTAAAATCATTTTAGAGTCGGTATGGTAGACACCAAAAACATAGCTTCAGTAATTCACCTTGAAAAAACCGATTTAACTTTGATGGACATAGAAGCAATCGTCTTTTATGCACAACATAACCTTGTATTGGGCTCCGGCTTTGGCAACGCAATAGCCATGCGCGGAGGGAGTTCAATACAAGAAGAGTTAAAAACTCACGGAACAATTTCCACAGGTGAAGCAGTTATTACATCCGCCGGTGAATTGAAATCAAATTATATCATCCATGCTGTTGGTCCGCGGTTCCGGGAAAGTGATATGGAGGAAAAATTAATTGCAACCGTGCAGAGTGTTCTTAAAATTGCAGAGGGAAAAAAGATACGCGAGCTTGGTTTTCCGCCAATGGGAACTGGTTTTTATGGTATTCCTTTAGATTTATCAGCACGTGTTATGTTTGAAGTTATCAGAAAACATTTGGCTGGAGAAACTGTTTTAGAAAAAATTGTTATTTGTCTTATTGATCAACGAGAGTTCAGTGCTTTTCAAAAAGTTTGGAAAGAAATGGAAGAAGTTAAGGAATAAACTATGAGTGAATTACTACATTTTTCCGAGCATACCCTTCAAGAAGTTGCCTTAGTTATTATGGCAATAGTTTATTCTTTACGAGTCAGGTGGCTACTCAGTTTCAAAAGTGGGCGCGAACGGCAAGCGCCAACCGGTGCACCTGATACAACTCGTCGAAAGGGAATTTTATATTCCTGGGCTACTGTTGCAATGCCATGGACAATGGAGAGCACACGAACAAAGGGATTCTTTTATGCACAGTTTATAATTTTCCATATTGGAGTAACGCTAGCTATCCTGCTTTCATTTATTATCCCTTATGTACCGTCTTTACTTGCAGATAATACAACCATTATAACAATATTCCAGGTTTTTATTGGAGCAGCTTTTCTTGTTGGGTGTTATCGGCTTATCCGCCGTATCACAAACATCTATGTAAGAGCAATCAGTTCACCTGATGATTATTTTTCAATAATTTTATTAACCGTTTGGTTTGCATTTGCTTTTTTCGCCGTACCTAATAATCACCAACAGGGTGAAGGTATTCTAATAACATACTTTATACTAACAGCATTCTTTCTTATCTATGTCCCATTCAGCAAAATTTCACATTATTTATATTATCCTTTTGCTAGATATTGGTTCGGAAAAAGTATGGGACACCGCGGCGTATATCCAATCAGGCGTGTAGTTAAAAAGGGAGGAGTAGAATATGGGAAGTAATAATCGCTCTCACAAAGCAGAAAAAGTTATCGAACGATTGGGGGAAAAATTAAATCGTCAGATGGTTACTTCCTTAGCCGCTTGTGTTCATTGCGGAATGTGTGTAGAATCCTGTCATTATGTCCTCGCCAATCCTGGTGATCCTACCTACGCTCCCGTTTATAAAGCTGATCAGATAAGAAAGATTTTCAAACGGCATTATGATTGGACAGGTCGCGTGTTCCCATGGTGGGTTAAATCTAAAAGCCTGTTTACCGATGAGGAGTTGGAAGAACTGAAGGATGTTGTTTTTGGTAAGTGTACAAATTGCCGTCGCTGCACAATCAATTGCCCGATGGGTGTAGATTTTGCAACATTTAACAGGATGACTCGTGGGCTGCTTGTTTCGGTAGGAGTAATGCCCGAAGGTGTTGCCTTGGTAAGTAAAGACCAATGGGAAATCGGAAACCAGATGGGGGTTTTAAAGGAAGACTATCTTGAAACTCTTGAATGGATGGAAGAGGAACTACAGAGTGACTTCAATGATCCTGAAATAAAAATACCAGTTGATAAGAAAAACTGTGATGTGGTTTATTCAATTAATCCACGCGAAGTAAAATACGATCCCCGCACAATTGCCGATGCTGCAAAGATTTTTCACTTTGCTGGCGAAAACTGGACTATGCCTAGCGAAGGATGGGACATGACCAACTTTGGTCTTTTCTCCGGCGACGATGACCTTGGAGGTTCAGTTGCCAGGCGCTTATTCGAAAAAACTGAAGAACTTGGTGGAAAGAAACTTGTAATATCAGAATGCGGACACGGCTATCGTTCTACAAGATGCGAAGGACAAAACTGGGGACAGGTTGATGTTCCATTTGAAATGGAAAGTTCTGTTAATACAATGCTACGTTATATTAAAGAGGGACGAATTAAAGTTGATAAAAGTCGTAACAAAGAACTTGTTACATTCCACGACTCATGTAACAATGCGCGCAGCTGTGGTTTATTTGAAGAACCACGCGAATTGCTGCAATTAGTATGTGAGAATTTTCAGGAGATGTACCCGAACCGGGCAGAAAACTACTGCTGCACAGGCGGCGGCGGTGCTATGTCAATGTCAGAATACACAAATCGAAGGTTAAAATCTGGAAAGATTAAAGCTGATCAATTGAAGGAAACAGGCGCATCAACAGTTATCACCTCCTGCCATAACTGTGTAGATGGACTTACAGATGTAATTCGTCACTACAAACTGGGTATGCAGGTTACCCAGCTGGTAAACCTGGTTGCTAACGCACTTGTTGTTGAAGAAAAAGTTGCAGTGCCTGCTGTTGAAATTCCTGAATTAGTAGCCGAAGAAGAATTTGCAGGCCGTAAGATTCTTGTTACCGATGATGAGCCAGACATTATCACTTATATTTCTACAATACTTGAAGACAACGGTGCTACAGTATTAAAAGCTTATGATGGCGAACAGGCAATTGAGCTTGCCAGAAAAGAAAAGCCCGACCTGATGACACTTGATATTTCCATGCCTGGCAAATCCGGCGTAGAAGTATTTGACTATTTTAGAGATGACAAAGAGCTAAGATCAATTCCAATCTGTATTATAACCGGAAAACCCGAGCTGAGGAAACTCATTTATGAGCGCCCGGAATTTCCGCCGGAAGGATATTTAGACAAACCTATCACAGAGGAAGGATTAATCTTAAACATTCGAAAAATCCTTGAAGTCCGTCATCACGAAAAAGAATCTAAAATAGACCGGAAATAAAGGAATTAGTTTATGGATGACATATATAAAAAATATTTCGATTCCATACCCAGCTATCTTACAATCCAAGATAAAAACCTGCGTCTTCTGGATGCCAATAAAAAATTCCGTGATGAGTTTGGTGAAATCGATGGAAGATATTGCTACCAGGTTTATAAAAACCGTTCAGAAAAATGTGAGGTCTGCCCGGTCGAACGTACATTTCATGATGGCTTACCACACCATAGCGAAGAACACGTTAAGAATATTAACGGCAAAGAAGTATCTGTAATCGTTTACACATCTCCAATTTATGATGATGATGGTAATATTATTTCGGTTATGGAAATGTCTACTGATATAACTGAAGTAAAACAATTACAAAATCAACTTAAAGAGAGCCAACAAAAATACCAGCTACTTTTTGAAGAGGTGCCTTGCTTCATTTCAATACAGGATAGAGATCTAAGAATAGTTGATGCCAACCGGTTGCACAAAGAAGCATTCGGTACATCTTACGGAAACATGTGTTACGAAGTTTATAAACACCGCAACAGTAAATGCGAACCTTGTATTATTCAACAAACTTTTGAGGACGGACAAGTTCGCACTCACGAAGAAGTTGTAACATCCCGGGATAATAAACGAATGAATGTTATGGTGTTTACCGCTCCAATCAGAGATATAGATGGTAATATTGATAAAGTAATTGAAATGAGTGCAGACATAACGCCGATTCGCCAACTGCAGGATAAACTGACTTCGGTGGGATTATTAATCGGCACAATCTCGCATGGTATTAAAGGTTTACTAAACGGGTTGGACGGTGGAATTTATCTTGTTAATACAGGATTACAGAAGAACGATAGGGAAAGAATTGACCAGGGATGGGAAATTGCATCACGAAATATCCGACGTATTAGAAGCATGGTAATGGATATACTTTATTATGCAAAAGATCGAGAACCCGATTGGGAGAAGTTTGAGGTTAAGGAATTAACAGATGAAATATGTGAAAATTTCAGCCATCGTGCTGAAAGACTTGGCATTGAATATAAATGTGTTATCCCGAAGGAAATAGGTCAATTCGAAGCCGATAAAAATGCAGTTAAGTCTTTAATAATAAATTTGCTTGATAATTCTCTCGACGCCTGCAGGATCGATAAGAAAAAAGATCATCACAGTATTACATTGGAAATAAAAGGAGAGCCGGAGAACGTTATTTTTGAAGTTTCGGATAATGGAATTGGGATGGACAGGGAAACACGCGAAAAAGCTTTGAGTATGTTCTTTTCATCAAAAGGTTCCGGCGGAACAGGGTTAGGATTATTTATTGCCAATAAAATTGCTGAATCTCATGGCGGCAAGATTAATATTGAATCTGAAGAAAGTAAGGGGAGCAAATTTATTGTTACTATGATGAGAAGGCGTCCCCTAAATCATCAATGCTAAGATAGACCTCAATAAATGTACTAATTTTCATCTAACAAAACATGCAGACAAAAAGGATCTCCGGCTGGGACTGAATTCTCTATTCGGTATTCCAAATCAGGATTTAATCCCTTAACCAAAGCACACTCCATTGATGTATGTGCAGAACAAATTTTTGCATCTTTAAATGGATAAGGACACTGCGGTACCTTAACGGAAACCCGGGTTTTTCCAAACTCAGTCACCTCGCCCTCTGCACGCATATTGTTAAACACTTTAATAAGGAAAAGTCCAACCTTTTTGATATCCCAGGGTTCATCATATCCACGTACACGTTCAGCTATCTCACTTCCGTATTGTTCACTAACTTCCTTAATCAAATCGAGACCATCATCTCCATATTTTATGTAAATAGCTTCATATAAAACTTTTATTCGAGTAAGCAAACCACGCAATACGCTACGATACATTGCTTCAAGAGGAATCTCCTCAATCTGCACATTCTTAGGTAGTTTAATCATTTTTAATTCTATACTTTTCACATAACAATAAATAAGAGTGAGTTAGCCTTATTTAAATCTATTATCTGCTTTCATATTTATTGTTTTCTTAGTCTTTTCAGAGAGCCATCCAATTCTCAGATCTTCCAAATTTTCGAATTCTTTAACATATGGTTTTATATCTAATAAAGGTGTACCATCGATAACATCGACATTTTCTATATAAAGAATATGTTTTTCAATTTTTAACAATTTCACAACAGACAACCCAATCGAATTCGGTCTTCTTGGAGCTCTCGTTGCGAAGACACCGTGTGAAGTATCATCGAGAAAAGGTACTACACTCAGAGAGTATTCTTTAGACAAATGAAAATGATAAAGTAAAATGATATGTGAGAATCCATCCAAATCTTTTAGCCCCTCAATTAGTTCCTCTCTTAATTCAATAGTACCCTTAATATCCTTTGCAGCAGATGGTTGAATAGGAATTCTCTCTATCTTTTTGAATGGAGAGTGAATAATCCCAATAGAGTTAAAGCTTATCTTAGAACTTTTCATATTAATATTATCCTTATTAGCAAGTAAGGAATTACAATCAACCAACTTTAATAAAACCTATTCCGTTATTTTAGTGGGCCCCCAATTAGTTAATGTCTTAGTAATAATGTGTCCCTAATATAACATCTATACCGAATTTTTTCTCTAAAGTAATCTGAAGATCATCGAATTCTATGGGACAAGCGGCTGTTTCCATAGCTAACTTTACACAAGTTCCAAGATGGAGTGCTTCAATTGGCCGGTTAAGGTTTTGTGTCAACTCGTTTAATAGCTTAACCCTTGGAACTACAAGACCCGGACAATCACCACAATCAGTCATAGCAACCAATTCTATTTCATCATACTTGGCAAACTCTCCATTCTTTTCAGCTATTCCTTTGTAGCATTTTGCACAAGCAATACAAGAATGATCTTGTATCCTTTTGCAATATAAAATGGCAATCTTTGACATTTTTTACTCCACTTTTTTATTTAGAAGTTATCTCGAAAACAATTATCTCTCTTATACAATTCCAACAAAATTGGGAATTTATTCAACTTTTAATGTATTAGATTCCCGCCTGCCTGTCCGGTAGGCAGGTTCTGACGAGAATGACAAAATAAATAAATCTTTTGAGACAACTTCCACATTTTACATTCATTCTCCGCAACCAGCACCATGATTATTATGCGTGCAGGCATTCTCTACCGTCATCTCCGGCAGCAAGGATTTATTGAATAATTCAATATTCATTTGTGCAGAGCCATTTACCGCCTGATAAACGCGAATATTTTGTGCATTAAGTTTATTTATTGCCCGTGCACCAATTCCGCCGACAATAATTCCATCAATATTTTTTCCTTCAATTGAACTTATTGGATTGCACTGCCCGTGAACATGATTCTTATCCGAGTTATCTAATATCTCAATTTCATTTTTTTCTGCATCATATAGGAGGAATGCAGACGCTGATCCGAAGTGACTATATACTTCACTGTCCCTTCCGTTGTTCTCTTTAATTGGAACGCATATTTTCATTACTTAACTCCTTACTTTATTATTTTTATTGATTAGTTCTTTTAATTTTGCTAATGTTTCCGTATCTGCATTGTCAATGATGTTTTTTAAGTTGCTTTAAAGATCAAATTTTCTTCAGATTCTTTCTTTTCTTCATTCTCTTACTTTACAGATCATATCATTTTAATAGTTGAACACATTGTTTTACAATTAAGGCATAATCCTAAATTCACTTTAGTGCTTTATGACATAGCCACCAGTCATAACAGTCGAATTCTCCTTCTTTTGCTTTTAGTAATCTCTCTTTAGCAGTTTTCACATCAGTGGCAGGAGGGATAATTACACGGTCTTTCAATATTTCGTTGTTAGGCCAATTGGCAGGCATTGCAACCTTATTTTTATCAGCTATCTGCATTGCTTCAACCACTCTCAATATTTCATCCATATTTCTACCCAATTCTTGTGGATAGTAAAGCATAATTCTAATCTTTGCTTCAGTATCAACAATAAAAACCGCCCTAACAGTATTTGTACCTTTTCCCGGATGTATTATACCCAGAGTTTCTGCTACTTTTCCTGTATCTGCAATTATTGGAAATTGAATTTCTACATTCATATTATCCTTTATCCATTCCTCCCATTTTATATGTGAAAATACCTGGTCAACACTTAGTCCCATTAATTCACAATTAAGTGCCTTAAATTTTTCATACCGTTGTTGAAAGGCAATAAATTCAGTAGTGCAAACAGGTGTAAAATCTGCTGGATGACTAAATAATACAAACCATTTACCTTTAAAATGTGAAGGTAAATCAAATACTCCTCGAGTTGTTTGAACTTTCATCTCAGGAAAGGTATCTCCCAATAAAGGTATGCCTTTTCTTTCATTTAATGTCTCCATTTCTTTCTCCTTTTATAGAGTTAGTAGTTATTTAACTTCATCAGTATTACCATTTAGCGCTTGTCTTTAGCCATTAACTCTTTCAGCTTTTTAAGAGTCTCAGGATCAGCATTATCTATAATGTTTTTTAAGTCGTTTTGAAGATTAACTATTTCAGCAGTTCCCTTTTCCTCATCAGTAGTATCCATTTTCAGAATCTTTTTAATTGCAGCGATATAGTTATTTGGTTTCACCGGTTTTTCAAGGTAGACCCCTGGACCTGACATAGTTAATTCTTTTAAATCAGATTTGCCAAGATCATCACGTGCGTGACCTGTAACAATTATAATAGGAATCTTCGACCATTTTTTATGCTTTGATAATTCACGATGAAATTTGGCGCCTGATTTTTTTGGCATTACAAGATCAAGAGAAATTAAATCAGGTATTTGTTTTTTAACTTCTTCTAAAGCTATGTTACCATCTTCGGCTAGGATAACATCAAACCCTGCTTCAATAAGCGCAGCCCTTAGAAAATTACGCACATCCGCTTCATCATCAACAACAAGTATTTTCTTTTTAATTATCTCCGGCATGGTTAGCTCCTTTTATTAAAAATATTAAACTTTAGCTTCTTTGTACAAAGCCATCAACCTTTTTCGCGGAAACTCCATTGTAAATTTTGCACCCTTGCCTTTCTGCGAAGTAACTAAAATTTTTCCACCGTGTTCCTGTACGATTTTCCTGGTAGTTAAAAGTCCCAGCCCTGTTCCGCCTCCTCCTTTAGTAGTGAAAAACGTTGTAAATATTTTTTTCTTAATTTCATAATCAATACCGCTGCCTTTATCCTTCACTTCGAAGATAAGCTTATCGCGTATTTCGAAAACAGTAATCAGTACTTCTGTTCCCTTTTGTTTACTCATTAAACAGGCATCTATTGCATTCGATACAAGATTAGTTAAGCAAGTATGAATTCCAGCTGGATCAAGAGGTGCAGCTTTAACATTTTTATCTATTTCTGATTTTAATTCGATACCGGATTGAGCCGCAATATCTTTATAAAGATCAACAATCTCCAAAACAAGGTCGCCCGGGTTTACCATTTTCAATTCCGGTAACCTTCCTTTGGAAAAGCTGAGAAAATCCTTAACTAATGATGTGGTCTTATCAAAATTTCGTTCCAGCATTTCCCAACCCTGGTTGATCATTCCCTTATCATTTTTGTTTAATCCCAAACTCACAATATATTTACCGCCTTCTAATCCCATTAAAATATTTTTTATACTATGCGCCAGCCCTGCTACTGTCTGTCCTACTGCACCAAGCCGTTCTGCATCAATAACTTTTTCTTCAAGCTTTTTCATTGCTGTTATATCGTTGGATATTTCGATCACGTGTGCAACGCTATCGCTACCTCGCATTAAAGCAGAAGTAGAAACAGCGTAGTGAATTTTCTGTCCCTTTTTACCAATACCCTGCTGGCTTGATTGGTGAACCTTACCATCTTTAAAGGTTCTTTCAGCGGGGCAATTCGGACATTTAGTGTTTCTTCTTTTATATACCTTGTAACAATGCTGTCCTAAAACATCACCAAAATTTTCGCGAAAAGCTTCGTTAGCTCTCACAATTCTATAATCTTCACCTATTACAGTTATGTAACAGGGAACTCTATCAAAAAGGATCTGGTATTCCTGCTGCCAGCGGTCGGTTTCAGTAACTGTGCGGGTCATCTCCATTGCATATTCAACTTCACCGTCTTTTTTAATTTTTATGGGAAGAACATGTGCAACATAGTGTGTCTTTCTACCATATTGGTCAACACCGACAGCATCAGCAACTACTGCTTCGCCTTTTTTGAATACTTCTTTAGTCGGGCAGTTTTTACAAGGTTCATCAAGTTTTTTATATACAGAGTAACATTTACGTTTCTTCCACTTTCCAAAATAATCTTTAAAATTATCGTTCGCTTCAACTATGTTATAATCACGATCGATAACAGCAACATTGTAAGGAATCTGCTGAAACATTTCCCGCAAAATTATATTTTCTGTTTTGTTGGAGCGATATGTTTTTGTATCAGGTTTAATTTTTATCTCTTTTTAATTTTGATGAATTTTAACCGGCTAACTGATTAATTTTTTTAATAAACTTTTCCACGTTAATTGGTTTTTCCATGTAACATTCCGGTGGAGGGATTGAATCATCCTTTGTATATGAATGAAAATCAAATTGGGATTAAAAAAGTAAAAAAATAACGAAAGGCTAACAACCAAGATTAACACTCTTC
>RCND010001653.1_pt1 | contig 12636 bp, 10 predicted proteins | sample 2041351 | NCBI WGS metagenome assembly RCND01 (sample SAMN09708230, study PRJNA481090) | Marine sediment metagenome, whole genome shotgun sequencing project. | biome: marine sediment; feature: ocean; material: sediment; isolation source: Sewage treatment plant 12B marine sediment (STP12B) ...
TCTGGATGATTTTAATATTGATGATTTTAATATTGATGATTTAGATATTGGTGGTTTACCTGAAGATGAATCACCTGAAGAAGATTTTAGTACCGGAACTCTCCCTGAAGATTCTTTTTCTCCGGATGAACCCGATCTTGAAATTGGTGAGCCTATTGAACCGGATATATCAGATGAGCCCGTCGAACCTGCGGAACTCGAAGATCTGGGTGATCTGGACGACCTGGGTGACTTGGGTGACTTGGGTGACTTGGGTGACAGCGCTGATGAGAATATCCCCGATGTCGAGTCCGCTGTAAATGGCCTTGGAGATCTGGAATCTCTGGATGGCGATTTAGTAGATGAATTATCGCTGGACGAAGAGCTGAACTTTGAGGAAGAACTTGGAGCAGACGTACTTTCAGACATAAAAGATGTCGGAGACGAATCACAACAGTTCTCCATGGAAGATTTCGGAGATCAATATAACTTCCAGGAAGGCGACAGCGGCCTTACAGAAGATCTCGGGGTTGATCTGGAGCAATTGGAGCAATCCCTGGACGACGCCGCGGAAGGTGAAGTCAAACCTTTTTCAATTGATGAGGAAGATTTTAAAGCCATTCGCCGAACACTCGGGACACTTCCACGTAATCTGAAAATTGCAATCGAAGAACTCCTTGCCGATGAGCGCCGGAATCCTGAAGATCTTAAGCCGCTTCTTGAGGCGTTGATTACAGGCGAAAGTCCGAAATCACTGGTTGCCAGATTTAAAGCACTCACAAAAAGAAAGATTGAACTTCCGAAAACCTACGAGAAACGATCAGGTCAGGTTTTGGAAGACCGTCGAGCATCACTGGTATATCAACTTGTCAGGGAGGGCTGGCCGGTAATTCGGGTAATTCTGCTCGTTGTCAGTATCGGATGGGTCCTCGGGGCAGCTGTCTTTATGTGGGTGTACCGACCGTTGATGGCAGAAAGCCTCTATCAAAAAGGTTTGGATGCCATAGCTTCTGATGACCTGGCTGATGCTGAAATATATTTTCATGACGCCTGGGACGGTTGGCCGCTTTTCTATCCGGAAGGTGAGGGCACAGATAGAATTGCCGATTCTCCGATCGTTGTAAAAGGCTGGGAAAATGACAATCGTTGGCTGGATTATGCGAGAGCTCTCCGGCGGCGAAAACATTGGGACGCAGCCGAGCAGTTCTATAATGGTTACCTCGAAGTCAGACCCGGTTCCAAGGATGTTCGCCTGGAGTTCTCCGCTTTTCTTTCCAGCGTGTTGGGAAAATACCAGAGCGCCGTAGATGTCCTCGAGAACGCCCCTGTTACCGGAGGACGAAACCTCGACCGGGACTACGTCCTTGCTGCGGGGGACGTCTATCTGGACTGGGCAGAAGACGATCCGACCAAATACGAAGAAGCCAGATTCAGATATGCGAAAGTTCTGGAAGTCTCCCGGAATGATGAAAGGGCGTTCCTGTCTATGATGCGTTATCATCTCAGATTGGCAGACGAAGCCGAAATTGAACGACTCCTCCCGATATTTGACAATGAGGCACCCGGTCGAACTGAAGAACCTCGGTTAGCGGCGGAAGTTTATGCCGGTCTTGGTGAATACCATTTGGCCCGGGGGGATTCGGGAGAGGCACGAAGATTTATTGTGCTTGCCCGTAATGCCGATCCAACGGCCCCCGAACCCTCCTTTGTAAATGCGACGTTCTGGCGGCTGAATGACGATGATCAACAGGAACTTCAAGCGCATAAGATTACTTTGGTGAATCTCGATAATCGTGAGTCGATGAGCCGCAAAGATCTGGAAATGAGGATTCTCACTCTTGGAGGCATGGGTCGTATACAAACATCCCGAGCCGTTTCGTCATTGAGCGAGGCCCAGGCCGCTGAGGCCAGAAGTCTGGCTGCCAGCTACTATTCTAAAGCTCTGGACTTGTATGAAGACGCGCGAATGAGAAATCAGTTGGGAGCCTCACCGATTTACGGCCGATTATATCTGGAACTTGGCGACCTCATGTACAAGGGGCGGCGATCCGATGAAGAACTCAAGCTGAATCTCATGGAATTGAATCGGGAAACACTGATAGAGGGAAGCGAGCGTCATACTGAGCTGGTTCAGGCAGAACGTTTTTATAACCAGGCCCAGGAGCTCTATACAAGAGGTGCAGGCAGTTCTTCGTTACCCCCAGAGTCTCTTTATCGACGGGCTTATGCCAGATACGTTCTTGAAATGGATAATGCGTTAATCGATTTCCACCGTGTGGCCCGAGAGCGGCCGGAAGACTTTGAAGCCCGACTTGCTCTGGCGACGGTACTGCTGGATGGTGGGGACTATGAAGCCTCCCGCAGTCAATATGCCAGAGCTCTGGAAATGCTTGATACTGAACTTCGCAGAACCGGAGGAACTCTTAATCCTCTGGACCGGCAGAGTCACGAAGAGCTGCTGCTGCGATACGTAATTGCCTGGAATAATCTGGGTGTCGCCCGTGCCCGGTCGGCAGCGCGGGGTGGGGGTGAAGATGATTATGCCGCCGCCCTCAGCGCGTTTACGATGGCTTCTGAATATCTTGATGAAGTCTATGATGACATGACCGACCTCAATAATCGGGGAGCAACCGGCCTGCGGGATAGTGAAGAGCGCCGAGTTGTCTCAGTTAACGACGGCCGGAACCTCCTGAAGGAAAAAGCGACTTACCCCTATATCAATCGTTTGAGATTGCTCGGACTCGATAGAGTCGAAGAGGGTGAAGATACCTATTTGATGTATCCTGATATCCCTTCAGATCTGAAAATGCTAAATTAGGTTCGGGTTATACTTCAAACATCCATCCGAATCTGTCTTCAACAGCTCCATATTGAATGCCCTTGAGCTCTTTGAGCAGACTCAAAGACAGTGATCCTTCATCCATGCTTGAGAAGACACGTTTTCTGCCCTTATGTGTCAGAGAACCCAACGGTGTTACACCAGCTGCAGTACCGCTGACAAAACACTCGATACCATCTTCGAGCATGCTTTCTACCGGCAGATCAGTTTCAAGTACTTCAAGACCACGGTCTCTGGCCAGCGTAATGATGGATTCTCGTGTTATGCCCGGGAGTATCGTGTCGCCCAGAGCGGGTGTTACAAGCCTGTTGCCGGGAAACAGTCCGAAAAAATTACAGGATGAACCCTCTTCGATATTTTCACGGGTCGTAGAATCCAGAAATATCGCTTCCATGAAACCCGCTTCAATAGCTTCGGTTTTCGCCAGCGTCGAGGTGACGTAGTTTGCAGCTGTTTTGATCCAGCCGGTTCCGTGGGGGGTCGCTCTAATTCGGTCTGAAGTCACAGCTTCATTTTTTCCCGGCGTAAAATAGGCTGAGACCGTGGTGCAAACTGTGATAACCCATGGCGATTGAGAAAGATTAATGCCAATACCCGGTTCTGAGTACGAAAAGGGCCTGATATAGACAGCGTCACCGCTCTGCCAGAAGTCGGCTTCCCATGAAGTATCATATTTCGGTGTGAAACCGAGAGCCTCATTTCGGCGTACGGTTTCACTAATACCGTCAAAGAGAAGCTTTTCATCGATTGGGGGCAGTCTGAGCCCTCTCATGGATGACGCCATCCTTGCGCAGTTTCGGTCCGGGCGGAACATCTTTAAAGAACCGTCAGGCTGTGGATAAGCCTTCAGCCCTTCGAAACAGCTCAAACCATATTGGGTTGTGTAATTGACCAGGGGAAGATGAGGAAAATTATTACGCCGGTTGGTCAGAGCGAGATGTGCTTCCTCATCCAGAGCCGATTCTTCCTCGGGAGTGAGGTGTGGTTGTTCCAGATATTCCTCTTCCCATATTTTACCGTCGTAATGTGCATTATGCACCCAGGGGTAGATTGAGAGTTTAAACGCCATCTTCCGTACCTCATGAACAGCAGGTTAGACTGCAATCATATGGCGACATCACGATATCGTCGAGACCTGAGTTACGGAGAGTTCACAATATGGTTGAAAATGTCATTATCATGGCCGGTGGTGCCGGCAAAAGGCTTTGGCCTGCATCCCTCGGCAAACGTCCAAAACAGTTTCTCCATGTAGACGGTGATACAACACTGTTCCGAAGTGCCCTCGATAGAGCCTTTGATCTGAATATCAGAGGTGTCGTTTATGTGGTAACTCATGAGCATCATGTAGAGGCAGCCGTTGAAGAGTGCCGCAGTTTAGTCGATAACAGGCGTTCCCGGGTTGTCCTACTCGCTGAACCGATTGCCAGGAATACAGCGCCTGCCCTCGCTCTTGCAGGCGCCAGAATGCACCTGGATAAACGCCGGGAAGAGACTTGTCTGGTGATGGCCGCAGATCATCTGATATCACCGATGGCAGATTTTACTAAATCGGTGGAAACCGCATCTGAAGAGGCCCGAGGTGGATACATCGTGCCATACGGGATAGTTCCCAGATCTCCGGCAACCGGCTACGGGTATATTGAGACCGGGGCCGAGGCCGGTGGTGGCTTTGAAGTCAAATCGTTCCGGGAGAAACCTGATGCCGGGACTGCAGCGGAATATGTTTCGTCAGGTCGTTATTACTGGAACGCCGGACTTTTCACTTATCGGAATGATGTATTTCTGGCAGAACTGGCGGCCTGTTCTCCTGATATTGATAAAGCCTTTTCGGATCCTGATGAATCCTGGTTTGAATCCAGAACCGATGATGGAATTGTGATTTATACACCGGCAGAAAATCTGAGACGGCTGTATGCCGGCTGCCCGGGAATCTCCGTGGATTATGCCGTAATGGAAAAGACCAGAAAAATCAGAATGGTAAAAGCGGATTTCGGCTGGAATGACGTCGGAAGCTGGGATGTAATAGCTGAACTCGATAACCCACCTGACGTACCAGTCTACAGTTATCAATCTGAACGAAACTACGTCTACTCAGATCGCCCTGTCGCGTTATGCGGCGTGGATGACCTGATTGTCGTGGTCGCCAACGACCGGGTGATGGTCTGCAGGAAGGGTATGAGTCAGTTGGTGAAGAACGCCGCCGAAGAGGACCTCTCGGTCAACTGATTTTCAGTTTATTCTCCAGTCTCAAGTGAACCTCCAAAAACGGCAGTCAAAGTAAGTGACGCTTGACTGCTGAGGAGGTAAAGCGATGAATAATTTAAACTCCATCATCCTGGAAGGTAATTTAACCAAAGATCCGGTGATGGACAAAACCCCGAAAGGAACGGCTGTCTGCCACTTCACCGTGGCTTCGAACAGGTATTACAAGACTGAAGGCGAACGCCAGGAAGAGGTGGGTTTTTTCGATGTGGAAGTCTGGTCCCGACTTGCCGAAACCTGCAGCGAGTACCTCACCAAGGGCCGGGGAGTCCGGGTAGTGGGCCGGCTCAAACAGGACCGGTGGACCAATCCCGAAGGCGAACCTCGGTCCCGGATTAACATAGTCGGCGAGCACGTGGAATTCCGGCCGAAACCAAAGGCTGACAGTACTGATGAGGTTGAGGCCACTGGTGAATTGGCAGCCGAGGCAGACGCGGAGGCTGTTGACGAGAAGGCTGCTGTACCGGCTTTCTGATTCATTCTGGCGGGGGCGTTTCTCCCGGCCCTCGCCATTTCCAGTAGTTGGTATTAAAAAAGTTTATTCACCATAATGGTCTCTATGACATTTGGCAAAACCGCATACCTTGCTCTGTGTATGGTCTTAGTACTGACCGGCACAGCTTTTGCATCTGAAATCATCATCAAAGATATACAATTTGAGGGGTTGAAGAGAACCAAAGACCACATCGCGCTTCTCATTGTCAGGCCGGTAGAAATCGGCGACCCCTTCACCGATGAAACAGAAGAAACCATCATCCAGGAACTCAGAGAAGCAGGGATATTCAATCCGGAAATAGAAGTCACCACAGAGATTATAGACAATGAGGCCACCATTTCTGTGGTACTTAGGGATAGGTGGACTTTAATTCCCATACCGCTATTTTCTTTTTCCAATAGCGGTAGCTGGAGAGTTGGTCTCCTCGCAATAGAGGGCAATTTCCTGGGATATTATAAGACGCTGGGACTGGGATTCTTTTACGGTTCTGAAGGATGGTCGTTGATCAGCTTTTACAATGACCAGATTTTTCTCGGTACAGACATGAAATTCACCGCCGGCTTTGGTGCCGGATTCAACGAAGTTACCGACGAGAATGTGTACGAAGAGGTTCTTCAAAAATATCTGTCTGACGACCTGGGATTCAGTTTGGCACTCGAGTATCCATTCACCGAAAAGTTTTCTCTTGCCGGTGATTTGGGATATAACAGATCGATACTCAGAGAGGAAAGTGCTCTTCTGACTGGAATCCCGGATCTGAACACCTTCGGTGTGGGTGGAGAGATTAAATGGAAGAATATTTATTACGATATCCCCTACGAGAAAGGGTTTCTCTCCAAGGCTTCGTACGGCTGGAATTGGGGCTTTGATGAGACTGAAAACTTTTCCACTATTGAGGGCAATATCGTATGGTCCGTAACTCCATGGTGGAAGCATCTGATTGTTCTGGAAGCGTTAGGCGGCTGGGGCGATTTACCTGCACAAGCAGAGTTTCGTCTTGGTGGATTTCCGGGTTCCCGGATTCTTCCTTCGAACAAGATAGCCGCGGATCAATATGTCACAAGCGCATTTACATATAACGTTCCGGTATGGTTTTTCCCGGGGGGTACTTTGTCTACAAAGGTATTCTATGAGGCCGGTTATTATAGTTCAGATCTTGTGAATCCCACATTATTTCATGGACCCGGTTTAGGTCTGGATATCTTTATTAATAACCTGGCAATACCGGCCGTCCAGTTTAATTTCGGTTGGAACCTTGATACCGGGCTCTTCCAGTTTTCTGCAGGCGTCGGCTCGGGAGGCGGAGGCGGAGGCCGCAACTGAGGGACTTGCTATTTCTTTTGAAAGGGCATAATCAGAATCGTGATTAGTGAGAAAGTTGTTTAGGCTCATTTCAACAGGAGAAATTTATGTTTGCTTATCTTGATAAAATGGCGTACCCGATTCTGATAATCGGCGCACTACTGATGCTGGCGGCTCCTTTTTCTCCAATGCCGCATGTCGTTGAAAAAGTGATTTTGCTGAAGAATGGACAATTGACAAAGCCAATCGACATATTCGATCTGTTTTTTCATTTGATTCCTACAATACTTCTGGCAATCAAGATCGTCCGGGATATTCTTCAGCGCCGCGGAAGTTGATTCAGAACCAGCCGGGATTGATGATCGTCCGGCCTTTCCACAATTCCGCCATCTTCTTGTCATCGTATGCCCTCCCAACCATAATGGTACTGTGTTGGGAAAAGGACGAGGCTTTAACAAGCCTGAAATCAGGGAATTAGTTGACGGATTACGGTCCAGTTACGAGCTGCTCATCTTTGATAACGCTTTGAATCCGGCCCTGATGGAGTCTCTGGAAGATCGATTGCGGCATGCCACGAATTCGGGCCGGGATCCTGAGAAATTTCTGGAAGAGGAATTCAAGGCTTATAAAGATCTTGAAGCGCAGACCCAGGAAAAAGAACGCGTTGCATCTGTTCGTACTGAAGCACGCCGGCGCCGTCTGGCCGGTGAGTCTTTTGCCGATAAAGTTCTAGATGAATATCGGCAGCGCATAGAGCATTACCCGGTTCTTGATATTCATGATGATGCCGATCCCGAAGTCGCCAAGCTTTACGGTGCAATGGATTTCCTGGATAAGAGGTATTGGGGCATCCTCGAAACTTATCTCAGACGGGCATTTCCTCGGGCCGGTCAAATAGATAGAATGAGTATTGAGCAGAGGTTCTGGCGCTTTGTTGCAACCCGCAAAGGGCGCCTTCCTGAAGAATTGGAACGATATCGAAGGACGCTGGCGGCTCCTTCTGCCACAAATAAAGAGAAAATTCGGGAAGTGCAGGAAACTGTGAAGACCGTAGCATTTTATCTGCATGATCTTCTTGACGTGTGTGAGCAGGCCGTTCAACAGATTCCCCCGAGCGAGGAAGTAGACAAAGCCCTTGAATACGTCAGGGGTATGATTAGCGATTTCAGAATTAAAGACCTTAAAAGACGATAAGAAACAAGGAGTTCGATATGTCCGAAGTTATTCTCACCGATGAAATATTCGAAAGTGAAGTTCTCCAATCGGAACTGCCGGTTCTGGTTGATTTCTGGGCCGAATGGTGTGTTCCATGCAGGATGCTCACTCCGCTGGTTGAACAACTCGCAGAGGAATATTCCGGGAAAATCAAGGTTGCCAAATTGAATGTTGATGAATGTCCGGAAAGTGCTAATTCATTCAACATTCAAAGTATTCCGACGCTGCTGGTCTTTAATAAAGGCGAAGTCGTCTCCCAGAATATCGGGGTAATTCCCAAGAAGACCATTGTGGAGATGTTCGAAAAGATCATCTGATCCGGTCCGGGCCCGTCAGGGGACATAAATATCATCGATGTTGGCTGTACCGAATGTCTGCCCTCTGGTTGGTACGGTATGCCAGTCCTCGGCCCGGTCGTTATCAAGAGGCTGGAACGCCCGGCAAAGAGATCGGGTGGCTGTTGAGGTTGATACGTCAACAGAATCTGATGGAAACGGGATGCTGTGTTCCTCCGTCACCCAGGCGTTCGCTGAAGCCATATCGCAGGCGAAAATATATCCGTCACTGGTCCAGCCCAGCTTTTCGTCTTCGGGATCGTCCGCTCTATCAGACCAGATAACAGCATCGATCACCGGCCCGCCTTTCCTGGAGTAAAGAGTCACCGCACCGTTGTTTCCCGGCAATCCCGGTGAGCCGGGGATCCAGAAATCCCGGGCTGTATCTGTTGCCAGCAATCCCCCGGATTCATTCAGGGCGCCAAGTTCATCGATTTCCTCCGGGATACCTTCGGATTTCGGGTGAACTAAAATGTACCCACCATCGGGAATCTCAATCGGCGGGAATATAAGTTCTTCCGAGTAGCGGTTATCCGTGCCGATTCTCAGGCACAGGCCTCCCAGATTGCCTCCTTTGACTGTGAATATTTCGACGCAGTCCGGTGTATTGCCCGACCCTCGGGGATTTAATTCATTGATCAGGAGATCGGGAACCCGGGGATTCCATCCGCTGAAACTGTAGAGGAAAGACAAGGAGTTTCCGGCTTCATCAGCGACGCTCATCCGTAATGTATATGATTCACCAATCACCTGATCGGAGCCGAACCTTACATTCAGTCTCATTCCATCTGCATCAGTTGTTTCGATCGGTATTGTCGGAACCACCACGGCTGACGAAGATGCCATTCTGACCGGTTCGTCAAAAAGGAAACTGATATGGCGTTCGTCCAGGGTTACTGCCGATTGAAGCACCGGCGGAAGCAGATCCGCCGAGAAAGGAGGACCGCCGACATCGGATCCCGGTGCGCAACCGAGGAGTGTTAATATAATAATGCCCGGAAGTCGCCGGATAGTGGATAGGGTACTGGCTGTACAAAAAGTAGCGTTCATATATTTAATAACAGGTAGAAATCCCGAATCGCTTCAGGAGAACAGCATCAATGTGTGGAATCATCGGATATTGCGGTCCCAGGAAAGCTTCTGACGTTTTACTGGCCGGCCTGAAACGTCTTGAATACAGGGGCTACGATTCTGCAGGAATCAGTGTCGGGCTTCAAAACAATCTCCAGGTCTACAAGAAGACCGGTAAGATTCAGGCCCTTCAGGGTATTGTTCCCGATTCACTTGAAGGTAATTGGGGTATCGGCCATACACGGTGGGCCACTCACGGCGGGGTTAATGATTCCAATGCGCATCCACATTGCGACTGCACTGGTAAAATTGCGATCTGTCATAACGGCATTATCGAAAATTATGTGGGACTCAAGGACAGGCTGACAGAAGAAGGGCACCGGTTTCTGACAGAAACAGATTCCGAGGTGATTGCTCATCTATTGGAGTCGTTATACGACGGGGATCTTGAAAATGCTGTTAAATCGACGGTGTCCCTGCTGAAAGGGACTTATGGAATTCTAGCGATGCACACAGAACATCCGGATGTGATAATCGGAGCCCGCAACGGTTCGCCAATGGTTTTGGGAATTGGTGATGGAGAAATGTTCATTGCCAGTGATGTCAGCGCGATGATCGCCCATACCAAACAGGTGGTTTATGTTGAGGACGGCGAAGTTGTACGCCTGGATTTCAGCGGTTATAACGTTACCGATATGCGGAACCGCCTTGTTGATAAAAAAGTGGACAGTATTTCCTGGGAACTCGAGGAGATGGAAAAGGGAGATTATCCTCACTACATGCTCAAGGAGATACATGAGCAGATTGAATCGGTCCCCCGGGCGATAAGCGGGCGGATTGACGATGATCAGGCGACCGCCGTTCTCGGCGGTTTGAATATGTCTGAGATGGAACTTCTCGGAATTAAACGGGTCGTAATCATTGCAGCCGGCACGAGTTTCTACGCCGGCCGTGTGGTGGCCTATCTTCTAGAGTCACTGGCTCGAATCCCGGCTGTGACAGAGCTAGCCTCTGAACTCCGGTACCGAAATCCGATTGTTGAAGCGGGAACACTGTATTTTGCCATGAGCCAATCCGGAGAAACTCTGGATACTCTGATGGCTATCCGGGAACTGCAGAGGAAAGGCGGGCGTGTTCTCGGTATCTGCAATGTTGTCGGGTCGACAATCGCCCGGGAATCTGACGGCGGTGTTTATATTCACTCCGGTCCTGAGATAGCTGTCGCTTCCACCAAGGCTTTTACAAGTCAGATGACGGCAATGTACCTGTTCATTCTGAAAATGGCCCGGATGCGTCATATGGCCTGGCCTGAGGGTAAGAGATTTATCGAAGGCCTTCATTCAGTGCAGAAACATATCCAGAAAATTCTTGAGGGTGAAGACCGGATCAGGGAACTGGCGGAAAAGTATCACAAAGTTGGAAATTTTCTCTTTATGGGGCGCGGTATCAACTACCCTGTTGCCATGGAAGGTGCTCTCAAACTCAAAGAAGTTGCCTATATCCATGCTGAAGGCTACAGCGCCGCCGAAATAAAACATGGTCCCATAGCCCTTATAAATGAACAGACTCCCAGCCTGTTTATCGTTCCGGACGATCACCTCCGAAGTAAGGTGATTTCCAATATGAAGGAGATTAAGGCCCGGAAAGGACCGGTGATCGCTCTCTGCGTTGAAGGCGACAAAGACGCTGCACAAATTGCCGACGATGTATTATTCGTTCCCAAAACCGATGAAGAGTTCTATCCCTTTCTCATGGTTGTACCCCTGCAGCTCTTTGCTTACCATTGTGCCCTGAAACTGGGCCGCGATGTGGATCAGCCCCGGAATCTGGCAAAGAGCGTTACCGTGGAATAGGGCCGTACTGACAATAAATTACCGCCAATAAAGAAATCAGCAATTTCTCTGATCTCTTTTCATACCGACTCTATACAGATCCTCACTTTTTATCTGATTTACTTTTCGCATATTAAATTGTCAGTACGGGAAATCAGAGATTCTCGGCCTTCTCAGAGAAATATGGTGACGGAGACAGACTCCTCCAGGTGCCGTCGTTATCCTTCTGCTTTAAAATCGATTTCCCAGTGCCGGCCGTTGCAGAAAGGCTTGTTCTTCGAACCACCGCAGCGACACAGAGTAAAATGTTCCTCCGACGCACCATCGCCCCGGGGCTCTCCTGTCAGTTCCACGCCGCCGGTCACAGAGTAGGGACCGTCAGGAATGACGGTCACCATCGGTTTACGCTCCGCCGGCCGGTATTCAACCCCGTCGATTGAATAGCTGAGGGCACCGGACGGACATTTCAAGATAATGGCCATAACGGCTTTGGTCCCAGCAGCGTCCGGATCGATCCAGGGCTCACGTTTCAATCGGAAAACCAACGGCAGTCCGTCGCTGCAAATTCCCGAATGAGCGCATATCCCCCGGTTGTCGTGAATGGTAATAGTCTTCCCGACATAGTCATCCCTCTTGTCGGGTTGCCGGTCAGGCTCCTTTTTACTCGAGAAATTGTTCGTCATATGCGTGCCGTCGCAGAAGGGTTTGGTCTGGGACCCTCCGCACCGGCACAAGGCTGTCTGAGATACCCGCGAATAAGCATCTCCCCGGGAATTTTGCAGGTTTTCCACCGGATGCGACTCGGCATCCGACAGAAGGTAGGGCCCATTCGGTGTCGGCACGATCCGCGGTCCGGCTGTATTCCGCTTCGAATCCATTGTACGCCTCCTTGGCTGATAGTCAGCCGAAATATTAGTCTTTTCGACAGTAAGATTCCAACAGAGTATGCTGAGCCCTTTGTCAAACATTTTTTGTTCAAACGTCTACTATCGTTCTCCATGAAAGATCAACATCGTCCAAAGCGATGAAAACCAGACTTGTTATGCTATCAGAATGTATTGATATCAGTTGCAGTTCTCCCCTCGGCTATCAAAGCCTGATGGTGCAAGAGCGACAGAGGGACATTCGGCGAGACGTAGGAGCTAATCAGTTGAGACAGTCACTTCGCCGGAGGCAACGCGATTTACGATCACGGGGTGCGAAATTAAACGGGACTACACAGATCGGGGCATGGCAGCGATTGCTGATGGTATTCCAGGTCTCGTAAATGCTTGTGCCTGCAGCCATAGCCGGTGTTGTTCTGAT
>RCND010001654.1_pt1 | contig 12629 bp, 7 predicted proteins | sample 2041351 | NCBI WGS metagenome assembly RCND01 (sample SAMN09708230, study PRJNA481090) | Marine sediment metagenome, whole genome shotgun sequencing project. | biome: marine sediment; feature: ocean; material: sediment; isolation source: Sewage treatment plant 12B marine sediment (STP12B) ...
GAAAGGTGCTTTTTTGTGTTGCACCACAAAGGTAACTTTGAGGAACAGAATTCCCTTTCTCTTTTTTAATCGTTTAGGACGCTATTGATCAAAAACAAGTAATTTTCTTAAGGTAGCTTAATTTTTTTCTACTCTTAAATAATTGAACGTTGTGTAAAGAAATTTATGAAATCAATTACTTATGTGCTGCTGCTATCAATAGTGATAATCCATCAAATACACAGTAATAAAAAAAATACAATTATGAGTCAGCAAAAATTTTGTTTACCGGAAAGAACTGGAGAAGCACCACAAACCGGACAAACGCCTCCCCAACTACAATTTTCGGACAAAAGCCCAAGAGTTATTTATCAAAAATTTCATGATTGGATGTTTACTTCTTTTCCAAAAGTCAGAAAAGAACCTACTCGAATTTCTGTGCCAACATCAATAGCAATGTGGCTTGACGAAAATGAAGATGTTGGGCATTTCGATGCATTTATGCCGCCTTCTGGCAGTAGAGAATTTACACATATTCATTTGGATGGAAGTTTACATACCGTTGTAGCAACTGATATAGAAAATGAAATTATTGAAAAAAAATGGGGGGTTAGGCATATGTATTATGACCGTGGCGTAAAAGAAGTTTTAGTATATGCACCACGAAATGAAGAGGAAATTGAAATAGCTAAAACTATTGTGATAAAATCTTACGAATATGCCACTGGAAAGAAATATAATGAGTAGTGTCCAATAATTATTAAAACAGATTTGGCGATTCCTTATACTTCTGTCTTTTTCCAATTGGAGTGTGGGTATTGGAACAGTGATTCAGGGCAAGAACTACGAAAAGCAATAGCGGATTAAGAGACATGTTAAAAACGAGATTACTAATTATTGGAGGGTTTTTAGGTGCAGGAAAAACAACACTATTAAATTCAGTTTCACAATTATTAGCACAGCAAGGAAAAAAAGTTGGATTAATAACTAATGACCAAGCAGCAGGCTTGGTAGACACCTATGTATTACAAGAAAACGACTTGCCTGTAAAAGAAATAGCGGGAAGTTGTTTTTGCTGCAATTTTGATGGTTTAATGGAAGCGGCATTATTCCTCCGAGACGCTAAACAATGTGAAATCATAATAGCAGAACCCGTTGGAAGTTGTACCGACCTTTCTGCAACGCTTATGCAACCTACAAAAGCATACTATTTACACTATTTTAACCTTGCTCCTTTATCTGTTGTATGTGACCCATTTCGATTGAAAAATATCCTTGAAAATATAAACGCTATTAAAGAGGGTTCGGAATATATTTATTTAAAACAACTTGAAGAGGCCGATTATTTAGTAGTTAATAAATTAGATGTATTAACGAAAGAGAATAAAGTTGAATTGCAGAGTTTACTTGGTCATAGGTTTGCTGAATATCCCATTTATTGGATGTCTGCCTTAAACAAAACAGGAATGCAGACCTGGTTAGATAATCTTTTAGTAGATACTACTATAGGAAGTAGAATTGCTGATGTAGACTATGATATTTATGCTCAAGGAGAAGCGCTTATGGGATGGTACAATGCCACTTTTTTAATTGAACATTTAGACGGAAACTTACTTCCTTGGAAAGATTTAAACACAAAATTGCTTCAGATATTACAACAAGTGTTTGATCATGAAAATATTACAATAGGTCACATTAAAACATTTTTAAAAGACAGTCATTCTTGTCTTAAAGGAAACATTACGGGTACTCATCAAGAAATAAGTTTGTTAGGAACGTTTTTTAGTAGCAGTTCAGCAACGCTAGTACTTAATATTAGGGCGGAGACCTCTTCTATTAATATTAAAGAAATTGTTAATGAGATTATTGAAAGCTACTTGGAACATAATATTCAATTTAAAGTTTTGGAGCTTAATCATTTAACTCCTCAAAAACCGGTGCCAACGTATAAAATGGATTCCGTAATAAAAACGTGTTAATCAGAAAAGTAGAAGGCGCTTCGATTAAAATATAAAATTTATGAAGTATGGATAATAAATTAAATAAAACTGCAATTGAAATATCTAAATCAAGAAGAGATTTTATAAAAAATACGGCATTAGGAGTTGGTGCATTGTCTTTACCTACCTTACCTGTATTCGCAGGTCCATTTTCTATTGAGCAAAACGGACATTTGATTCCAGAAGATAAAAAATTATCGGCAACATGGATTAAATCCTTGTATGAAAGGGGGGAGCCTGAAACTTTTAAGGACGAAGAACTAAAATATATAGGCATGCCTATAGGAGGCATTGCCTGTGGTCAACTGTACCTCGGTGGAGATGGAAAACTTTGGCTTTGGAATATTTTTCACACAAAATACCATAGAAATCCAGATAGCCAGTTGTTAACTGCTATGGAACAAGGAGGTCACTACGCATACCCAGAAAATACCTTTAAAAAGGAGCAACGGTCTGTAGAACAGGGTGTGGCTATAAAAGTAAACCATAATGGAAAAGAGACTATTAAAACTTTAAATAGCAATGGATTTGAAGATATTAGTTTTAGAGGCGAATATCCCATCTGCAAAATAGAATACAAAGATGTTGATTTACCAGTAAACATAAATTTAGAAGCCTTTTCTCCATTTATTCCCGGGGAATTAGAAAAATCTTCAAATCCTTGTACACTATTTAATTACACAGTAAAAAACACATCATCAGAAACTGTTGAGGTGTCTTTGGCATCGTGGTTAGAGAATGCTGTAAACCCTTATGATATAGATACTGCTAGAGGTAAACGTACAGCGAAATTAACAGCTTCAAACAATAGAAAAACCATATTTTATGCTTCAGAATCAAGTAAAAATAGCAAGGCTCCAAAACTAGAATACCAACATGGTTTTGGTTCCATGAGTTTATCGCTCTACAACCCTTCTGTAAATAGCCAATTTGCTTTAAATGTAGGAGCTGTTTCAGATGCAAAGGCTATTTTTAATAGTATTGAAAATAGTGACCATATTAAAGAAAAAGAAAGTCAATTAAACGAAACAGAGCTTTCGACACTTTCAGATAGTTTTTCGTTAAAACCTGGTGAAGAAAAAGAAATCACCTTTGTTTTAGGTTGGTACTTTCCGCATCTTAACCTACAAGAGGAGTATCCAAAAAAGGAGATTCGCAATATTGATGGCGTTCAAGATCTGAAACTACATTACTTTAATAGGTTTAAATCTGCAGATGAAGTAGCAAATTATATTTGTAATAATTTTAATGAATTAGCTGTAGTTACACGGTTGTGGAATAAAACCTGGTACGACTCCAGTCTTCCTTATTGGTTATTAGACAGAAGCTTTATAGCGCTAAACTGTATGGCAACGAGTACTGTTTTATGGTTAAGTAATAATAGGCTTTGGGCATGGGAAGGTGTAGAATGCTGCCCAGGAACCTGCACCCATGTTTGGCAGTATGCTCAAGCATTAGCCCATATTTTCCCCGAAGCCGAACGAAATTTTAGGGAATTAACCGATCTTTCAAGCTTGGGTCTTAATCCTGATGGCTCGTTACGACATAGGGCAGAACTTAATCATGAAGTAGCTCACGACGGGCATTGTGGCACCATTATGCGATTGTATCGTGAACATAAAAAATCTTCAGACACTAAGTTTTTAGAAATAAACTACTCGAAAATAAAGATGATGGTTCAGTTTATTATCGATGAAGATAAAAATAAAGATGGCCTATTGGCAGGCAAGCAAACCAATACACTGGATGCTGCTTGGTATGGGCCAATGGGGTGGCTTAGCTCACTTTATCTTGGGGCATTGGCAGCAGGCAAACAAATGGCACTAGAAATGGAAGACGGCTTATTTGAGCAAGAATGTAATGAGCTACTAACAAAAGGGCGAAAAAATATTGTTGACGAGGTTTATAATGGAGAATACTTTATCCATAAACCAGATAAAAATCATCCAGAAGCTATTAATAGTAATGATGGTTGTCATATCGATCAAGTTTTAGGGCAAAGTTTTGCGCATTTAATAGGAATTGAAGAGCGTGTAGTTCCAAAAATGGAAACAATATCTGCACTAGAATCTATATGGAAATACAATTTTGCACCAGATGCCTTTGATTATCAACTAAGACACAAAGTCATTAAAGGACCAAGAATATATGCTACTCAAGGTGAGGCAGCAACTCTTATGTGCACTTGGCCTAATGGAGGTGATGATAAAGCTGTACCTGGAATGGATAAAAGACCGAGTAATCCTATTGGATATAGTGGCCCAGGCATCTATTTTGATGAAGCCATGAACGGATTTGAATATCAGGTAGCTTCTCATATGATTTACGAAGGTTTATTAGAAAAAGGACTTGCAACGGCTAAAGTAATACACGATAGGTATAATGCTTTAAAACGTAACCCATTCAACGAAATTGAGTGTAGCGACCATTATAGTCGTTCAATGGCTAGTTATGGTGTATATCTTGCTTCATCTGGATTTGAATATCACGGCCCTAAAGGATCTTTAACATTAGCGCCTAGGCTACAAAAAGAAGATTTTAAAGCTGCCTTTACTACTGCTGAAGGTTGGGGGAGTTTTCAACAAAAAATAACAGATACTAAACAAGAATTGACCTTAAAAATGGCTTACGGCTCGTTGAAGTTAAATAGCCTTTCCCTAGCTCCAAAAACAAAAACAAAAACAAAAAGAATAAAAATAAAACTAAATGGTAAAAAGCTTAGCTGTACTAGTAAAGCGGCAGAGAATACGTATAGTGTTAATTTCAATGAATTGAGGTTGATTGCCACTGATGAGCTAAATGTCCGTATTGAATTTTAAGATTAAGAGCACTAATTATAAGAGCCTATATATTTTGGTTTAAAGACGTATCTTCACTAAGAGATGCGTTGTTGTTTATTAATTCTTATCTAGAAGATACTGACCTCAAATAATGGTTAAATAAGCCTACTGCTAACAAAGACCTGAGTTAAAAAACATAGGGCGTTTGGTATTTATTCCAATCGCCCTATGCCATTTACTACGTTTTGCCAAATATAAAATTTGGCATTTACGAGAAAATAAAGCAATATTTACATTTGGCGATGTACCAATCTGAAACTAATTACTAATCTATTGCCGTACGTTTTCTTATACGAGACGTCAGAAATACTAATTATGAGTTGTATTAAAATTATTGCTTTTCTAAGCTTTTTTGCACTTATAGGAAGCCATGTCACCATAGCCCAAACATACTCGAGAAACGGCATGGTTGTATCGAGCAGCGAAGTCGCATCAGAAGTAGGAATCGAAATTCTAAAAAAAGGAGGGAATGCTATTGACGCTTCTGTCGCAACGGCATTTGCTTTGGCAGTCACTCATCCATCAGCAGGAAATATTGGAGGAGGTGGGTTTTTGGTATTTATGGATTCGTCAGGAACGACTACCACGATTGACTTTCGGGAAAAAGCACCCCTGAAAGCATCTTTGGATATGTTTCTGGATGATGACGGAAATCTTCCAAAAGGAATCAACCTATACGGTAGGGAATCAACAGGCAATCATATTGGTCTAAAGTCGGTAGCGGTACCTGGAACGGTGGCCGGCCTTTACCTGGCTCATCAAAAATACGGGGAGCTACAGTGGGCAGATTTGGTGCAACCATCAATTGACCTGGCCAAAAATGGTTTTGAATTCACATGGAGCCTTTCAAAGGCTGCCAGTTTTTTTGATGCCAACTCCCAAATTCAATTTTTAAAAGATTATTTCAGAAAGGACAATGGTGAGCTCACACAATTTGGAGAAATTTGGAAACAACCCGAGCTAGCAAATACATTAGCTGAAATCCGAGACCATGGTCATGACGGTTTCTATAAAGGGAAAGTAGCAAAAGACATTGCCCGATTTATGAAGGAAAATGGAGGCATTATAACAATGAAAGACCTCAAGAGCTATACGGCTGTAGAAAGGAAACCTATAAAAGGAACCTATAAAGACTATGATATATACGCCATGGCACCACCCAGCTCAGGAGGCGTAGTACTTATTGAAATGATGAACCTCATGGAATTGGCAAACTTAGATTCCATTGAATTCAATTCTACCGAATATGTTCATTTATTGGCTGAGGTAATGAGAAGAGCATACGCTGATAGAGCGGAACATTTAGGAGACCCTGATTTTAATTTAGAGTCTCCCTTAGATAAACTGACTTCTAAAGAATTTGCCAAAAAGCGTTTTGAAAACATTAATTGGTCAAAAGCTTCAATAAGCGACGCCACAAAATTCGGACAAATTTATGATGGCAGTAGCACCACTCATTTTTCTGTGGCTGATAAATATGGCAATGCTGTTTCTTTGACGTACACTTTAGAACATAGCTATGGCTCAGGTATGGGTTCCACTAAACTGGGTTTTATCTTTAACAATGAAATGGGAGATTTTAACCCCAAGCCTAATTACACGTCTACCTCTGGTCAAATAGGAACAAGCCCTAATACTATTGAACCTGAAAAAAGAATGCTTTCAAGCATGACGCCCACTATTATTGCTAAAGATGGCAAGCCTTTTCTTGTTATAGGAAGCCCTGGAGGAAGAACAATTATCAATACCGTTTTTCAGACCGTGCTGAATGTTTTAGGATATAATATGCCGGTTGACAGGGCTATTGAGTCAATGAAAATTCATCATCAGTGGTTGCCAGATGAGATCGTATACGAGAAGTTACTGTTATCTCCTGATACCAGAAAAGCACTTGAAGCGATGAATCATACGTTAGTGCCTCGCAGTTCATTGGGTGAATTGATGGGAATTCAAATTGATGCAGAAAATAGAGTTATTATCGGAGCTTCCGATTCTTCTAGTCCAGATGGCGCTGCGATAGGGTACTAAATAGTACTAATAACACCAAAATTATATGAATACGCGGTTTAGTAAGACGTTACCTCTTAATTTTTGAAAAGTCCGATAAGACGATTATTTATTGAATTGGAAAAAAGAACTAAAAACTTCTCATTTCAGGAAGTTTATCGATATCATTTTTCATACATGTATGGTATGTTCAACAAATTTTAACAATCGTTTTTTTGAACGTCACTGACGTTTTTATATGTAAATTGTGGAATGGAGAGAAATGCAACGCTTTCGGTCTAAGATACTATTTTGTGTGGTTTAATCTTCATCATGCAATAATTCGGCTATTTCCTGTTGCATTTTCTAGTTAAGAGCAACTAGTCTTACCGAGTTATTCACGTGGAATAACGTTTTGTAATTTTAATCAAACCATAATTTATGGACGGTATCGATCAATGCAAAAACTGTGAGAAATCTTTCGACGCTTCCTTCGATTATTGTCCCTATTGCGGACAAGAAACTGCAGACAACCTCACTTTTGGTGTTCTGTTCAGCAACACAATAAGCAATTACTTTTCTATCGATGCGCGTTTTCTCAAAAGCTTTATTCCCCTAATGATAAAACCCGGGGTGTTAGCCAGGCGTTTCGTGGATGGTAAACGACTATCGTATCTACATCCCGCACAATTCTACCTTTTCATTTCGGTGGTATTTTTTTTCATTTTCTCTTTTACTATACGAAAGGCGGATAACGAAGTAACAAAAGCACTAGAGGAGGGTTTTAACAAAGAAGTATCCCTAGATTCGTTACCCATTAAAATGGATTCTGTGGGTGTAGAAGCCACTAAAAAAGCACTAAAGGACAACCAGTACCAGACCGGAATGTCCGATGAAGAAATTAGGGCCATTGACTCAGTCATCACAGGCAAAAATAGTATCCCAATACTCGGTTTAGATTTTCAAAAAGAAGTGTTAGACTCGCTGATTGCAAGTGGAGCTTCGCAAGCCGAAAAACTAGGGGCTATGGGAAAGAAAGAAAATGCCGGTGTTTTTAGCACTAAGGTCTATATACAGCTATTGAAATTATACGAGAAAAGGGGCGGCGGAATTCTTGAGGCGGTTTATGATACCATTCCAATTGCCATGTTCTTTATGTTGCCCTTATTTGCCCTGTTATTGAAGTTATTTTACTGGAGGCGTGGCACGTTTGCACATCATATGGTGTTTAGCTTTTATTTTTTCACCTTCTTATTTACCACCTTTTGTTTGCTGATTTTGGCAAATACATTTTTAGACATCCCCATTTGGGTTGAGGTGCTAATCTTTTTGTCGTTCATTATTTATTTAACGATGGCCTTGCGTACCTTTTACGAAAGCAATTGGCTGGGAGCATTTTTCAAGGCCAATTTTATTTCCTTTATATATTTGTTGATTGCTCTGCCTTTTACTATAGTTGGAGTGGTCTTTGTTTCTTTTATGCTGTATTAAAAGGTGCTTACCATCAAATTCAAACGTACTTGAAATTGGCACAGGACCAAGAACAGATTGGAAAATTTTGCAGCCTAATGGAATCATCTGTCATTCATTTTGGAGAGGAGAGGGCTCAGAAATTTTTAAAGGCCTTTTTGATAATTATCATGATGAAGAAAATCCCGTAAATTTTTATAAAGAATTTTTCGAGGTGGTTTTAGCGCAACGCTATCAAGAGTTTTAGGAAGCTTTTGATAGAGGTTTATTACCGGCTGGAGGTTTAGACCTGCGCTTTATGATTTCTGGAGAGAAACGTATCAATTTGCGTCTAGATTATGCAGTTGGTGTAGATGGTAACCAGGGCCTGTATTTTGGTGTAATGGAAGCATTTTAATTCCGTAAGGACTAACAAATTATTTAGACCTTTGAGTCAAAAATTATAAAGCATAATATTGATATGTTTTATGATTTATTAAGAGTAGCGGTGATATCGTTCACACGAATAGAATCAAGGCAAAACCCGGAGATACAATCTATTTTAATAGTCGAAATTGCGATGCTATAGATTACAATCTATTCCTTCCAATGAGATTTTATGTATTTGTATGATTCCTTTACACCAAGTGGTTGTGAAGAAGCCGATGCCCTTATATAAAATTCTTCTTTATCATTCTTACTAAGAAAAATCGGTTTGTCACTTTTCTCAACGTTTATAATGCAAACATCTTTGTCGTTCATGGAAATGATATTAATTGTAATAAACTTGTGTGTACTTATTCCCAAATAGCGATTAATCAAATTGGTTAAGGTTAATAGAAACCCATCACGACTATTTTTACTCATGCTTTGATAATCGAAATCTAAACCAAGTATAACCCCCTTATCATCTACACCAATAAAAAGCATTCCACCTTCAGTGTTCAAAAAGGCAGATATCGTTTTTACAATAACTACTTCCAGTACCTTGTTTACCTTCTCCTGTCTGTAATCCCACCAGAGAGATGATTTAAATTCTATTAAATCATTTTCCCCTTTATCAATAATTACCTGCCAATTAGTTTTTGAATCAAGACTAGTTATATGTTCTGTTTTTTTTCTAATTTTAATTGCATGTCTTAAAAGAATTACAATTAGTAGTAAAAGTCCAGCTCCCAAACTCAAAAACCACCATAATTGTGTCTTATCTTTTTCAAAAATATTCCACTTCTGCACAAGCGTAATTAATTCTTCGTCAGAAATTTTATTCGCACCAGAAATAATCAGCTTTCCTAATTGACTATTCCCCTTTTTAACTGCTGGACGTAATTTTTTAGTAAATAAAGTTTCAAATAAATAATAACCCTCTGGAGCCGATGGGGTCTTAAAATTGCCTGTTGGATTTGGAATATCGTAGACAAATCCATCAATATTCTTCAAATAAATTGCTTTAAATAAAGCTGAGTAAGATTTAATAGAATTAAGTCTTAAATCTTGATGTTGTTTTTGCAAATAGGAATCTGCAAGTGTATTCTCCACTACATTCAGTGTGCCCTTAAAATTGTGAAATGAATCAATTTTTACGTTTTTTTTAAGATAGACCACAGTCTTCATTCTCATAAGAGGTTCTGAAAAATCAATATGCTCCGCTCGTTCGTCACTGTAAAACATTCCAGCAATGGCATCTATTTCGCCGGTTTTGGTTTTATCGATACAGTCTTGTATATCTAAAGGAACGAATTCAATGTCAACTCCAGTCTTTTCACTCCACAAATTCCACCAATCAATTATTATCCCCTCCAACTCACCATTGTTGTTCGTTGTTATGTACGGATAATAATCATCAATACAACCGATTTTATAAGTTTGAGAATAACCCTCTGCTGTGAGAAACAGCATAGACGCAGTCAGAATCAATTGAATTAGGAATTTCTTCATCGACAACTATCTTTTTGGTAAAGATACTTTTTACGATAGCTTAATAGCATAGAAGGTGTCTTTTTTAGCAGTTAATAGCAGGTATTGAATTTGGCTTTTGAATATGAAAAAATACAACAAAAAGCCTTGGCTACATGCGCAAACGGAAACTAAGGGTTTCCCTGAGTGGTATTCATTTCAAAGCAAATTCTACTTCATGGCCTTTCCCGTTTTCTCGCCATAGCGACGCAAAGACCGGAAAGAAGCGTAATATTTGTAGATGTTGCTGACATACTGCACCGGCTCCCGGCCTACCTCCCTCGCTACCAGCAGTTCTACCTGCCCAAACCAAATATTCGGATCTACTCCCTGCCCACCGGCTTTCCGGCGAATCCGGTTAATCCGTGCAGGTCCCATGTTGTAAGCAGCCATACTAAACAAAATGGCATTCAAGGGGTCGATTTTCGGGTCTGTAAAGTACCTCTCCCGTATAAAGGCAAGGTATTTGGCACCTGCATGAATGTTGTTCTCCAAATCATAGACATTGTCAATCCCAACATTCGGATCAGCAGCCGTACTGGGTTTTATCTGCATTATCCCAACTGCGCCTGCTGAACTCTGTTTGCTATTATCGAGCTGAGATTCTTGGTATCCCTGAGCCGCCAAGAGCTTCCAATTAATACCGTACTGCTCACCGTATTTGATAAACAGATCCCGGACCAAGATAAATCGGTTAAGTCTTTCCGGGGAACTGGCTTTTCTGACATAATTCAAATTATCAAAGTATCGTTCCAACAGGATATTTCCCATCAGTGTGCCTTGTTTATGTTCCTGCACAAAGACGTCCAAGACCGCTTTCAGTTTCGGACTGTTTTTGCGCATGGCCCAGGCCACTTTTCCTTCGGTTTTAACCAAAAGATTTGGGTATACCCGAATATCCTTCAGAACGGGTTCCCACAATTTCACGGTGAACTCATTCGTGATAGTCAACGGAATCAACCCGTCATTGACCATCTCTAAAATATCATCGTCTTCAAGGAACTCGTCTACGGGCTCAATGTGGACTATCGGTTTTCCTACGCTACGAAGCGAATCATTTAGCGTTACCAAATGTTCGAAATAACTGCTTGAGCGACGAACATGTATTGTATCTCCCAAAATATCTTCCAGGCTTGATAGGGGCGGTACTCCAGGGCCCGAAACAACAAGTTCTCTCCAGTCACTTACAAAAGGTGCGGAGAAATCAATAGTATCTTTGCGTTTATCGGTAATAACAAGGTTTGCTGCTGCAATATCCCCATATCCTTCCTGTAAGGATGGTAATATCCGGTCACGGGTCATCGGGATGAAAATCACCTGAACATATCCAGGGTTCCCTGATTTTTTCCCCAACTGTTGGTTTAACTTCTGTTCAAACAGATTGAGCGCATCATATGTAATCCCACTTCGTTTTATGCCGTCTATGAAATAGCTGGTACGGTTATAGGGCAACAGGGCCCGGATGCGACCACGTTTAATCATACTATCCAAATCGCCTGTCCATTTATCACTGAGACCAAGTACCTCATCCGCAGCATTAAATTCGGGTTCGGCCAAAGACTTTATAGATTCTGTCTTAGAAGAAGTCACTGAAGGCTTAGAAGTCTGATTATCCTTACAGGAGCCCATGCCGGTCAGGAGTATCAGAAAAATGAACAACGTACTACCAGTTTGACTGATAACCTTTGTTTTCATTTTTCTTACTTTGGTCATACGGTGCAAAACTCCTTTAAAATTAACACTAATTTACGCCATTTCCTATAGGGCTAATAGGGTCGAAATTAACAATAATTCGCGCTATTTTGTTTGGACAGGATTCCATTTTAAATAGTGACAAAAAAGGTGATATGTTTACATTTTAGTATAATTTCAATGATATGTTGGCTATTATTTTTGAATTCGGAGGTGGCAGTACGGCCTATGAAGGTATGGGATTGGGCATTCATTTCTAGTAGCAGATAACACAATTGCTCTGGTTTAGCCATTTTATGATAAATGCAATTCCAAATTGGAAAACTACAGAATGTTTAAACCAGCGCATATTTAACGCATTATACTTCCATACCCGCTTTCCGCAAGCCATCCATCACCTGCGCAACCAAGTCTTCCTCTTTTACAAAGCGACTAATTAAGAAAGAAGCTTCACCCTCAAAATTAGGTTTTAATTGCTTTAAATGAACAATATCATTAGCAGCTTCATCAATTCTGTTTAATTGCCCCAACACCGCGGCTCTTAGCATAGGTCCCCAGAAAAGCTCCTGGATTGTATACTTATTTGCTTCAGACAATGCTTGCTTATATTCTTTTTTTCGGTAATAATATAATGCGGTAGCTCCATGAAGGTACAAAGCATAACTAAAATTGTTGTTTATAACATCATCTAATATTTCTTTCCCTCTTTCCCATTCGCCATAAAGTG
>RCND010003889.1_pt1 | contig 12617 bp, 9 predicted proteins | sample 2041351 | NCBI WGS metagenome assembly RCND01 (sample SAMN09708230, study PRJNA481090) | Marine sediment metagenome, whole genome shotgun sequencing project. | biome: marine sediment; feature: ocean; material: sediment; isolation source: Sewage treatment plant 12B marine sediment (STP12B) ...
ATTGGAGGAAGTTATAGATGGAAGAAAATACAAATTTTGACAAAATAATTCCTGTAGATTTACAGGATGAGATGAAAAAGTCTTACATTGATTATGCCATGAGTGTTATTGCTTCTCGTGCATTACCAGATGTAAGAGATGGGCTTAAGCCTGTTCAGCGTCGTATATTGTATTCAATGAGTGAATTGAATCTGACACCGGACAAACCATTTAGAAAATCAGCCCGTATCGTTGGTGATACCATGGGTAAATATCACCCTCATGGTGACTCTTCAATTTACGACACAATGGTAAGAATGGCTCAACCATTTTCCTACAGATATATGTTGGTTAACGGCCATGGTAACTTTGGTTCTGTTGATGGTGATAGTGCTGCAGCCATGCGTTACACAGAAGCAAAAATGAGTAAAATAGCCATGGAGCTACTTGCCGATATTGGTAAGGATACTGTAGATTTTGTCCCTAACTTTGATGAATCATTAAAACAACCAGATGTATTGCCTGCAAGATACCCTAACTTATTGGTTAACGGTACAGCAGGTATTGCAGTAGGTATGGCGACAAATATCCCACCTCATAACTTAGGTGAAGTGATTGATGGTGTTGTTAAGATTATTGATAATGAAGTGATTGAAGGTAGAGAAACAGAAATTGAAGAATTATTGTCTATTATCAAAGGTCCTGACTTCCCCACAGCAGCAATAGTGCTTGGTACGGCTGGTATTGATCAAGCCTATAGAACCGGTAGAGGTATTGTAAAAACCCGTGCTGTATCTGATATTGAGCCAATGGCAGGTGGTAAGAATCGTATTGTTGTTACTGAGTTACCCTATCAGGTCAACAAGGCTAGATTGGTTGAAAAGATAGCTGACCTTGTTAAAGAGAAAAAAGTGGTAGGTATTACGGATTTAAGAGATGAGTCAGACCGTAATGGTATGAGAATGGTCATTGAACTTAAGCGTGATGCTAACCCTAATGTCATTCTTAACCAATTATACAAACATACTCAACTCCAAGATTCTTTTGGTATCAACATGCTTGCTTTGGTGAACAAAGAACCTAAGATTCTTAACCTTAAGCAGATTCTTGTCCATTACCTTAATCATCAGAAAGATGTTGTCACAAGAAGAACAAAGTTTGAACTCAAAAAAGCAGAAGATAGAGCACATATATTAGAAGGTTTGATTAAAGCCCTCGACTTCATTGAAGAAGTTATTAGGATTATTCGTGGTTCAAGATCAACAGCGGATGCCAAACTTAACTTAATGGAACGTTTTGAGTTTAGTGAAGTTCAAGCACAAGCCATTGTTGATATGCGACTTAGAGCATTAACCGGTTTGGAACGTGAAAAACTGGAAGGTGAGTATAACGAACTTCTTGAAAAAATCAAATATTTAAAAGCAATTCTTGGTGATGAGAATATTTTACTTCAATTGATTAGAGAAGAGATATTGGTTATAAAAGCTAAGTTTGCAGATGAAAGAAGAACAGAGATTACTTTTGATTCTTCAGACATTAATATGGAAGACCTTATTAAAAAAGAAACAACGGTTGTAACAATGACACACCTTGGTTATATCAAGCGTCAACCAATCACAACTTATAAGAGTCAAAACCGTGGTGGTAAAGGCATTAAGGGTATGAAAACAAGGGAAGATGACTTTGTTGAAAATATTTTTGTGACATCCACCCATGATTACATTCTATTCTTTACCAATAAAGGTAAAGCTTATAGATTAAAGGCTTATCAAGTACCTGATGCAGGTAGAAATGCAAGAGGGGTAGCCATTGTTAACTTACTTCAGCTGGATCCTGGTGAGATTATCTCCGCAGTCATTCCGTTGAAAGAGTATAACGAAGATATTTATATCGTTATGGCAACCAAGAAAGGTATCATTAAAAAGTCTTCTATTCTTGAATATCAAAACATACGTCAGAATGGTCTAATTGCTATAGGCCTAAAAGAAGACGATGACTTGATTGAAGCAAAACTTACTGACAATGATCAAGAGATTATTATTGGTACTAAGCTTGGTCAATGTATCCGTTTTGATGAGAAGGAAGTGCGTATTACCGGTCGTACATCTATGGGTGTTCGTGGTATGAATCTCAATGATGACGATGAAGTTATTGGTATGCAATTGATCTCTCAAGGCGAAGATTTATTGATTATTTCTGAAAGAGGTTATGGTAAACGTACGAAGATGGAAAACTTTACAGCTCAACGTCGTGGTGGTAAAGGTGTTAAATTCTACAAAATCATGGGTAAAACCGGTAATGTTGTAGGGATGAAGGCAGTCCACGTAGACAATGAGATGATTATTATTTCTACAGAAGGTATCATTATTAGAATCAGAGTTGGTGATGTATCCAGATATGGTAGAATCACTTCTGGTGTAAAGATTATGAATATGGACAGTGATATTAATATCGCTGCTATTGCAAGGATCAAAGAAGTTATTAGTGATGATGTTGATGTTGATGAAGAAATTATTGAAAACATTAAAATGATTTCAAAAGAGATTTAAAGGTAGATAATATTATGAGGAGCATGGACAATTGTCCATGCTTCTTTTTTGATGACAACTGCTTCATAGAAAAGCTACTAATTTTTACCGCACCTCTACATCCTCCCCCTCTAATCTTTTGATTGAGTTATTTATAATACTAATCCGAGTCCTTCGAGGGATGGGGTGCTTATTTAGGAAACGAGTTCTTTCACGAGTATCCGTAATTATGTGAGCTACAATAAAGTAAGTGAAATTGTCTGAGGCTTCCAATAAGCACCCCATCCCATAAAGGATAACCCCACCCCCCAACAAACCAATCAAAAGAACCCAACTTTTAATCACTTTGTAATATCACTGAAATGATTGTCTGTTATAATTTAGCTGGGATTAAATACCTATCGTGGGTATCCCTAAAATTTAAGTTAAAGGAGGTGCTAAGGTGATTAAGAGAATAATAGCCACATTATTAGTGATACTACTGATGATGTCGGGAGATTTGAGTTACGCTTCAACACTTGAAACATATACTGATGCTGCTGTTTATGATGAAAGCGAAAAAGCAGTGACGTATCTGAATACAATTAGAGATATTGTTGGCCTTAGTCCAATTGTAAAGAATGAAAAACTAAAAGAGATGGCAGATTTCCATTCAAAATATATGAATTACAATAAATTGGTTTCAAGTATTGAAGAAAGCGATTTAGAATTTTTTAGAGGTAGATACCCATGGGATAGAGCCGCTTATTTTAATTATGAACCAAGTTATATCTACGAATTCTCAAAAGAAGGTTATACAAACTTTGAAGAAGGCATGAAAGCGCTGATCAATGATCCAATAAGTAGGAGCATAATATTAGACCCTGTTTACACAGACATTGGTATGGCAAATGATGGTAGTTACTATAGTTTTGAATTCGGTGGCGATAGCACAATAAGCAATCTGTTTTTTAATTATCCTAATGTCAACCAATATAATATACCAACAGTTTGGGCCAATGCTGATTATGAGTTATATTACAAAGATATTGATGGTCTGCCTGATGAAGTTGGTGTGCCAATCACAGTCACCCATTATGGTGCGGAAGGTTATACTTACAAAGATATCAGTGTTAGTATGACCAATATAGACACCGGTGAAGAGGTACCTTTTATTATAAGTGAACCAGGTGAGAATTACCTATTAAGCAATACATTGACTATTTTACCATTGGTTAAATATGATAAAAACACTCAGTATCAGATGGATATTCGATTTAGCTATGAAGTAATGGAAGGTATTAGAATAATAGAAAAATCATTTATGAAGTTATATTCATTTACAACGGAACAAAATTTTCCGACAACTGTTACAAGCCCTTATATGACACGAGGTATGTTTACAGAGATGTTGGTTAGAGAATTAGTTAGATCACAAGGTTCTGAGTATCAGCTAATAGAACCATTGGAAGCACGTTTTAATGATGTTGGTATTAATCATTCTCAAAGTATATATATATATACTGCAAGCACTGAAGGGTTGATTTCTGGTTTTCCAGATAATGAGTTTAAGCCTGAATTAAACATAACCAAAGAGCAAGCTTATACAATTCTTGTTAAAGGTTATGAGAAAGTTAATGGATCAATTGTTTTACCTGAAACAGATCAATTATCCTTTTATTCAGATTATTTGACAGTTAGTTCATGGGCTTATACGAACGTTCAAAAAGCGGTTGAACTAGGTATTATTCTAGATCCAAACTATATGATTAAACCTGGAGATTACCTAACTGAAGATGACTTTGATCTTATTCTTAGTTTGTATCAGAAAGTCATAAAAGATCCACCTAATCTAGAAGAAAATTAATAGCACCATTAAAAAAGCCGATTTATTCGGTTTTTTTTGTTGCTTTTGCGAAAAAGTCCCCCTTTAACTAAGGATTTCTAGTTAATTTTGTAATTGACGTGTTATGCCATTGGGACTACAATAGATAATGAAATCTTGAACGTGACCAATGAAAGGCCATAACTATGAGATCAATACATGTAGATACAATCACTGCAGCTGTAAAAAAACTTTGTATCGTGTTGCAGGAGAAGATATTGTCTCTGCAATAAAAGAGGGTGCTGAAACAGAAGCATCTCCAATTGGTAGAAATATTCTTAATCAAATTCTTGAAAATGCCTCCCTCGCAAAAGAAAAACAAATGCCTATATGTCAAGACACTGGAATGGCCATTGTCTTCTTAACAGTTGGTCAAGATGTCAATTTTGAGGGTGGTAGTGTTACGGATGCCATTAACGAAGGTGTGCGACAAGGGTATGAGGAAGGTTTTCTACGAAAATCAGTGGTTAGTGATCCTTTGATTCGAATAAATACCGGTGATAACACACCAGCGGTCATCCATTATGAATTGGTGTCTGGTGATCAAGTGAAAATCGAAGTATCACCTAAAGGGTTTGGTAGTGAGAATATGAGCCAAATTCATATGTTAAAACCAGCAGATGGTGTTGATGGTGTCAAAGAAGCCATTATCCGTACAGTAGATGAAGCAGGTGGTAATGCCTGTCCACCAATAATAGTTGGTGTTGGTATTGGTGGTAGTTTTGAAAAGTCAGCCATATTAGCGAAAAGGGCTTTACTTAGGAATTTGAATGAGCATTCTGAATTGGACCATATACGAGAGATAGAAGAAGATGTGTTGACCAAAGTGAATCAACTAGGTATTGGACCACAAGGTCTCGGCGGTAATACAACAGCTCTGGCCATTCATATAGAAACTTACCCAACCCATATAGCTGGATTGCCTGTTGCTGTTAACATCAGCTGTCACGTAACCCGCCATGGCAAAGTGACTTTATAGGAGGTTTATTATGAAGATTATTACAACACCTCTTATTAAAGAAGAAGTTAGACAATTAAAAGCTGGTGACCAAGTCATGATTACTGGTGAGCTATATACATCAAGGGATGCTGGTCATGCTAGAATGGTTGATCAACTCAAAAGAGGAGAGGCATTACCTTTTGATGTTAAAAATGCTGTTATTTATTATGTAGGGCCGTCACCTGCAAAGCTAGGAGAAGTTATTGGGTCAGCAGGACCAACAACGAGCTATAGGATGGATTCCTTTGCACCAACTTTGATTAAAGAGGGTTTAAGTGGCATGATTGGTAAAGGCAGTCGTAGTCAAGAGGTTATTGATTCGATGAAAAAACATGAAGCTGTATACTTTGCCGCCGTAGGTGGCGCAGCTGCACTGATTGCCAGTCGAATTCATGAAGCAGAAGTGATTGCTTACGTTGATTTAGGTACTGAAGCGCTGAGAAGACTAAAAGTAAAGGACTTTCCTTGCATTGTTGTTATTGACAGTGAAGGTAATAATCTTTATGAATCTGAAAAAAAGCGCTATAGAACATATATGAAGTAATACATAATAGATAAATGTAATGAAATAACTACAAAGTTCATACATATAGTGTTGTATGTGCAATATAAATGGACTATACTAAACTCAGTGCTGATTTTTGGTGATTATTTCAAAATCAGTATAAAACCTGCAGAGGTTTATCGGATTGGTTGTTCGATGTGAGCACAAGGGGATATTTTATGCATCAAGAATTATCTAAAAGAGAGAAGATGTCAACCAGTTGGACAGTGATTTATCTTCTTATAGCTGCTGTTATTTTGACAGGACTTAACACAGTCCTTTTTAGGTTGAATTTGAATTCTAGTATGACTGACCTAATGATCATCTTAATCAGTGTCATTGGTGTTTATATCCTTATAAAAAGAAACTTAGTTTCTTTTAAATACAGTATCATCGACGATGACTTCATTGTTCATGAGCTGCTGGGTTCTAAAGAGAAGAAAATTCTTAATTTTAATGTAGCTCAGATTCAGAAGTTTGCTAATATTGATGAATCCTCTTATGAAAAGGACAAGCAAGGAGAGTTTGTTTCTAAACTTCGTCTTTACAACTGTAACAATAAACCTAATAGACATTACATGATCTATGAAGAAAATGGTGAAAAGCGTTGGTTTACTTTTCAACCAAGTGACCATATGGTAGAATTGATTCAAGTGAAAGTGAATCATCTAATGTAAGAGTGTCTGAATCAAGGCACTACAATTACTTTGTGTTACCTGTATAACTTTTTTTCTCTATGACAATAATAGGTATAAAAAAGTTATATATGATAAAATAAATACGAAATTATTTCGGGAGGTCGTAATTATGTTTAAGAAAGTAATATCATTGTTGATGGCTATGGTAATGGTTTTTGCTCTTGCCGCTTGTGGCGGTACTGACGAACCAACTCCAGCAGCAACAACAGCTAAAAAAGCTGAAGCGACAGAAGCAGGTTCAGAAGAAGTAACAGAAGCAGCAACAGAAGCAGCAACAGAAGTAATGGCACCTGACTTCATCGTTGGTCTTGTAACTGACGTTGGTGGTATTGATGACAAATCATTCAACCAAAGTACTTGGGAAGGTATTGTAAGATTCGCTGAAGACACTGGCGTTGAAACTAAATACCTTCAATCTGAATCAGACGCTGACTATGTACCAAACCTTTCAGCATTCTCTGATGAAGAACTTGACATCATCATTGCACCTGGTTTCCTTTTTGCTGATTCTATGTTTGAAGTAGCTGGATATTTCCCAGACCAAAGCTACTTAATCATTGACTCCGTTGTTGAAGGCGGTAATATTGCTAGTGCTGTATTTGCAGCTAACCAAGGTTCTTTCCTTACTGGTGTTGCTGCAGCGCTTAAAGCTCAAGAAGCTGGTATGGACACAGTTGGTTTCATCGGTGGTATGGACTTTGGATTAATCCAAGAGTTCGAAGCTGGTTTTGAAGATGGTGTTGAAGCAGTTGATGCTGACATGACAGTACTTATTGAGTACGCTGGTTCATTCTCTGACACTCAAATTGGACAAACACTTGCAGCTAAAATGTTTGATCAAGGCGCTTATATTATCTACCATGCAGCTGGTGGTACTGGTAATGGTATGATTAAAGAAGCAAAAGACCGTCGTACTAATGGTGCAGATGTATGGGCAATTGGTGTTGATAGAGACCAATATGCTGATGGTATCTACGAAGGCGAAATGTCAGCAGTATTAACTTCTATGATGAAGCGTGTTGACGTTGCTGCTTATAGCGTAGCAGAAATGACAATGAACGGAGAATTCCCAGGTGGAGAAGTACTAGTATTTGATTTATCAAATGATGGTGTTGGTATCCCAGCTGTGAACCCTAACTTAAGTGACGCTATTGTTGCTACAGTTGCTGAATTCAAAGCAAAAGTTGTTGCTGGCGATATTGAAGTTGATATGGTTCCAAATCGTTTAAAGTAATTAATTAATTTAAAAGCCAAGACTGTTTAGTCTTGGCTTTTTTTTAACCAACATTATATAACTATAATAGTTGTCGTTAAATGTCCTGACAGAACAAAAAGAAGTAGTGTCAAGAAGTTGGAATTTTGATTGTCAGTAGATTGAATGACGTTTTAATTATAGTAACCTTCACATCAAATAGTTGATCACTTACACCTTGATATGTCATGATATAATGATATTTTAGTTGAGTTATGTCGTTATACCTAATATAATTAGCAAAAGACTTTAAAACCAATGGTTTAGAGGTCGTAACTGATGGTATAATGAAAGTAGTCAAATTTTTAATGGATTCACAGCAGACAAAGGTTTGCTTTATAGATAGACAGAGATGTGTGTGAATTGAATAAAAGACAGGAGATGTGTGATGGATTATGTAATTGAAATGCTTAACATTACAAAAGAGTTTCCAGGCATCAAAGCCAATGACAACGTCACCCTGAAGGTAGAGAAAGGTGAGATTCATGCTTTACTAGGGGAAAATGGTGCAGGAAAATCTACTTTGATGAGTGTCCTATTTGGGTTATACCAACCTGAGCAGGGAATTATTAAAGTTCGAGGAAAAGAAGTGGATATCCGTAACCCAAATGTGGCCAACAAACATGGTATTGGTATGGTTCACCAGCACTTTAAATTGGTGCACAACTTTACCGTTACTGAGAACATCGTTCTTGGTATGGAACCAACAAAATCATTTGGGCGCCTTGACATTGACAGTGCCGCAAAAAAGGTTAAAGAAATTAGCGAGCGGTATGGCCTTAGTGTTGACCCATACTCAAAGATTGAAGACATTACAGTAGGTATGCAACAAAGGGTGGAAATCCTTAAGATGTTATACCGTGATGCTGAAATTCTAATTTTCGATGAACCAACCGCTGTATTAACACCACAAGAAATCAAAGAGTTAATGAGAATCATGAAAGAATTGGTGGCTGAAGGTAAGTCTATTGTTTTGATTACTCATAAGCTTAGAGAAATCAAGATGGTAGCAGATCACTGTACAGTGCTTCGTAGAGGTCGTTACATAGGTACTATTGAAGTGGCTGATACAACAGAAGAGCAGATGGCTGAGATGATGGTAGGTCGTGAAGTAAGCTTTGAAGTTGAAAAAGGTCCTGCAAACCCTACGGATGTTGTCCTTAAGATTGAGAATCTGAAAGTAAAGAACTCAAGAGGTCTTTATGCTGTTAAGGGGCTTAATTTAGAAGCTAAATCAGGAGAAATCCTCTGTGTAGCTGGTATTGATGGCAACGGTCAATCAGAACTGATTCAAGCAATCACCGGTCTTGCCAAGGTAGAATCGGGTAGAATATTGTTTGAAGGAAAAGATATTGAAAAAGAAAGTATTCGTAAACGTACGTTAATGGGCATGGGACACATCCCTGAAGACCGTCACAAACATGGTTTAGTTCTTGAATTTTCATTAGAAGACAACATGGCGCTTCAGAGTTATTTTCAAGAACCTCTTTCTAAGAATGGTATAAAGCAACCGGAAGCAATCAGAAAGCACTCAGATGAGTTAATTGAGATGTTTGATATACGTTCAGGTCAAGGAAGTATCACTGAGGTAAGAAGTATGTCTGGTGGTAATCAACAGAAGGCAATCATTGCCAGAGAAGTTGAACGTTCTCCAAAACTTTTGATTGCGGCTCAGCCAACGCGTGGTCTTGATGTTGGTGCTATTGAGTATATTCACGAACGTCTTGTTGCAGAACGTGACGCAGGAAAAGCAGTTCTACTTATGTCTTTAGAGATGGAAGAAGTACTGAATGTTTCTGACCGTATTGCGATCATCTATGAAGGTGAAATTGTCGGTATTGTTGATGCAGCTAAGACAGACGAAAATGAACTTGGTTTGATGATGGCTGGTTCTAAGAAGGGAAAGGTGACAGCAGATGAATAAAATTAAAGCGATGCTGGGCAATGAGAAAAATCACCGTCTCCTTATACCACTAATTGCCATACTACTTGGATTCTTGGTCGGATCAGTGATTATGATTGTTTCCGGGATTAATCCTGCCAAGTTATTTATTGCTTTGGTAAGAAGTGTACTTGGTATTAATATTGATAAAATTGGGACAGGCAAAACAGTTTTTAACCCAAGATACATTGGTGAGTACTTTGTTTACGCTATGCCAATTATTTTAACAGGTCTATCCGTAGCATTTGCTTTTAGAACAGGACTATTTAACATTGGTGCGGAAGGTCAGTTAATGGTTGGATCCTTTGCATCAATCTTCATAGGGATTATGGTTCCAGGACCAACGTTCCTAATTCTGATTCTCATGATTCTTGGTGGAGCATTTGCAGGGGCACTATGGGGATTTGTACCAGGATACCTGAAAGCTAGATTTAACGTTCATGAGGTTGTTGTAACAATTATGATGAACTACACAGCTTTGTATCTGACCAATTACTATTATAAGCAATTGCCAGGCAGTACTAATTCAAAAACAGTTGAATTGGCTGAAGGATTAACACTAAAAAGTGACTTCCTTTCAAGTATTACGAACAACTCAAGGTTAAATTGGGGCTTCATCCTAGTTATTATTGCCATTTTTACCTTCTGGTTTATTATTGAGAAGACCACTTTTGGTTATGAATTGAAAGCCGTAGGTTACAACCCACATGCTGCAAGGTATGCAGGTATGAAGGTTGAACGTAACGCAGCGTTGTCTATGATGATTGCAGGTGCTTATGCAGGTCTAGGTGGTGTTATAATTGCTATTGGAACCTTTGGTTACGGACGTGTATTACCTTCAGCAGAAGGTTATGGATTTGATGGTATTGCGGTTGCTTTAACGGGTGGTAATACAGCCCTTGGTTCTCTATTTGGTGGTTTACTCTTTGGTTCACTTAAAGCGGCACAGCCAATTATGCAATCGTCGGGTATTCCTAGAGATATTGCTATTATCATCAGTTCGATGATCGTCCTCTTTATAGCAATGCAGAATGGTATTAAAATCGTTCTGAAACGTATAGGAGGTGCCAAATAATGGATATTTTATATTCAATGATTGTCTTAACGTTAATTTTTTCTACACCCATTATCATTACAGCAATAGGTGGTATGTTTTCAGAACGTTCCGGTGTTGTTAATATTGCCCTCGAAGGTATGATGATGATTGGTGGATTTTTTGCAGCAACAGCCATTGTTTACTTGGAGCAAGTTGATGGATGGGTTGGTTCATCTGCACCTTGGCTTGCGCTTCTTATAGGTATTATTGCCGGTGCTGTTATATCTCTTGTCCATGCCTACCTTAGTATAAATCTAGGATCAGATCAGGTAATCTCAGGTACTGCCATTAACTTATTGGCTGGCGGGCTTACTATTTACTTATCTCAGATTATCTTTGGACAACAAAGAACACAGACGTTCCAAACCGGTTTTATTAAAACAACTTATGGTGCTCTTAGTAAAATTCCGATTATTGGTCCAGCACTATTCACAAATATCTACCCAACTGTTTACTTGGCATTGTTTTTGGTGTTAGCAAGTTGGTTTGTCTTATATAAAACACCTTTTGGTTTAAGGTTAAGGGCAACGGGTGAGCACCCACACGCTGTAGATAGTATGGGTATCAATGTTTATAAAATGCGCTATATTGGTGTTGTTTTATCTGGATGTTTTGCAGGTCTTGGTGGTGCGGTAATGGTACTTACCTTTGATACGCAATACACAGGTGCTAGTATTCATGGTATTGGTTTCATTGCTTTGGCAGCGTTGATTTTTGGTCAATGGAAACCATTAGGGTTATTAGGCGCAAGTTTATTCTTTGGTTTTTCACAGATTCTTGGGATCTATGCAACCAGTTTTGATTTTCTGTCAAAAATACCACCAGAGTACTTTAATGCATTCCCTTATATTCTTACAGTGATTGCATTGGTAGTTTTCAGTGGTAAGTCAGTAGGACCAAGAGCATCAGGTCAACCTTACGACAAAGGTCAAAGATAAACTATAGAACAAATAGTGATTTTTCACCATATGTGGTAGAGTTATATAGAAAGAACACTACATATAGACAAAATTTAGAAAGCCTGTAAACCCAGTGAAATCAAGGGTTTACAGGCTTTTTTTAAAAGTTAAAAAACTTCTTCAAATCCATTGACATGACCCTGTATCTTTAGTATAATATCACTTGCGCTCTTAAAAAAGTGTAAACCAATTATATAGCAATAAAAGCAGTTTAGAATTTGGAGAAGTACTCAAGTGGCTAAAGAGGTGCCCCTGCTAAGGGCATAGACCGTTTGCGCGGTGCGAGGGTTCAAATCCCTCCTTCTTCGTTTAACTTATCAACAAAAGTTAAAATCAGGATTTGAACGTGGCCTGAAAGTAAAATATCCAGTGGATGTTTTACGGAGGAAATCCCTCCTTCTTCGTTTCAAAAATAGTCTTATGAAGACATTTGGAAATGAATCAGCGATAAGGTTGAATCAGAGACAATTAGTCCCAATTAGAGGTTTTTGACTACTACAGCATAAAGCGGTAGCAAGCCAACACAGCAACGAAGTTTTTTAGGAACTTTTGAAGAAAGTGTTGACATCATGTTTTATACATGGTAAGATGTTCTTCGTTGCCGCAGTTGAGCGGTCAATAAAGAATAATTACTGAAAGCCTTGTATAGCAAGGGTTACAGCGATTTGAACATTGAAAACTGAACAGTAAACCAACCTAGAACAATAAGTAATTTTAGGACAAAATAAGATTTTGCCGATTCGGTAAAATCTAGT
>RCND010002369.1_pt1 | contig 12614 bp, 11 predicted proteins | sample 2041351 | NCBI WGS metagenome assembly RCND01 (sample SAMN09708230, study PRJNA481090) | Marine sediment metagenome, whole genome shotgun sequencing project. | biome: marine sediment; feature: ocean; material: sediment; isolation source: Sewage treatment plant 12B marine sediment (STP12B) ...
AAATTATTTTGAAGAATTACCAAACGGTAAAATCCTCTGCACACTTTGCCCTCGTTACTGCACAATAGGTGAAGGACAAAAAGGATTTTGTTACATCCGTGAAAATATTGATAATAAACTTTATTCGACGGGCTATGGGAGACCAACCGGTTTCGCAGTTGACCCTATTGAAAAAAAACCTCTCTCACATTTTCTGCCAGGTACAAATGTATTAAGCTTTGGAACAGCCGGCTGTAATTTAGGCTGTAAGTTTTGTCAAAATTGGACAACAAGTAAATCTAAGCTTGATGAGACTAATTCGCTATTTGCTACTCCTGAAGAAGTTGTAGATATTGCCAAAAAGTATAAAACTCCATCAATTGCATATACATATAACGACCCTACAATATTTGGTGAATATGTAATTGATATCTCCAAAATTGCAAGAGAAGAAAACATAAAAAATGTTATGGTAACTGCAGGCTATATTGATAAAGAAGCACGCAAAGAAGTATACAAAAATATTGATGCAGCTAATGTTGATCTTAAAGCATTTACAGAAACATTTTATCATCAACTTACCTTCTCTCATTTAAATGACGTTTTAGAAACACTTCTTTGGATAAAAAACGAAACTGAGGTTTGGTTAGAAATTACTACACTTTTAATTCCCGGTGAAAATGATTCACAAGATGAAATTAATCAGCTTTGCAATTGGATAGTTACTAATTTAGGCGAAGATGTTCCTCTCCATTTTACAGCATTCCACCCCGATTTTAAGATGAAAGATCGATCCAGGACACCCTCGTCAACTTTAGATATAGCAAGGAATATAGCAATCACTGAAGGTATAAATTACTGTTACGTCGGTAATGTCCATAGTATTGAAGGACAAACCACTTATTGCCCTAACTGTGAAGAACCCGTTATCATAAGAGATTGGCATTCTGTTTTAGATATAAAAATGAAAGATGATAAATGTAAAAATTGCGGTAAAAAAATAGCTGGAGTTTATGATTAGTTAGTAATTGTTATAACTGTCAATATATCAATTAGATTAAATATGATCACTATTAAACCATTTGGAAATACCGGATATAAAAGTTCAAGAACCATTTTTGGTGGTGCGGCCTTTTGGTCCGTAACACAGAATGAAGCAGATAGAACTCTAGATTTACTACTTGAGTATGGAGTTAATCATATTGATACTGCAGCTAGCTATGGAGATTCGGAACTAAGGATTGGCCCTTGGATGCGAGAACACCGCAAAAATTTTTTCTTGGCAACAAAAACTGAGAAAAGAACCTATACTGAGGCAAAAGAAGAGTTGTACAAATCTTTAGATAGATTAAAGGTAGATTACGTTGACTTGTGGCAAATGCACAATTTAGTAAACCCAGAACAATGGCAAACTGCTCAAAATGAAGGCGGCACGATAGACGCCTTTATTGAAGCAAAAGAAGAAGGATTGGTAAGATTCATTGGTGTAACCGGACATGGACTTGCAGCACCAATAAGACATTTACAAAGTTTGGAGCAGTATAAATTTAATTCCGTCTTATTGCCTTACAATTTTATTATGATGCAAGATGAGAAGTATGCATTAGATTTTAAGAAACTGGAAAACTATTGTGTGGAAAATAATGTAGCCATTCAAACTATCAAAACAATTTCAAAAGGTGCTTTAGGCGATAAAAAAAGCAAACATGCTGTTTGGTATGATCCTTTAGATGATCCTAAAAGTATTTCTAATGCAGTACATTGGTCTCTAGGTAATCCAAATATTTTTGTCAATACTGTGGGAGATATACATCTACTTCCTCATGTTCTGGAAGCTGCCTCAAATTTTGAATCAAGACCAAGTGACGAGGCGATGCTTGAAGATGTCAAGAAAAATGAAATAACTAACCTATTTACGGGAGATGAGATTTAATACGAGAGTAATTAAACAACTGTAATATTTTTTACTTCTTCATTAAAAAGATATACGCACTAAATATAAACATCATTACAAATTGAATCGCCAGGGGAGTTGAGATTAAACTTCCTTCTAACAATACAGCACTAAGCAACGCAAACTTTAGAGCATAGTAAGCAATCTTACTAAGGCCAACACTTAATAGCACAGAGCCAAACTTATTTTTAATTTTTTCTGAAATAAAGAAGAATAACCAAACATTTAAAAGAAGTTCTCCGGTAATTAACAATGTTTTAAGAAATACCGGATGTGCAGAAACAAGGAATGAGAAAATTGGTAAAGTTAAAGCAAGTAGATAAGCATTGTATGAGCAATTGCCAAAATAAGCATTAGTCGCATCGGTTCAATATAATAAACCGGTAATGCAAACATATGTGAAATTACAGGCACTAAATAAATTGCAGTAACAGCAAAAATATCTAAAACTGAACTTTTAATAATACTTTTGCTTATTCTTCCATTTAAAATTGCTTCCATCTAATTTTCCTGTTCAATTTTACTTGAAACAAATATAATATATTTATATCTTAAAATAAAACTAAAGATAAATATGTCCAATTAACTATTTTGGAATACTTATGAATCGTAGAGACTTCTTTAAGAAAACCACCTATGCCGGAATTGGAGCTTACAGTTATATTTCTTTTGGCAAAAGTATAAATGCTTTTACAAATTCTAAAACTGCAAATACTGATATTTATGATTTAGTAGCAATTAAAGGTGGTGAACCTGATGCTATGTTTGATAAAGCAATCCAGTCATTGGGCGGAATGAAAAATTTTGTTAAGAAAAATCAAACTGTTGTAATAAAACCAAATATTGGCTGGGATACAATACCTGAACGTGCTGCAAATACAAATCCTAAATTGATAAGCCAAATTGTAAAACATTGCTTTGATGCCGGAGCAAAAGACGTATATGTTTTCGATCATACTTGTGATGATTGGAGGAGCTGTTACAGTAGTAGTGGAATTGAGAAAGCTGCCAAAGGTGCAGGAGCAAAGTTAGTACCTGGCAATAGTGAAAGTTATTATCAGGATGTTAAAGTAAAAAATGGCAAAAGATTGAAAGATGCTTCTGTACATGAGTTAATACTTGAATCGGATGTATTTATTAATGTTCCGATACTTAAAAGTCATGGTGGAGCAACTCTTACAGTCTCTATGAAAAATTTAATGGGTATTGTTTGGGATAGAAGATTTTGGCATCGAAACGATCTTCATCAATGTATAGCAGATTTTACAACTTATAGAAAACCTGACCTAAATATTGTTGACGCATATTTTGTTATGAAAAAGAATGGTCCCCGTGGAGTATCTGAAGCGGATGTGGTAACATTAAAATCGCAAATTATCTCAACTGATATTGTAGCAGCAGATGCCGCGGCAGCGAAGCTTTTTGGAAAAGAACCTTCAGATATTGATTACATCAACATTGCAAATGAGATGAAAATTGGGACTATGGATTTATCAAAATTAAACATAAATAGAGTAATATTGTAATTTCATGGACCTTCGCTTTCTGAAGAAAACTAGAGTCATAATTTCTCTAATTTTTATTATTGCTATCTCTATTCTTTACTTCGATTTAAGTTTTTCTATACAATCGGTATTTGCAGATTATCCTATATTCTTACAATTTATTCCCTCTTTATTAAGTTTTATATCTGTCTCAGCAATTGCCGGCACGGGATTTATTTTTGTTATAATAATTACTCTATTATTCGGGCGTGTTTATTGCTCAACTGTGTGTCCTCTTGGTATTCTTCAAGATGTAATTACTTTTCTAAGAAAAAAATACAAAAAAATAAACTTTTACTTGACCAAGCCATTTACAAAAACTCGTTATATTATTCTCGCAATTACAACTTTACTTTTTTTAATCGGGACTTCAATCGGGCTAAATCTTCTTGATCCTTTCAGTAACTATGGAAGAATTACAACAAATATTTTTAGACCAATTGCAATTGGAGCAAATAACGTTGCATCATTTTTACTTGAGCAAATGGACTCTTATTTTATTAGTCCGCTTGATTTTAAAGGAATAAATTTATTTCCTTTCTTATTCTCAATTATTATACTTGGAGCAATTGTTTGGCTTAGTTATTCTTATGGAAGATTGTACTGCAATTCTATTTGTCCAGTTGGAACCTTTTTGGGCTTACTTTCAAAAGTATCATTTTTTAAAATTGGTATAATTGAATCAAACTGCATTGAATGCGGCGAATGTGAAACGGTTTGTAAATCAAATTGTATTGAATCGGAATCGAAGTTTATTGATTTTAGCAGATGTGTTGGCTGCTTTAACTGCTTTGATGTCTGTCCCTCAATCGGCATTAGTTACGTACCAAGATATGATTTTGGTAAATCAAATAGCGTTGATTCAGACAAGAGAAGCTTCTTCAAAAAAATTGGAATCTTTGTTCTTACCTCTAATATAATTATTAAAGCACAAGAAAAAATTCAAGTTTATACAAAAAACAAAATTCCGGTAATTAGAAATTCACCGGTTTCGCCTCCCGGATCAATCTCAATAGAAAACTTTAATGATCAATGTACTGCTTGCCATTTATGTGTATCCAGCTGCCCGACTCAAGTTTTACAACCATCTTTTTTAGAATATGGACTTTTGGAAATAATGCAGCCTAGAATGGATTATAAGACAAGCTATTGTAATTATGATTGTACTATCTGCTTAGATGTTTGTCCAAGTGGAGCAATAATAAAAACGGATATTGATTCAAAAAAACTCATTCAAATGGGCAAGGCAAAATTTATCAAAGACAATTGTGTTGTTTACACCCAGAAAACTGATTGCGGAGCTTGTGCCGAACATTGCCCAACTAAAGCAGTGAAAATGGAAATGGATTTAGAAGTAAAAAAGAAGGCTCCAATCATTAATGAAGAAATTTGCGTTGGATGTGGAGCTTGTGAATTTGCTTGTCCTACCATACCCTATAAAGCAATTTATGTTGAAGGAAACCCTATTCACCAAATTGCTAAAAAACCTAAAGAAGAAAAGTTGGAAGAAAAGATTAACTACAAGGAAGAATTTCCATTCTAATATATAACTACATTGAATTTGAAGTAAAATAATTCATATCTTGTTCTTCAATAAGATAGATTTAAGACAACTATCAATAAGGAGATAAAATGGACAATTACATTGTAATGCTACAGGATTATATATCAGTCTACGGTATGAAAATTCTTGGAGCTTTAGCAATTTTAATAATTGGATTGTGGGTGGCAAAAATAATTGCCAAATCATTTAATAAAATGCTAGTGAGAAAAGGAACAGATGTAACTTTAACTAAATTTTTTACGGCAATGGTAAGAATAGCTCTAATTGTTTTTGTTGTAATAGCTGCTATTAGTCAAGCTGGGGTCGAAACAACTTCATTTATTGCCGTTTTGGGTGCTGCAGGTCTGGCTGTAGGATTAGCTCTACAAGGTTCCTTGTCAAATTTTGCTTCCGGAGTAATGCTAATTATTTTTAAACCTATTAAAGTTGGTGATTATGTTAAAGGTGGAGGGATGGAGGGAATTGTTGAAGAGATTGGAATTTTTGTTACTACTCTTATTTCTCTAGATAATAAAGTGATTTTTGTCCCAAACTCTAAATTGACCTCCGATAATATTGTAAACTATACATTAAAAGATACACGTCGTGTTGATCTAGTTTTCGGTATTGCATATAAAGAGGATATAGATAAAGCAAGAACTGCTATAACAGAAGTCTTAAAATCCAATTCAAAAGTTTTAACTGACCCTAATCCAGATATTTTGGTAAGTCAATTAGCTGATAGCAGTGTTAACTTTGAAGTTAGACCTTGGTGTAAAACTGATTTTTACTGGGATGTTTATTACAGTGTGACTGAAGATATTAAGAAGAAATTTGATGAACAAAAAATCGAAATTCCATTTCCACAAACTGACGTTTATTTACATCAAAATTAACTTACTAAATTGTCATGCTGGTTTCAGTTTGTTGAATACTTGCCTACCGGTAGGCCGGCCGGCATCTGTATAAATTATTTTGACAGAAAAGATTCCGGCACAAAGCCTGCCTTTAGGCAGACAGGGCCGGAATGACCATAAAATTATCAATTATATTAAAGTTCTTTTTTACTAAAATACCAGTCAGTATACTCATATCCCAAATCTTTGCGTTTTATCTGGTCTTCTTGAGTAAGAGGTGGTGGAACAATTACTTTTTCACCCGGATGCCAGTTTTCTGGAGTAGCAACTCCATGTTTTTGACTTGTTTGAAGTGACTGAACAATTCTTAATATCTCATCGATACTTCTACCATTTGTCAATGGATAGTAAACCATTGCTCTCAAAATACCTTCGGCATCAATTACAAATACTGCTCTGACTGCTGAGGTATCAGAAGCTCCGGGATGAATCATTCCATAAGCTCTGGCAACTTTCATACTTAAATCATCAATTATTGGGAAAGGGATATCAACATTAAAATTATCTTTAATACTCTTCACCCAAGCTAGATGTGAATAAATACTATCAATACTTAACCCGATTACCTGTGTGTTTATGGCTTCAAATTTGTCATATCTTTCAGCGAACCCTAAGAACTCAGTTGTACAAACTGGTGTAAAATCAGCAGGATGTGAGAATAATATAACCCATTTACCTTTTAAATCGGAAAGTTTAAGCATTCCATGCGTTGTCTTTGCATTAAAATCCGGTGCAGGTTCATTTAATCTTGGTAAGCTAAATACTTGTTGTTCTTCCATTTTTAACTCCTATATTTTTTCATTATTGGAAAATTTATTATTAAGGAAATATATTCTATTAAGATAGGATGAAATGTATCTTAAAAAGATTCAAATATTTAATATGTAAAATTATCAAAATTTTTAGAGTATACAAAAAAACCCGCTCAAGTGAACGGGTTTAGTATGTAGCTTGAAATATATTAGGATTAATTAATATCTATAATATTCTGGTTTGAATGGACCGTTGACCTTTACACCTATATATTTAGCCTGAGCTTCATTTAATGAGTCAAGCTCAGCACCAACTTTATCTAAATGAAGTCTTGCTACTTCTTCATCTAAATGTTTTGGCAGCATGTATACTTTGTTTTCATATTTATCAGGATTGGTCCAAAGTTCAATTTGAGCTAAAGTTTGGTTTGTAAAAGAGTTACTCATTACAAAAGATGGATGACCCGTTGCACAGCCTAGATTTACCAATCTTCCTTCAGCCAACAAAATTATTTCTTTTCCATCAATATTATAAAGATCAACTTGCGGTTTGATAGTATCTTTGGTGTTGCCGTAATTCTTATTCAGCCAAGCCATATCTATTTCATTATCAAAATGACCAATATTACATAAGACAGTTTTATCTTTCATTAATCTGAACGCTTTTTCAGTAACAATATCTTTATTACCCGTAGCTGTTACAACTATATCAGCTTCAGGCACAGCTTTTAAGAATTTCTTCACTTCAAATCCTTCCATTGCAGCTTGAAGAGCACAGATAGGATCAATTTCAGACACAATCACTCTAACTCCAGCCCGACTCAAGGATTCTGCTGATCCTTTACCAACATCACCAAATCCAGCAACAACGGCAACTTTACCCGCCATCATTAAATCAGTTGCTCTACGTATAGCATCTACTAAAGATTCTCTGCAACCATATTTATTATCAAATTTAGATTTTGTAACTGAATCGTTAACATTAATTGCAGGAGTTGGAAGAGTTCCGTTTTCCATCCTTTCATAAAGTCTATGAACACCAGTTGTGGTTTCTTCAGATAATCCTTTTATTCCGGCAGCTAGTTCTGGATATTTATCAAAAACCATATTGGTCAAATCCCCACCGTCATCAAGAATCATAGTAAGCGGTTTTCTGTCCTCTCCAAAGAATAATGTTTGCTCAATACACCAGTCAAATTCTTCTTCATTCATTCCTTTCCAAGCATAAACCGGAATTCCCACAGCGGCAATTGCAGCTGCTGCATGATCTTGTGTGGAGAATATATTACAAGAAGACCAAGCTACTTCTGCACCTAATTCCACTAAAGTTTCAATTAAAACTGCTGTCTGAATTGTCATGTGAAGACAACCCGCAATTCTAGCACCTTTTAGCGGTTTAGAATCTCTATATTTTTCTCGTAATGACATTAAGCCCGGCATTTCTGCTTCGGCTAATTTCATTTCTTTTCTTCCCCAGTCTGCTAGAGAAATATCTTTGACTTTATATGGAAGAATTTCTACTTCATTTTTTACTTCGTTCATTTAGTTTAACCTTTCTTATATTTTTTGAATTTTTCTACTAAATCTAATTTTTCCCATGAAAACCCTTTTCTGCCAAAATGACCATAAGCAGCAGTTTTTTGATAGATTGGGGCTCTTAATCCTAAGCGCTTAATAATGCCTTTAGGAGTAAGATCAACCTCTTTTTGTATCATTTTAGAAATTTCACTATCCGGTATAACTCCGGTACCTTTAGTATCAACATAAACAGAAACAGGCTGCGCAACACCGATAGCATAAGCTAATTGCACCAGACACTCTTTGGCAAGTTTTGCACCAACTACATTTTTAGCAATATACCTTGCTGCATAAGTTGCACTTCTATCAACCTTGGATGGATCTTTACCTGAAAAAGCTCCGCCGCCGTGAGGCGCCCATCCACCGTAAGTATCAACAATAATTTTTCTTCCAGTTAATCCGCTATCACCGTGAGGACCACCAATTTCAAATCTGCCTGTTGGATTTACATGATATTTTGTATTCTTATCTAAATATTTAGCCGGAATAACTTTTTTAATAATATGTTTTACCACATCTGCTTTAATTTTTTTCTGACTCACTTTAGCATCGTGTTGGGTTGAAATTACAACTGTATCAACTCTTAACGGTTTATTATTTTCATCATATTCAACTGTAACCTGAGATTTTGAATCTGGTCTTAAATAAGGCATTAACTTTTTATTTCTCTTTCGAACGTCAGCTAATTTTTTAACTAACTTATGAGCATAAACAATTGGCATCGGCATAAGTTCCGGAGTTTGATCGCAAGCATAACCAAACATAATACCTTGATCTCCGGCACCTCCGGTATCAACTCCCATTGCAATATCGGGCGATTGAGAATGAACAGCATTTAAAACCGAGCAAGACTCAGAATCAAATTTATATTCAGCTTCTGTATAACCAATTTTCTTAACTGTTTCTCTAACTATTTCAGGAATATCTACATAAGCTGTAGTAGTAATTTCACCACCAACTAAAACCAATCCGGTAGTAACAAAGGTTTCGCAAGCAACTCTTGCGTTTGGATCTTCACCAATAATTGCGTCTAAAACTCCATCGGATATCGCATCGGATACTTTGTCCGGATGACCTTCAGATACCGATTCAGATGTAAAAAAATAGGACATTTAAACCCCTTTTGTTATTTTTATTTATAGATCAAATTAAATTTTTACACAAATTTAAAATTATATAAAAACTTAACCATAACCAAAATTATCGAAATTGTAAAATTTTACTTTAGAGGTAGTAATTAATAGAATAAAAGAGATATTGCGAATTGAATTTCCCATCATACAAGCAGGTATGGTTTGGGTTTCGGGTTGGAAATTGGCTTCTTCTGTTTCGAATTGCGGTGGACTTGGACTAATTGGTGCCGGTTCTATGAAACCGGATTTACTAAGAGAACATATCCGAAAATGCAGATCAGCGACAACAAAACCGTTCGGTGTTAATTTACCTTTATTACGAGGTGATGCTGAAGATTTGGCTAAAGTAATTATTGAAGAAAATATCAAAATTGTTTTTACTTCAGCTGGACATCCGGGGAAATTTATTGAGCTTTTTAAGAAAAATGACATGAAAGTAATTCACGTTGTCCCATCACTAAAATTTGCTCTAAAAGCGGAAAGTGTTGGCTGTGACGCAGTAGTTGGTGAAGGTGTGGAAGCTGGGGGTCACAATGGATTAGATGAATTAACTACATTTTCTCTTATTCCGCAGTTAGTAGATAAGTTAAAAATTCCGGTTATTGCGGCTGGTGGAATTGTAGACGGAAGAGGAATTGCTTCCTCTCTGGCTTTAGGTGCAGAAGCTGTTCAAATTGGGACACGATTTGCAGTAACTCAAGAATCATCTGCACATCAATTCTATAAAGAGGCCGTTGTAAATGCAAAAGATGTTGATACACATCTAATTCTTAAAAAGCTTGGAATGGCAAGAGTTGTAAAAAATAAGTTCAGCGAAGAAATGAACAAGATGGAACTAAATTGTGTAGATTTAGAAACTCAAAAAATATTCCTTAATAGTAAAAGAGAAATGAAAGGGATTTTTGAAGGTGATCTTGATGATGGTATGCTCGAAGCAAGTCAGAACAGCGGCTTAATAAATGATATTCCCACTGTGAAAGTTTTGATGGAAAGACTAAAAACTGAATTTGAAATTGCTAAAAATTCAATAAAATTATAAAAGGATAATTATGAAATATTATTCAACTTACGTAACTCTGCATATTATATTTGCCGGAATGTGGCTGATATTTTTTGCTGCAGATATTATTTTAAAAAATCAAATTGAAAATGCATCTAAGATTGATGTTAAAAATAAGTTAATTTCACTTTATCTTCAATTCACAAATTTATTTGGGATTGTTGGGTCTGTAGGAATTGCGATAACCGGGATAATTATGGTTTTGTTAAATCCGAGTTGGGGATTTTTTGATATGTCGCACTCTCACTGGCTCGCAACTAAGCAAATTTTATTCGTTATCATCCTACTCAATACTTTTTTGAGAATAATACCGGCTTCAAAAAAATTAAGAACTTTAATGGCGCAAGATGATAATGATGCAACTTATAATCAGTTTAGAAGTATTGCTAAAATCAATCTAATAATAAATGTTTTAGTTATACTTAATTTTGTATTTGCAATTACACATAGATTTTATTCTTAAAATAAATAAAGTTATATATTAGAATTTCTGCAAAATAAGAACTGTTTGTCATTCCTAGCCTGCTTGCAGCAGGCAAGCTCGACTAGGAATCTAGGCATTTAAACAATGGATTTCCGATAAACCTGTGCCCAAATGATTCTATCGGGTAAGCATTCGGAAATGACATCTATGGGATAAAAAATATCATTAATTGTATTTTGTCTGATATGGACTTATAGTTTGTTTTGTAGAAACTTTATAACAATTAGATTGAAAAAATAGTAGTTTTATAAGCTTAATTAAGTTAATAATTAATTTGCACCCGATGAAAAGAATTCTTCTGTTAGGTTCAACAGGTTCAATTGGCGTTAATGCCTTGGAAGTGATTCGAAAATTCAACGATAAATTTGAAGTTTTTGGATTAACCGCAAATTCCAATATTGAACTTCTTCAAGAACAGATTAAAGAATTTAGACCGAAGTTTGTTGTGGTTAGAAATAAAAATAAGTACGAAGAACTAAAGAAGACTGCTAACGGATGTGAAGTTTTAAGAGGTGAAGAAGGATTAATTGAAGTAGCAAAAACCGGTGATTACGATATTTTAGTATCATCTTTAGTCGGTTTTGCGGGTTTAGCCCCAACAATTGAAAGTATTAAAAGAGGTAAGAGAATAGCTCTTGCTAATAAAGAAACATTGGTAGCAGCTGGTGAAGTTGTTACTTCTTTAGCTAGAAAGCATAATTCGGAAATTTTACCTGTTGATTCTGAACATAGTGCAATATTCCAATGCCTTGTGGGGGAAAAGAATAATTATATTGAAAAGTTGATCATTACTGCTTCGGGCGGACCCTTTCTTAATAAATCAATTGAGAGTCTGCAGAAAGTAACTATTGAAGAAGCACTTAATCATCCAAATTGGAGTATGGGCAACAAAATTACAATTGATTCATCTACTATGATGAATAAAGGTCTTGAGGTAATTGAAGCTCATTGGTTATTTAATTTGGGGAAAGATAAAATTGATGTAGTTGTACATCCTCAATCTATTGTTCATTCGATGGTTGAATTTATTGACGGCAGTATTAAAGCTCAATTGAGTTTACCGGATATGAAACTACCAATTCAGTATGCACTAACTTATCCAGAAAGATATGAAAGCGCATTTGTTGATACACACTTCCCTACTTTAAAGGAATTAACATTTTTTGAGCCGGATTTAGTGAAGTTCAAGTGTCTTAAACTTGCTTTTGATGTTATGGAACAAGGTGGTACCGCACCTTGTATACTGAACGCGGCAAATGAAATTGCGGTAGATAAATTTTTAAGTAAAGAGATTAGCTTTTTACAAATTCCCGAACTAATTGAAAATTCGCTAAATGAAATGAATATTAGTTCGATTGTTGATTTTGAAACCATTTTAGAGTGTGATCTTCAAACTAGAGAGATTTCACAAAAGTTTGGGTAATTATAATTGATTGTCATTCCCGAATTCATTCTAAGCGACGTCGAAATATGTTTCAATCGGGAATCCAGATATTTTTAGATTCTGACTTTATCTGAAGAATTTGTTACAGAACTTAAATTTGTTGTCATTCCAGCTGATCCGCTCTGGCGGAGAATGCCGGAATCTCAATAATTAAATTTTGGACAATATTTTAAGATTCCGGTCTTGCAAAAAACGCAAACCTGCCTTTGTCGGCAGACAGGCCGGA
>RCND010001657.1_pt1 | contig 12605 bp, 18 predicted proteins | sample 2041351 | NCBI WGS metagenome assembly RCND01 (sample SAMN09708230, study PRJNA481090) | Marine sediment metagenome, whole genome shotgun sequencing project. | biome: marine sediment; feature: ocean; material: sediment; isolation source: Sewage treatment plant 12B marine sediment (STP12B) ...
GGCTTACTGATGCGCTTAAGCGCATCAGTAAGCCTGGTTTGTCGACATACTTCCGCAAACCAGGCTTACTGATGCGCTTAAGCGATTTGATGGCGTTCAATTTATTATCGGGATGGTACTTCAAGGCAATTTTAATACTTCCCTGAGGTCCTTCCTCTTCAAATTTATAGTTCAGGATGTACCCCTTCTCGAAAAGGATGCGGGTCATGTCCTTCTTAATGTTAGACGCAGGAATTTCTACCACTTTGTGTTTTGCCATTACAGCATTTCGAATTCGGGTCAGATAATCTGCTATCGGATCTGTCATTTTATTTCTCTTTATATATTCTTTATTGTCTTTCTACCAACTAGCTTTCTTAATTCCTGGGATCAAACCCTGGGAAGCCATCTCACGAAAAGTGATCCTGCTGATACCAAACTGACGCATATATCCCTTGGGACGACCTGTCAGTAAACAACGGTTGTGCATCCGGGTGGGATTGGAGTTCTTGGGCAACCTGCTCAGTCCAACGTAATCCCCTTCGGCTTTCAGCTTCGCTCTTTTCTCAGCATATTTTTCAACCAGCTTTTGTCGCTTTACTTCGCGAGCTATCATTGATTCTTTGGCCATTATTCTATTTTTTATCGTGTTTAAACGGTAAACCAAACCCTTTCAGCAGCGCAGTACCTTCTTCATCGGTAGCACCTGAAGTAACAAATGTGATCTCAAGACCCATGATCTTATTGATCTTGTCAATATCGATCTCAGGAAAGATGATCTGCTCGGTGATCCCCATGGTGTAGTTTCCACGTCCATCGAACTTGTTTGAAACACCTTTAAAGTCGCGGATCCTGGGTAAAGCCACTTTTACAAGACGCTCCAGGAATTCATACATCCGCTCTCTGCGAAGAGTTACTTTGACTCCGATGGGCATTCCCTGGCGAAGTTTGAAGTTCGAGATATCCTTTGAGGAAAAGGTCTGAATCGCCTTCTGGCCACTAATCAGACTTATCTCTTCCGTAGTAATATCGATGAGTTTTTTGTCAGCAATCGCCGCTCCAACACCACTGTTGAGCACAATCTTCTGAAGACGGGGCGCTTGCATTACAGATGAATAGCCGAACTGCTTAACGAGTGCAGGAATGATCTCCTCTGTGTACTTTTTCTCTAATGTAGGTATATACTGCTTTGCCATTATTTGATCTCCTCACCTGATTTTTTAGCGTATCTCACTAACTTGTTATTTTCGTTGAGCTTCCTCCCTATACGTGTGGATTCACCACTGGAAGGATCTACCAGATTCAGGTTGGAAATGTGAACAGCAGCTTCCTGCTTGGTAATTCCACCCTGGGGGCTTTTAGCGTTGGGTTTGGTGTGCTTGGAAACCATGTTCACACCTTCGACAATGGCCCGGTTCTTATCACGGTTAACGGTCAGCACCCTGCCCTTTTGTCCTTTGTATTCGCCTGAATTGACGATTACCTGGTCGCCTTTTTTAATATGTATTTTCTTTTGCATCGCTCTGGTCGTTATCTAATTTACAATACCTCTGGAGCAAGGGACACAATTTTCATGTATCCATCTCTGAGTTCTCTGGCAACAGGACCGAAGATACGGGTACCCCTCATCTCGTCGACAGCGTTAAGCAGTACTACTGCATTGTCGTCAAACCTGATATATGAACCATCAGGACGTCTGATTTCTTTTTTGGTCCTTACAACCACTGCCTTGGATACGGTTCCTTTTTTCACTTCACCTGAAGGAATGGCGGATTTTACGGTCACTACCACTTTATCTCCAATAGATGCGTACCGTTTTTTTGTACCACCGAGTACCCTAATCACAAGAACCGTTTTGGCTCCGCTGTTATCGGCTACGGCTAATCTACTCTCTTGTTGTACCATGATTACTTAGCTCTTTCGATAATTTCTATTAATCTCCATCTCTTGCTCTTGCTCAGGGGCCTGGTTTCGGTGATCTTCACGGTGTCTCCTACATTGCAGGTGTTTTCCTCGTCATGAGCCATGAACTTGGAGGTCCTATTCACGAATTTACCGTAGATGGGGTGCTTTATCTTGGTCTTTACTGCAATTACAATGGATTTCTCCATGCTGTTGCTGGTCACCACACCAACTCTTTCGCGTCTTGTATTTCTTGTCGTTTCCATATTCAATATTACTTTTCAGACTGCGTTTGAATTTGCCTGACCCTCATTTCTGTTTTCAGGCGGGCAATATTTTTGCGCGTCTCAACGATCTTATTCGGGTTGTCAAGTGGAGAAACCGCGTGGTTCATTTTCAAACGAACCATCATGCTCTCTTCGCTTTCAAGTCGCTCCTGCAACTCCGTCGCTGTTAACTCTTTTATTTCTGAACTCTTCATCTTTCAACTATATCTGATCGATTTCTATTCTTCTGTATAATCCCTTCTTACCACAAATTTGGTGGCGATGGGGAATTTCTGGGAACCAAGGCGTAATGCCTCTTTTGCCACCTCGTAAGGAACGCCTTCCAGTTCGAAGATGATACGTCCCGGAGTAATGGGAGCAACAAATCCTTCGGGAGCACCTTTACCTTTACCCATCCTTACTTCTGCAGGCTTCTTGGTAATTGGCTTCGCAGGGAAAATACGAATCCATAATTGTCCTTCCCTTTTCATGTGGCGTGTGATCGCCTGACGGGCTGCCTCAATCTGGCGACCGGTGATCCAGGCGCTCTCTTGGGCTTTGATTCCAAAAGAACCGAATGCAAGCTCGTGTCCGCGCTGGGCATTACCTTTCATGCGCCCTTTTTGCATTCTCCTATATTTGGTCTTCTTCGGTTGTAACATTGTATAAGTTTTTCCTGTTATTCTTTTCTATACCGGGACTCCTAGTCTCTTCTGTTGTCTCTTCTATTGTCCCTTCTATTGTCCCTTCCTCTGTCCTGCCTTGGGCCTCTTCCGCCTTTAGCTTTGACATTATCTGCTCCAATATTCGGTGAAAGATCACGCTTTCCAAATACCTCACCGTTGCAAATCCAGACTTTCACACCTACTACACCTACCTTGGTGTGTGCTTCACACAATGCATAATCGATATCAGCACGCAAAGTGTGCAGTGGAATTCTTCCATCCTTATAGGACTCGGAGCGGGCCATTTCAGCACCACCCAGACGACCGCTCACCAGGATCTTAATCCCGTCGGCTCCCATCCTCATAGTGGAGGCGATACCCATTTTGATTGCCCGGCGGTAAGATACCTTACCCTCTACCTGGCGTGCAATATTATGAGCAACGATGGTGGCATCAAGTTCCGGACGCTTCACTTCGAAGATATTAATCTGAACCTCCTTCTTGGTGATGTCCTTCAACTCTTCCTTCAGCTTATCCACTTCCTGACCTCCTTTACCGATGATGATACCCGGACGGGCTGTATTCACGGTAACAGTGATGAGCTTCAGGGTGCGCTCGATGATGATCTTGGAAATGCTGGCCTTGGCCAGACGGGCATTCAGGTATTCCCTGATCTTGTGGTCTTCCACCAGTTTGACGGAATAATCTTTTCCACCGTACCAGTTTGAATCCCATCCCTTGATGATTCCCAGGCGATTACCTATCGGATTTACTTTTTGTCCCATCTATGCTTGATTTTCTGTTACTTGTTCCTCTACTTGTTCTTCCACCTTTCCAACCGGACTGCCGATTGCTATGGTCACGTGGTTTGAACGTTTCTTGATCCTGTGAGCCCTTCCCTGCGGAGCAGGTTGGATTCTTTTCAGTGTCTTGGAAACATCAACCTTAGCTTCTATAACCACCAGGGTTGTATCTTCAATCCTCGATCCTTCATTCTTGGCTTGCCAGTTTGATATGGCCGAAAGCAATAGCTTCTCGACTCTCTTTGCAGGCTCCTTCTTGCTGAATCTCAGCATATCCAATGCCTTATTGACTTCAACACCCTGGATCATATCGGTAACCAGTCTCATTTTTCTCGGGGAGGTAGGAACGTTCCTCAGAACGGCAAAATATTTACTCTTCCTCTCCTCTTTGAGCTGATCTGCTCTATTTCTTTTTCTTGCACCCATTTCTTCGTTGGATTATTATATTATCTCTGCTTACCACCGTGACCCCTGAACATACGGGTTGGTGCAAATTCACCAAGTTTATGTCCCACCATGTTCTCGGTAACGTACACTGGGATAAACTTGTTTCCATTATGTACTGCAATGGTGTGGCCCACAAAGTCAGGAGAGATTACAGACCTCCTAGACCAGGTTTTGATCACTGACTTCTTTCCGGAATCGTTCATATCCAGAACGCGCTTCTCCAGCTTGAAATCGATAAAAGGTCCTTTTTTCAGTGAACGGCTCATACTATATTATTTTTTTGATTTTCTCTTTTCAACAATGTACCTGTCAGAATACTTCTTCTTGGAGCGGGTTTTGAAACCTTTTGCAGGCATCCCGTTCCTCGACCTTGGGTGACCACCCGAGGCGCGTCCTTCACCACCACCCATTGGGTGATCAACCGGGTTCATAACTACACCACGAACACGGGGACGACGACCTTTCCAGCGTGAGCGTCCGGCTTTTCCTGATTTCTCCAGTGCGTGGTCACCATTGGATGTGATACCAATGGTTGCACGGCATGAAGTCAGAACCATCCTGGATTCCCCTGAAGGAAGTTTGATGATGGCATATTTTCCATCCCTTGATGTAAGCGTTCCGTATGCTCCGGCACTTCTTGCAAGCATTCCACCTTTACCGGGCTTCAACTCGATGTTGTGAACATTGGTTCCCAGTGGGATATTTGCCAGCAACATGCAGTTTCCAAGATTGGGGACAACTTTGTCGCCTGATACAAGTTTTTGACCTACCTCAATTTGGTGAGGAGCAATGATGTAACGCTTCTCTCCGTCGGCGTATACAAGCAGTGCAATCCTTGCAGAACGGTTTGGATCATACTCAATGCTCTTTACAGTTGCATCCATGTTGTCCTTGTCCCGCTTAAAATCGATTACACGGTATCTTTTCTTGTGACCACCACCCATATAACGCATGGTCATTTTACCAGTGTTGTTCCGACCACCACTTCTCGTCTGGGGCTTCAACAATGACTTCTCCGGCTTTACACCTGGAGTAAGGTCATCATAGGCCGAGATCTCCTTAAAGCGCTGGCCCGGGGTTGTGGGTTTATACTTTTTGATTGCCATCTTTTCTTAAATATTGCTGTAAAAATCTATTACTTCACCTTCTGCCAGGGTCACAACAGCTTTCTTATAGGAAGGAGTTTTCCCAACAGATACACCAGACTTGGTGAAACGCTGCTTGCGCTTACCGGGATAACGCATGGTATTCACATCTGAAACCTTTACGCCGTAAAGTTCTTCAACTGCTAATCTTATCTGCACTTTGTTGGCAGTTTTCTCAACTACAAAACCGTAACGATTGAAGGCCTCTCCAAGGTCGGTCATCTTCTCTGTTACTATGGGTTTAATTATAATATTCATGGTCTGTACGATTCAAAACATTTATGCATTATTCTGCAGAACCTCGAGTGAACTCTCAATAAATAACAGCGTCGAAGCGTTCATTATTTCGTATGTGTTTAATTCAGAGATAGTTATAACCTTTGTTTTCTGCAAATTTCGCGACGACAAATATATGTTTTTATTTCGTTCGTTAATAACGAATAGAGACTTTTTATCGTCGATCTTCAGATTTTTACGGATGCTTTCAAACTCGCTGGTTTTTGGAGCCTCCATGTTGAAATCTTCAATTACCATCATTTGCTGGTTCTGAACCTTATAGGTCAGCGCAGATTTACGTGCCAAATCTTTAACCTTGCGGTTCAGTTTGCCACCGTAGTTCCTTGGCCTCGGACCGAAAACCCGGCCACCGCCTCTGAAAATAGGATTCTTAATGTCTCCAAAACGAGCGGTACCAGTACCCTTCTGACGTTTGATCTTCCTACGGCTACCCTGAATTTCGCCACGCTCTTTAGTCTTGTGCGTACCCTGGCGTTTGTGGGCCATAATCTGCTTCACATCCAGGTAAATGGCATGATCGTTGGGTTCGATCCCAAAAATCTCCTCGGCCAGCTTTACCTTCTTACCGGTACTTTTCCCGGATATATTGACTACTTCTAATTCCATCACTTCTCAATAATTAAATATGAACCATTTGATCCGGGAACGGAACCTTTTAGAATCAGCAGATTGTTCTCAGGAACGATCTTCATCACCCTCAGGTTCAAAATCTTAATTTTCTTGTTTCCAGTCTGTCCCCCCATGCGCATTCCTTTAAATACCCTGGAAGGATAAGAGGATGCACCCAGTGAACCAGGAGCACGTAATCTGTTGTGCTGACCGTGGGTGGCGTCGTTTACACCTTTGAAGTTGTACCGCTTTACCACACCCTGGAATCCTTTTCCCTTGGACATACCTGAAACGTCCAGCCATGTGTCATCGTGAAAATAGTCCACGTTGATCACATCACCCGCTTTCCAGTCTTTCACAAAACCTTTCAGCTCAATCACCTTCTTCTTAGGGGTGGTATTTGCTTTGGAAAAGTGTCCCTGCTCAGCTTTGGGGGTACGCTTCAACTTCTTTTCGTCAAAGGCTATTTGAACTGCAGCATAGCCGTCAGATTCAACAGTCTTAACCTGCGTAACCGTACAAGGGCCTGCCTGTATCACGGTACAGGGGATGTTTTTTCCTTCTTTGTCGAAAATCGAAGTCATTCCGATTTTCTTACCAATTAATCCTGGCATCTTATTCTGTTTTTACTTCTGTTAGACTTTAATTTCAACCTCAACTCCACTGGGCAACTCAAGTTTCATGAGTGCATCGATGGTTTTGGGTGTGGAACTGTATATATCCAGCAGCCTTTTAAATGAGCTCAACTGGAATTGCTCTCTCGACTTCTTATTCACGAAGGGAGATCTCAATACAGTATACACACGCTTATGTGTGGGTAAGGGAACGGGTCCGCTTACTACAGCACCTGTGGATTTCACGGTCTTAACAATCTTCTCGGCTGACTTGTCAACCAGGTTATGATCGTAGGACTTCAACTTAATTCTAATCTTCTGACTCATTATCTTTATATAATTATGATAAAGCTTTTCCTGTAACTTTTTCAAAAACCTCCGTGGCCAGATTTTTTGGCATCGCAGCGTAATGACTAAACTCCATGCTTGATGTGGCCCTTCCTGAGGACAGGGTCCTGAGTACGGTCACATATCCAAACTGTTCTGACAGGGGCACTTTGGCCTTAATCACCCTTGCTCCTGCCTTGGAGTCCATTCCCTCAACCTGTCCGCGCCTTTTATTCAAATCTGAGATTACATCACCCATATACTCTTCGGGTGTGACTACCTCAACGGTCATAATGGGCTCAAGTAACACCGGTTTCGCTTTGGAAGCGGCGTGCTTAAATGCCTGGCGTGCACAAATCTCAAAAGCGAGTTGATCGGAGTCAACTGCATGGAAGGAACCATCCAAAAGACGCACTGTCATTCCCTCTATTGGGAAACCGGCAAGTGGTCCGTTAAACATTGCATTTTTAAAACCTTTCTCAACGGAAGGAATATATTCCTTGGGGATTCTCCCTCCCTTAACTTTGTCAATAAACTCAAGGCCTTTATTCTCCTTGGAAGGACCCATCTCAAATATAATATCAGCGAATTTACCACGTCCACCGGTCTGCTTCTTGAAAGTTTCCCTGTGCTTAACCTCGGTGGTAAGAGCCTCTTTATAGTTAACCTGTGGGGTACCTACATTACACTCCACGTTAAACTCTCGCTTGAGCCTGTCCATGAGAATTTCCAGGTGGAGCTCTCCCATACCATTAATGGTGGTCTGGCCGCTCTCCTCATCACTTCTAATCTGGAAAGTAGGATCTTCCTCAGCAAGTTTGTTCAGTGCAATTCCCAGCTTATCGATGTCGGCCTGTGTCTTAGGCTCAATGGCGATCCCGATTACGGGCTCTGGAAAATCGATGGACTCAAGTATCATTGGTTTGCCCACCGATGTGATGGTATCGCCTGTCCTCAATGCTTTCAAACCAACCACAGCACAGATGTCACCTGCTCCAATTTCCTTCTTGGGTATCTGCTTGTTGGCATGCATCTGGTATATACGAGAAATGCGTTCCTTTTTGCCGGTCCGGTTGTTAAAGACCATTGTGCCTTCCTCCAGTTTACCAGAGTAAACACGTACATAGGCAAGACGTCCAACAAAAGGATCGGTGGCAATCTTAAAGACCAGGCCGGTTAGCGGCTCATCATTCTGAGGTTGCCTTATAAGCTCCTTTTCAGTCCTGGGATCGATACCTGTGACAGCTCCCACATCTTCGGGGCTGGGTAAAAGGTCGCAAATGGCATCCAGCATACGCTGAATTCCTTTATTCTTAAAAGCAGAACCGCAAAGCACCGGAACAATTTCCATGTTGATGGTGGCCCTGCGGGCATACTCCATGAACTCTTCAACGGTGATGGAATCCCTGTCCTCCAGGAATTTGTTGAGCAGTGTATCGTCGGAAACACAAACGGCCTCAACAAGCTTCTCTCTCCACTCTTCCACTTCGGCAATCAGATCTTCGGGAATGGGGCAGTACTCGTATTTCATGCCCATCTCTGCATCCTCTTTCCAAACGATGGCTTTACGCTCGATAAGGTCAACAATGCCTCTGAAGTTCTCTTCTGATCCAATGGGAATCTGCATGGGAACCGGGTTGGAACCCAGTTTATCCGCGATCTCCTGGACCACGCCGAAGTAATCGGACCCCACACGGTCCATTTTATTAATGAATGCGAGACGAGGCACCTTGTATTTGTTTGCCTGGCGCCAAACAGTCTCTGACTGTGGCTCTACTCCGCCTACTGCGCAGAATACGGCAACGGCACCGTCAAGGACCCTCAACGAACGTTCTACTTCAACGGTGAAGTCAACGTGACCAGGAGTATCAATGATATTAATCTTGAACTCATGCTCGTTGTGTTTCCAAAAGGTGGTGGTGGCTGCTGATGTAATGGTGATACCGCGCTCTTGCTCCTGTACCATCCAATCCATAGTGGCGGCTCCGTCATGAACTTCACCGATACGATGGGTGATACCTGTATAGAACAATACGCGTTCTGTGGTGGTAGTCTTCCCGGCATCGATGTGCGCCATGATCCCGATGTTTCTTGTATGTTTTAAATCTGGATTCATAAGTGTTGCACACTTACCTTGCAATAAACATTATTGCAAAAAAATGCTATAAATATGTATTAGAACCTAAAGTGAGCAAAAGCCTTATTGGCTTCAGCCATACGGTGCGTATCTTCTTTCTTTTTATAAGCTGCACCTTCATTATTAAATGCTGCAATAACTTCTGCTGCAAGTTTCTCGCTCATGGATTTACCTGCACGCTTGCGCGAAAAGAGAATAAGGTTTTTCATTGAGATAGACACCTTACGGTCGGGCCTGATCTCCATGGGAACCTGAAATGTTGCTCCACCCACCCTGCGGCTCTTAACCTCAACATGGGGGGTAATATTATCAATTGCTGCCTTGAAAACTTCCACAGGTGTTTTTTCGCTTTCCTTGGTTTTCGCCTCAACGATGTCCATAGCTCCGTAAAAGATGTCGTAGGACTTACTTTTTTTGCCATCGACCATCAGGTTGTTTACGAACCTGGTTACATAAGGATCCTGATACCTGGGATCAGGCAGCAGAATTCGTTTTTTTGGTTTTGTCTTCCTCATTGTATTTTATCTAACTTCTTATGAGTACTGTACACGCCTAAACGCGCACTTCTATTTTTTCTTAGGTCTCTTAGTTCCGTATTTACTTCTGCGCTGGGTCCTGCCTTCAACACCTGAAGTGTCAAGAGCTCCACGAATAAGGTGATACCTTACACCTGGAAGATCTTTTACCCTACCTCCCCTGATCAGCACGATACTGTGCTCCTGCAGGTTGTGTCCTTCACCAGGAATATAGGCGTTCACCTCTTTCTGGTTGGTGAGCCTTACCCTTGCAACCTTACGCATTGCTGAGTTAGGCTTTTTAGGTGTGGTGGTGTAAACACGCACACAAACACCGCGCCTTTGTGGGCATGAATCCAATGCTGGAGCCTTGCTCTTATCGTTCAGTTTCTTGCGGCCTTTACGAACTAATTGTGAAATCGTGGGCATACTATACTGCTCGTTTTATTTATAATCGTCGTTAATTTCGGATCGCAAAGGTAGGATTTATTTTCAAAAAACAATAAAAATCTAATGAATAATTGACTTCAATGACCTCAACTTCAGGATTCGTTGAAATCACAAGGGTTTCCAGAATCTCACGGAAACTAATTTTTTCGGCCAAATCAGGTTGTGAACAGGTTGTAGTCGAGCCTGGAAGTGCTTTGGAAGTCAATTCCCGACCGTCTCTTACTCCTTTTTTATCAATTGCTTAGAATCAAAATTTTATTACTTTTGCATGACTTAATCGCAGGCTTAAAACACAGAACACCAACTTAAAACACTGAATACCAAACATAACTTATTGAATACTTTTTACTTAATAACTGATGAAGACATATTCAACCAACCAGATTAAAAACATTGCCCTGCTGGGAAACTCCGGATCGGGCAAAACAACCGTAGCAGAAACCATGCTCTTTGAGGGCGGCGTACTTGCAAGACGAGGAGATGTGGTATCCAAAACCAGTGTCTCGGACTATCACAAAATTGAACAGGACAACCAGACTTCCATGTACTCGAGTGTGATGCACGTCGAATACAATGGCAAAAAGATCAATATGCTTGATGTTCCCGGCGCAGACGATTTTGTGGGTGGTACGGTATCGAGCCTTCATGTGGCTGACACAGGTGTCATTGTAGTGAATGCCCAAAACGGCGTAGAAGTTGGAACCGAAATCCACAGCAGGTGGCTGGAGAAGTTTAAGAAGCCTGCCATCTACCTGGTGAATAAGTGTGACCATGATCATGCAAATTTCGAGAAAACCTTTGAGTCTATCCGGGAGAGCATTGGCGGCGATGCAGTATTGGTTCAGTATCCTGTAAATGCAGGTCCTGATTTTAACTCGCTGATTGACCTCATCCTGTATAAGCAGTTCACCTATCCCAAGGATGGTGGCAAGCCTGAAATTACGGACATCCCCGAGTCTGAAAAGGAGAAAGCCGACGAGCTTCGTAATGAGCTTATTGAAAAGGCTGCCGAAAATGACGAGGCCCTTATGGAGCTTTTCTTCGAGAATGATGGCCTCACTGAGGATGAAATGCGCACCGGGATCACTGCTGGTGTAGTTGAACGGGGCATGTTTCCTGTTTTCTGTTCCTCTGGAAAGAACAACATGGGGATAGGTCGTTTCATGGAGTTCCTGACCAACGTAGCACCCTCCACCAACGAGCTGGCACCAGCCACCACACTGGAAGGCGACGAGGTTAAGTGTGATCAGAAAGGCCCGACTTCACTATTTGTATTTAAGACTTCCGTAGAATCGCATATCGGGGAGATCAACTACTTCAAGGTGATGTCTGGTGAGATAAAAGAAGGCGATGACCTTACCAATAATAATACACGGAATAAAGAGCGCCTGTCGCAGATTTTTGCCTCACAGGGTAAAAACCGTGAAAAGGTGACTTCCATGGCAGCCGGTGATATCGGATGTACCGTGAAGATGAAAAATACCAAAACCGACCATACACTTACCTCTCCCAGTGTAAGCTATGAATTTGAGGAAGTCCCCTTCCCCCAGCCCAAATTCAGAACTGCCATTAAGACGGAAGTGGAAGGTGACGAGGAGAAACTTGGCGAAGCCTTAAACAGGATTCACCAGGAAGATCCTACCGTTATTATCGAATACAGCAAGGAACTGAAGCAGATCATTCTCTCGGGACAGGGTGAATACCACCTTAATATTGTAAAGGGGCAACTGGAAACTGATTATAAGGTACCCACCGAATTTGTTTCTCCCAAAATTCCCTACCGTGAAACCATTACCAAATTTGCTCAGAGTGATTATCGTCACAAGAAGCAGTCTGGTGGTTCAGGACAATTTGGAGAGGTACATATGGTTATTGAGCCCTACACGGAAGGATCGGAACCCAGGCCTATGTTTAAGCTGAGTGGGAAAGACCAAAAGATGGCCAACCGTGGTGTGGATACCATCAAGCTTAGTTGGGGCGGTACTTTGGAATTTGTAAACGGCATAGTTGGCGGATCGATCGATGCACGTTTCCTTCCGGCCATTCTTAAAGGAATCATGGAAAAACTGGAAGAAGGACCACTCACCGGTTCTTATGCCCGCGACATCCGCGTATATATATACGACGGTAAGATGCACCCGGTTGACTCCAATGAGATCTCCTTTATGTTAGCAGGCCGTAAGGCTTTCAGTGCCGCCTTCAAAATAGCCGGACCCAAGATTATGGAACCTGTTTATGAGGTAGAAGTTTTAGTTCCTGCCGATTATATGGGTGATGTGATGAGTGATCTCCAGGGAAGACGTGCCATCGTACAGGGCATGGCCAGCGAGAAGGGCTTTGAAAAGATTACTGCCAAGGTTCCCCTTGCTGAGATGAGCAAATACTCTACCTCTCTGAGCTCCATAACCAGTGGACGTGCCATGTACTCCATGAAGTTTGATGAGTATGC
>RCND010002651.1_pt1 | contig 12603 bp, 14 predicted proteins | sample 2041351 | NCBI WGS metagenome assembly RCND01 (sample SAMN09708230, study PRJNA481090) | Marine sediment metagenome, whole genome shotgun sequencing project. | biome: marine sediment; feature: ocean; material: sediment; isolation source: Sewage treatment plant 12B marine sediment (STP12B) ...
TATTTCTTCTAACGCAAATTCTTTAAGTACATATCCATATACACCTAATGCTTTAGCTTTATTATAGGTTATCTCGTCTTTTTCAAATGTGATGAGTACAATTTTAGTAGGTAAACCACTGTCTTTGCATTTTTCAGCAATTTCTAATCCAGTTAAAAAAGGCATTTTAATATCTAAAATAGCAATGTCTGGTGTATGAGCTTTTATTAGGGCCAATGCTTCTTTGCCATTTTTAGCACTCGCCAAAACATTGAAATCTTGTTCAATTAAATAATCATGGAGACCTTTTAAGACCAAAGGATGGTCGTCTGCAATTATGATGGTAGGGTTCATTTTGCTATTAATTCTGCTAATCAATTATTCTAAATATACTAAGAATCCTTAGCTTATGAAACTTCTTTTAATTTTAAGTACAAGTATTTTTTCTCGTAGTCAATAACTGCTTTGCCTTTCTTCAAAATATCCGCTCCAATAATTCCATCAACAGGCTCTGCATTATGGTTAATTAGTCCATTATTAACGTGTGAAAGATTAAATAAAATTAAGGCCACACGATTTTTTTTCCATTTTCCAATTTTTAAATCATTTGATTTAGAAATTTTAGTCATCATATCTGAAGCGCCTGCACCAACAGCTTTAATTTCAGAATCCTTCACTTTTAAATTGAAACGCTCAATGGCTTCAAAACCAACACAGCTGCCAGAAGCTCCGGTATCTAAAATAAACCGCCCAGAGACTCCGTTTATTGATGCTTTAATCTCAAAATGATTAGTTTTTGTAAACTTTAGTTTAATCTTCGAATAACCCTTGTTAATTAGGAAGTCTTTTAATGTTTCCATTTTTAGAATTTATGTAAATATAACATTCTAAACAATTACTTTTGCGTCATGATTATTACAGATACACATACCCATTTGTATAGTGAAGCTTTTGATGAAGATAGAGCAGAAATGATTAACCGAGCAATTGATGCTAATGTGAAACGGTTTTTTATACCTGCAATAGATTCTACATATACAGATTCTATGCTTCAGCTTGAAAAAGCATTTCCCGATAATGTGTTTTTAATGATGGGGTTACATCCAACACACGTTAAAGAAAATTACAAAGAAGAGTTGGCTCATGTTGAAGGTCAATTGGCTTCAAGGTCTTTTTATGCAATTGGTGAAATTGGAATAGATTTATATTGGGATAAAACAACTTTAGATATTCAGATAAAAGCGTTTAGACATCAAATACAATTGGCTAAACAATATAAACTGCCCATTGTAATTCATTGCAGAGAAGCCTTTGATGAAATTTTCGAAGTTTTAGAACAAGAGAAATCAGATGATTTGCGCGGAATCTTTCATTGTTTTACAGGAAATCTAGAGCAGGCTCACCAAGCAATATCATATAATATGAAATTAGGTATTGGTGGCGTCGTGACTTTTAAGAATGGAAAAATAGATCAGTTTATTAATCAAATCGATTTAAAACATATTGTTTTAGAAACAGATTCTCCCTATTTAGCACCAAAACCATTTAGAGGAAAACGAAATGAAAGTACTTATATTAATAAGGTATTAGAAAAATTATCCGAACTTTACGAAATGAGTGAAGAAGTGATTGCAAATATTACTACAAAAAATTCAAAAGACGTATTTGGAATATAATGATGTACAAACCCAATATCTTACTAATATATACTGGCGGAACTATCGGAATGATAAGAGATGCTGATACAGGTGCATTACGAGCGTTTGATTTTGACAGTATTTTAATTCGGATTCCAGAACTTCGTCTATTAGATTGTAACATAGAAACAGTTTCGTTTGAGACTCCGATCGATTCTTCTAATATGAATCCAAAATATTGGGCTGATATTGCTAGAATTATAGAGTCTAATTATGAGTCTTTTGACGGTTTTGTGGTATTGCATGGGAGTGATACCATGAGTTATTCTGCTTCTGCATTAAGCTTTATGTTAGAAAATCTAACTAAGCCAGTTATTTTTACCGGCTCTCAATTACCAATAGGCGATTTACGCACTGATGCCAAAGAAAACTTAATTACTTCGATACAAATGGCATCATTACAAAAAGATGGTTTACCCGTAGTTAGAGAAGTAGGCTTATATTTTGAATACAAATTATATAGAGGAAATCGAACTACAAAAATAAATGCAGAACATTTTGAAGCTTTTGAATCGCTAAACTATCCTTATTTAGCAGAATCTGGCGTGCATCTAAAAATTAATTCTGAATATTTATGGCGCACAAAGTCAAATAACGGTTTGGTTGTTCGTACAGCAATGGATACTAACATTGGATTACTGAAATTATTTCCTGGTATATCGAGACCTATTTTAGAAGCTGTTCTAAAAAGTAAATTAATTAGAGGCTTAATTATTGAAACCTACGGTTCTGGAAATGCCACAACCGAACAATGGTTCATTGATTTATTAAAAGAAGCAATATCTAATGGGCTTTATATTATTAATGTTACTCAATGTGCTGGAGGAAGTGTTGCAATGGGGCAATATGAAACCAGCTCACAATTAAAAAAGATTGGCGTTATATCTGGAAATGACATAACTACAGAAGCAGCAATAACGAAACTCATGTATCTTTTAGGAGAAAAAGTGAAGCCAAAAGAATTCAAATCTATTTTTGAAACTCCCTTAAGAGGAGAAATGTCCTAAAAATAACAGTATAAATTTTAGTGTTCAAAGTTTTTTTCGTTATTTGGCATAATGTAATTTAAATAAAATTTAAAGAGAGGTGGCCGAGTGGTCGAAGGCGCACGCCTGGAAAGTGTGTATACTCCAAAAGGGTATCGAGGGTTCGAATCCCTTCCTCTCTGCACACTAGAGTTACATTTTTTTTTTTATCTTTAACACTTTAACTAATAAAATTAAGATTAAGAACAATGAAGAGATTATTTTCTATCCTTGCCATAACATGTTTAATGGCTATCGGAACTGTTAATGCAAATGCAACGACATTCGCTACTACAACAGCAACTGTAACAAGTGTAACTCAAGATGATGCTGCGGCAGAAGATTTGAGTTTCCATCAAGAATTAAAGAAACGTTTTATTGAAGGTGGTCCAGGCTTTATGGGTATTGTACTACTATGTTTAATTCTTGGATTAGCGATTGCTATTGAGAGAATTATCTTTTTAAACCTTTCAACTACAAATTCTAAAAAATTAACTCAAGACGTAGAAGATGCCTTAGCTTCTGGTGGTATTGAAGCCGCTAAAGAAGTTTGTAGAAATACAAAAGGACCTGTTGCCTCTATATTCTATCAAGGTTTAGATAGAGCAGACGAAGATATCGATGCTGCTGAAAAAGCTGTAGTAGCTTATGGTGGTGTTCAAATGGGACAATTAGAAAAGAATGTGTCTTGGATTTCTTTATTTATCGCTCTAGCTCCAATGCTTGGTTTCATGGGTACGGTAATTGGTATGATTCAAGCCTTTGATAAAATTGAAGCTGCTGGTGATATGCAACCTTCTTTAGTTGCAGGTGGTATTAAAGTAGCACTTTTAACGACAGTATTTGGTCTTATCGTAGCGATTATACTTCAGATTTTTTATAATTACATCATTGCTAAAATAGATAGTATTGTAAATGATATGGAAGATGCGTCAATTACATTGATGGATTTATTAGTAAGACACAAAAAATAAAAGCATAACATAATTATGAATTTACATAAAATATTAAAAATAGTAGCTGCTATAATTAGTCTTTTAGGTATTGTTTCTTTAGTTAGAATAATATCCGAAGGAGACGATGCTATAGATGCAGCTGCTCTAGCAGGTGATACTGCTATTGTCGAGCCAATGGCTTGGGCAGCATATATTATGCTTGGGTTAGTATTGGCTTTTGTGATATTCTTTGTGTTAAAGAATCTATTCACAAATACAGGAGGCCTGAAGAATACACTAATAGGTGTTGGTGCTTTCTTGGCAGTATTAATTATAGCTTATTTAGTCTCTGGAGGAGACACAGAGCAATACAAATTACAAGATGGTGTTGCTACAGATGCCCAATCAACAATGGTAGGAGCTGGTTTAGTAGCCTTCTATTTGCTATTGTTTATTGCTGCAGCATCTATGATTTTTGCAGGAGTTAAAAAAATAATTAGTAAATAATATAACATGGCAAAAAGATCGGCACCAGAAATAAACGCAGGATCAATGGCTGACATTGCCTTCTTATTACTTATCTTTTTCTTAGTAACAACAACTATGGAAAAGGACAAAGGATTATTAAGAAGTTTGCCTCCTATTGATGATACAGAGGTTGAGCCGCCAATTATTAAAAAGAAAAACTTATTTACTGTACTTATTAACCGTAATAACCAATTGCTAGTTGAAGACGAGCAAATGGAATTAAAGGATTTAAGAAAAGCAGCAATTGAGTTTTTAGATAATGGTGGTGGTACAAATCCAGCTGGTGAATCTTGTGATTATTGTAAAGGAAAGCGTTCGACAAGTTCGTCGGATCATCCTGATAAAGCAATTATCTCAATGAAGCACGATAGGGAAACTACTTATGAGAAGTATATGGATGTGCAGAACGAACTCGTTGCAGCTTATAACATTTTAAGAGAAAGAGAAGCAGCAAGATTGTACTCAAAGTACTATCCAGATGCAGAAAAAGTATTTACTGCAATGTTAGAAGAGAAGGAAAAGAACCAATTTAGTAAGGATGAAAAACTTAATGAGCGTATTGAGATCATTAAGAGATTATTCCCTATGAAATTGTCTGAAGCAGAACCTGATAAAAATTAAAAGTAACAATTATGTCTAAGTTTAAAAATAAAACAAAAGGTGATATGCCAGCAATTTCAACGGCATCACTTCCAGATATTGTATTTATGTTGCTTTTCTTTTTCATGGTAGCAACGGTAATGAGAGACAGTTCTTTAATGATTGAAAATAGATTACCAAGTGCAGATCAAGTAGAGAAGTTGAAAAAAGACAGAACTACATTTATCTATGCAGGTAAACCGAGCAGTCAATACAAGAAATATGGTGAAGAACCACGTATTCAATTTAATGATGCTTTTATTAGTTTAGAAGATGTAAAACCTTCTATACTGCAAGCAATTGCTGAAATGAATGAAGAACTGCAGAGTAAAGTTGTTGTTGGTCTTAAGATTGATAAAAATACAAATGCAGGTTTAGTCTCAGATATTAAGCAAGAACTGCGTAAAGCTAATGCATTAAAAGTGATGTATATTGCAAATACAAAAACTAAACAATAAGATTTAATAAATCTTAATTTTATAGAAAAAACGTCCTGATTAATCAGGACGTTTTTTTATGCCATAGCATTCAAAGATTTTGTAGTTTTATTATATGAAATTTAATGTTTTACTTTTTATATTATTTATAGGGTATTTTGGATTTTCTCAAAATGATAATGCAGATAAAACAGAACTTTATAAGGATTATCGCGAAGATCAATTCTATGCTTCAGTGACATACAACCTGCTTAATATGATGCCTAATGGTATTTCTCAGAGTGGTTTTTCATCTGGTTTTCATTTTGGTTTTATTAGAGATATGCCAATTAACGATAAGCGAGATTTTGCTTTAGGATTAGGATTGGGAATATCTACAAACTCTTATAATCAAAACTTGTTTATTGAAGAGTCTAATAATAATTTTTCATATAGTATTATTGACGAAAGTGAAGTCAATGTTTCAAAAAATAAGTTCACAACCTATTTAGTGGAGGTACCATTTGAAATTCGATGGAGAACGTCTACACCGACAGATTATAATTTTTGGCGAATATATACAGGCTTTAAAGTTGGCTATTTACTTTATAACTCTACAAAATTTGAAAGCGATGCGGGCAATGTAAATCTATCGAATATAGATGACTTTAATAAGCTTCAATATGGTTTAACACTTAGTGCTGGTTATGGCACTTGGAATTTCCATGTGTATTATGGTTTAAATTCTATTTTTGATAATAATGCTAAGCTGAATGGTGAAACAATAGATATGAAATCAATTAAAATAGGACTTATGTTCTATATTCTATAGCCAATAATTTAAAAACATTAATTGCGGAAATAAGCCTGTAAAAAGACCTATTATTAATTCTTGATTTGTATGTGCTTTTAAATGCAATCGCGATGTCGCAATAGCACCAAGAATAAGCATCATAAGTGCAATGGTTCCATTAATATTTATTTGGTAATGAATGCCAAGCGCAACAGCAAACATGAAAAAGCCAGATGCAGCAATCATGTGTATACTTGCTTTTATTTTAAATATAGCTAATATGAAACAGGCTAGAGTAGAGCATAGAATACCCAAAAAGAAATAGTATAATTCCACTATTTCATTAGACTTTAAAACACGCATAAGAATCAATGCAATTATAACACAATTTATAAATAGTGGTATTAAGCGTTCTCTTGTGCTCTTTAGGTATATAGAATCCACTTTATTAATTGTTCTAAGTAAGAAGAATAATAGAATAGGTAATATTATGGTGAGAATAACAATAGAAAAAACCTTAGCCTTCATTAAGGGCTCAGGAATAAAGCGTGGTGTTTTAGAAAAGTAAAACAGTACACCTAAAAGTGGCATTATTAATGGATGAAAAACAAACGATATGCTCTTTAGAATAAATTCTTTCATTAGTAGTAACAAATGTAAAGTTTTATCTTCAAAAAATCATGCTACAGTTTATTAGTAGTGTTAAAAATTTATTTTTTTATTTTTATAAAAAATTCAACGAATGATTAAAAAATACTTCTCTCTAAGCTTACTAATTTTATTAAGTATTAATTATGCTATAGCTCAGGGTAATTATGGCGTCATTTTCCCCAAGACAGAATCGGAGAAAAATAAATCTTGCGGAAATTGCTTTTCTGCATTTCGGCAAAAACCAAAAGAAGTAAATTTCTCCATTAAAAATGATAATGGCAAGTTGTACTTTCAGACTAATGACAAATCTTGGTTTAATAGCTTATTTAAAAAAGCGGATGATGGTATTGCTATTGATCTTGTTTCTAAAGCTATTTATGATTGCTCAATAGGAAATATAACAACAGATCAGATTAGAGGTAATCTGTTACGGCCTATATATGCCCCTAAACTTAAGAGTGGTTTAAAAGCCAATGGTAAAAATTCATATAGAGTTTTGGTGGGTGAGATTCCTGAAAATTTAAAAAACAAAGACCTAGAATACAATATTCTTTTTTTGGGTAATAAAACGTTATGTCGTTATCAAATTATATTTGACATCAAAGCCTATAAATGGGACTTGTTAGATATGGGAATGTATTTAGATTCTCTAAGTTTTAAAAATGAAAAAGTTGTAAATATTGAAGATGAATCGTTCCAGATTAAGTATAAAACACTTCGATTTAAAATACCATTTGAGAAGAATAAGACACAATACTCATCTGAGGATATAAAACCTGTATATGACTCATTAAACTTAACAAACTTTAATATAAAAACTATAAACATTAAGGCCTATTCTTCTATTGAAGGTAGTATAGAACGTAATATAGAGTTACAAGAACAAAGAGCTAATAGTATTGCAAAAGCGATTCAATCGTATCAAAAACCGAATATTAAAACTACGATTTCTTCTTCTGAAAACTGGGTTGAGTTTTTAAATGATATTAAAGGTACAAGCTTTGAGAATCTAAAGCATTTGAGTAAAAATGAGTTGAAATCTAAACTTGTGGGTTCTTTTTCCCAAAAGATGGAGCCTTATCTGAAAAACCACAGAAAAGCCGTTATAACTTTAGAATTAGAACGAAAAGACATCTACAAAGAAAAATCCGCTAATGCACTGGTTGAACTTTTTAATACGTCCATAAAGGAAGATGAAATTGATACGGCAACACAAATTCAGAATTCTATTTTTGAAAAACTTAAGAATCAAGAAGTATCTCCAGATATTTTAAAGAAAATGGAAATTCCTAAACAATTGAAATTCATCAATCTTTTAAATAATAATAGTGCAATAAAATATCTACTAGATGAAAAGGCGATAATCATTGTGCGCAATGAACTAGAAGAACTTAAAAAATTAGACACTAAGAATCCAAGAGTCCGTTATAATTTGGTAGCTTTAAAATTTAGAATCTGGCGTTATAGTTTTGAACCTGTAAATGATACCAAATTCAAATCAGAGATTTATGCTCTAAAAAACTTCGGAATTTCTCATCAGCTTATAGGTAGAATGATGATAAACTATCACATTATTAAAAGTGAAAAGTATATGAGTAAACGCGATTATAAAAACAAAGATAAGTCGGTAAATTACATTACTAAAGCATACAAAAAAATTCCTCTTTCAGATTTTGACTATTTTAGTCTAGCTCAATTTTTAGTCTATTATGCAAACACAGATAAAGCTGCTGAATTATTAACTAATAAGGCACGATCAATTGATGTTGATGAAGACTTACTGTTTTACTATTTAAATCTAACTTTAGTGGATAAAGAACTCACAAAGACTGATGATTATAGAGCTATTATGCTTAATGCCATAAACCTCAATAAGAACAGATATTGTAAAATATTCAATGCTGTGGAAAAGGGGGGAGTAACATTTCAGCTATTAGCAAATGATTACTTGCGGAAAGGTTATTGCGAAAGTTGCAATGATTAAAAGCTTAAAGTTCCTTTCTTAAACGTGCCACAGGAATTTCTAATTGTTCTCTATATTTCGCAACTGTACGTCTAGCAATCGGATAACCTTTTTCTTTTAAGATTTTTGAAAGGGCTTCATCAGTCAGAGGTTTCTTTTTATTTTCTTCTTCAATAACAGTTTCAAGAATTTTCTTAATTTCTCGTGTAGAAACTTCTTCACCCTGATCGTTGGTCATCGATTCAGAGAAGAATTCTTTTATTAATTTTGTACCATAAGGTGTATCTACATATTTGCTATTTGCTACACGCGATATTGTAGAAACATCCATTTCTATTTCGTCCGCAATATCCTTCAAAATCATGGGACGCAAATTACGCTCATCACCAGACAAGAAATACTTTTTTTGGTAATGCATAATAGAACTCATGGTCACAAATAAAGTCTGTTGACGCTGTCTTACCGCCTCAATAAACCACTTAGCGGCATCTAACTTTTGTTTTATAAACATAACCGCATCTTTCTGAGCTTTAGACTTTTTTGTAGTCTCTTTATAACCCTTAAGCATGTTGTTATATTCTCTAGAGACATGAAGCTCTGGAGCGTTTCTACCATTAAGAGTTAACTCTAATTCACCATCAACTATTTTTATAGCAAAATCTGGGACAATATGCTCTACAATTCTATTGTTACCCGCATAAGAACCACCTGGTTTAGGGTTGAGGCGTTCTATTTCTTCTATAGCATCTTTAAGCTGTTCCTCATTAATGCTGAATTTATGCATTAACTTTTTATAATGCTTTTTAGTAAATTGCTCAAAACCTTTATCAATAATTGCAGTAGCTAATTGTACATCTGGATGCTGTTCTTTTCGGTGTAGTTGAATGCTTAAACACTCTTGAAGATTCCGAGCTCCGACACCTGCAGGATCTAATTGATGCACAATTTGAAGAACTTTTTCAATTTCCTCTTCAGTTGTAAAAACATTTTGTGTAAATGCTAAGTCATCCGTAATATCAGATAAAGAACGACGTATATAACCACTTTCATCAACACTACCAACTAAGAAATAAGCGATTTCTTCTTCGTCTTCCGATAATCTAAAGGTATTTAACTGATTGGTTAAATGCTGTGTAAAAGATGTACCAGCGGCATAAGGCACACTCTTATCTTCATCATCTGCACTATAGTTATTGGCTTGTGTTCGGTATTCAGGGATTTCATCGTCGCTTAAATACTCATCAACATTAATATCATCTGCTTCTATAGTCTCATTGTCATTGTACTCGTCATCAGAATTATCAAACTCTTCTAAGTTGTCTTCTGAGGACTCTGATTCTTTTCCAGTATCCAATGCAGGGTTTTCTTCCAGTTCTTGCTTTAGACGTTGCTCAAAAGCTTGTGTAGGCAACTGAATCAACTTCATGAGTTGAATCTGCTGTGGCGACAGCTTTTGCGAAAGTTTAAATTGTAAAAATTGTTTAAGCATGAATATCTAATTGCAGTAACTCAAAAATACTCAAATTACTATTAATATAAGGGATTACTTTAGTCCCTTTTATCAATTATAAAATTCTGTATTAGAGTTCTATTTACTAAACGATTTATAAACTAAATCTGTATAATTGAAGCTTAAGAATATAGTCCCAGTTTTGGGGTCATCAGATTTGTATTTTTCCTTATTAACTTGAGCGTCTTTCCCCATATATTTAAGAGGAATTCTTATACGTTCAATTTCAAATATAACTTCTATTTTTGAAGGTAATAGACTTGTCGGTTTATCATAGTTCATTTTTACAATATAGCTACCGTCCTTTTTAGTATTTATTTCATATTCAATAATACGAGAATAATCAGAATCAATTAAGACTGTGGCTATAGAGAAATCAGCTTTTCTATTCGTTGGTATTATATTAACGAGCTTATATTTTTTAAGATGTCTTATTTCCGTTCCACGATCAACAGTTATAAATGGATCTTTAAACAATTGATAAAAGGAAACATCTAGCCCTTTTTTAGGAATGAGAACGAAATCTTCTGAAAAAACTTTAGTATCCTCATTTTTGGTATATTCAATTCTAGCTGATTTTTCTGGAATATTAATAAAACTAATATCAACATCAATTTTAACTTCGGCAGAAAACTTTAGAATGGTATCCGTGCGTTTTTGAATTATTATAATATCAGGGTCAATATCTTGTGCATGCAGATTACAACAGCTTACCAGATAAAATAAGATTAAAAATTGTCGCATTAGGCTATATCTTTTTTATTAAATATAACGATTCCTATAATCATAGTTATAATGGTATATAATATTACTAACGACGTATTCCAATAGATTTTATCCCAAGGAATTTCAAAATAAAATAGATATTGCCAAGTATCACTGAGTTTAACATAGAGCAAGTTATCTAAAAAATAATTGTTAAAATTTACTTTTAAAAGAATGTTTGATATAATTAAAAAGAATGCGGCCGCAATCCATGTTTTTGTTGTTTCTTCTAAAATTATAGCAAGGGTCAAGCTCACTACGGAAAAGAATACCATAGATATGCCACCAAATAAGAACGCATATTTAATACGATAAAAGGCGTCTGATGATTCAAAAAAGTTAAGGGTATCTAGGTATACAATAAGATCTCCTTTGCCAAAGATAGCGTAGGAAAAGAAGAACGAAGTAATGGCTAGAAACAGAACAATAGTTAGGGTAAATAGGATTGCAACAATATATTTACTTAAAATAAACTTCCATTTAGAGATGGGCTGTAACATAACACTTAATAGTGTTCTGTCTTTATATTCTGATGTTAAAGTACCGGAAATAATAATAATTAGAATTAATGGTAAATGAAACCAAAGTGTGTTTAAAATAAGATATATTAATAAGTTTCCGTTAAGTAGATTACCTTCAAAATGAAATGATTGGGATAGATTATCTAATAAAATATCTAAGATACTTTGGCCTTGTGAGTAAGCACTAAATAGAATAATAATTTCGATTAAAAATATAGCTGCTATGGCGTAATATGTTTTTCCCTGTTTAAATAATTTATATACTTCAGCAAAAATTAAATTTTTCATAGTATTTTAATTATCAAACAATTTACTCATACTAATTTCTGGAACACAAGATGTAATATTAATATGTTCGCCATGCAATTTTTGAAGTAACTCTGAAATTTTATCAGGTTCAATTTTGACGTTAGCTTGATTATTTTTGAATGACGCATTATACGTTTTTAAAACTGACGACGATGCTATGTTAGTAGCAGTAATACTAAAAGCTATTGTACTTTTATTAATTAATTCTTGAGTCGTTCCAGAATGAATTATTTGTCCGTTTTTAAGAACATTTAATTTATGGCATATTTTGTTGAGTTCATCTAGAATATGTGACGAAATTAATATTGCTAACCTTTCTTTTTCTGCCAACGATGTAATAAGTTTATTTAATGATGCAATACCAATTGGATCTAAACCAGAAAAGGGTTCGTCTAGAACTAAACATTCGGGATTATTTAATAATGCAATGGCAATACCTAAGCGTTGTTTCATTCCCATCGAAAAGTTTCGAACGGGATCTTTACGATCAATTGGTAAGCCAACTTTGGTTAAGCAGTCTAAAAAAAATTGATTATTGGTTTTTAACCCTTGCATGCTTGCGAAAATTCTCAAATTTTCATAAGCATTTAAATATTCATATAATGCCGGTTTTTCTATAATACCACCAATTGGTTTTATTCTTTTGGAGTTAATAGTGACAGTACCTATATCTGGTTTCATAACCCTCAATAGGATTTTAAATAAAGTAGATTTACCCGAGCCGTTTGCCCCAACGACACCAACGATTTCACCTGGAGAACAGGTGATTGATACATTATCTAATGCTTTTATAGCTTTGTAAGATTTAGAAAGATTTTGTCCAGAAATAATCATATACTTAACTCGAATTGAAGTTTTTTGAAATCAAATTT
>RCND010002783.1_pt1 | contig 12603 bp, 13 predicted proteins | sample 2041351 | NCBI WGS metagenome assembly RCND01 (sample SAMN09708230, study PRJNA481090) | Marine sediment metagenome, whole genome shotgun sequencing project. | biome: marine sediment; feature: ocean; material: sediment; isolation source: Sewage treatment plant 12B marine sediment (STP12B) ...
ATTGATCCGGGCGACAATCGTGCTTTTCTTAAAGTAAAAAATGTGGATTTAGCTATGGCAAAAATATTGGAGCTTTTTAATCCGCCAGCACCTGTCTTTGATACAGATATACATCCAACTGCCGTGATACATGAAACCGCAAAAATTGGTGATGGCTGTACAATTGGTGCAAATTGTTATGTAGGTAAAGATGTTAAATTAGGAAGCGAAGTAATTTTATACCCAAATGTTTGCGTGTTTGACGAAACCATTATCGGCGATAACACTATTGTATGGTCTGGGACTATTATACGTGAACGCTGCATTATTGGTAGTCATTGTGTTTTTCATACTAATGTAAGTATTGGCGCTGACGGATTTGGATATAGACCAAGTGATGATGGCAAAGGGCTGGTTAAGATACCACAGATAGGAAATGTCATCATTGGACATTATGTTGAAATTGGTGCTAATTCATGTGTTGATAGAGCAAAATTTAGCTCCACTATTGTAGGTGATGGTTGTAAAATTGACAACCTTGTACAAATAGCGCATAACAGTATTATGGGCCGTTCTTGTATTATGGCAGGACATAGCGGACTTGCAGGTTCTGTTACTTTAGGTGATGGCGTTATTATTGGCGGGAGTGCCTCTATAAAAGACCACACCACCATACATTCTGGCGCTACTGTTGGTGCTGGCTCTGGAGTTATGAATGATGTGGAAGCAGGAAAAACTGTTTTAGGTTACCCCGCGCAAGATGCTAGAGCTATGTTAAAAGAATGGGTCGCTATAAGACGGTTTATGAAAAATCAATAGCTTAACTTTATTAAAAAGCAACTGATTTCGTTTTACTTCACTTAAAAGTTAAAAATAGGACAAGAAATTTAGCCGAATAATTCAAGCTCGGAAAAAAGTACTACTTGCTAGACCAATAGGCTTAGTTATAAAACGACCATTCCTTTATATGGGGCATCATCCTTATTTTTTTCCGATATTCGTTAGTAACTATATCCTGTTGTTGGCAACAATTTGAACAGCTCATTATTGAAAAACAACAATTCGGACATTTAAACTTCCGAAAGCAAAACTATAATCTGAATTTTGAATCGTTAGACTCAATTAAAAGAAATGGAAGAAACGATTAAGATTTTAATTTACATTCACGCATTCTTTGGCGGAATTGGATTAATCACCGGAATTGGAAGTATCATAGTCAAAAAAGGAAGCACATTACACAAGAGAATGGGAAAACTATTCTCAATTGGAATGATAACTAGTTCTCTAATTTCAATTCCTATTTCTTGGATGCCCAATCACGAAAATTTATTTTTATTCTTAATTGGATTATTTACAATATATCTTGTCTTGGCAGGAAACAGGGCTTTAACATTTAAAACAAAAGAAAAAGCAGATTGGCTAGACAAAATAATTTCTGGAAGTATGCTATTCTTTTCTTCAATAATGGTCATAATTGGAGTTTATGGAGTTCTGAATAACATTTCATTTAGCGTATTGTATCTGTTTTTTGGAGGTTTTGGACTATTCCTAACTATTAAAGATTTTAGATTATATAAAAATTCGAGAAAACCAAAAAATGCTTGGTTAATATTGCACATTGGAAAAATGATTGGTGCATTAATAGCCTCAATTACAGCTTTTATTATTGCAGGTTTAGGAATTGGAAACTTAATCGCTTGGACTCTTCCGACAATTCTCGGAACTTTATATATTATTTATTGGAAAAGAAAAATGAATATAAAAACTGTTGTCAACAAGGTGAAAAAATAATTGCGTGGTTCTTCCCTAATCGGAAAATCCTGCCGATTTTCCTCTGGTTCGTTTCATTTTTATTAAGTTAGATGCTTAAACACACAACTATCATTACACAAACACATTGGAAACCATTTGAAGGATATCTTTAATGAATACACCTATGAAAACTAGAAAGATCCTCGCCTTGGTATTTATAATTTTGGCACTCGTACTTGGGGTTATATTCTATTTGGATATTGACTTTCCAATAGGGTTGGAACCCTATTTTAAAAAAGAATTTTATAATCAATTTGGTCCCTTGGCAATTTGCGTTGAGCTATTGATTGCTGGTATGTATCTCTTTATTCCACATGCTAAAGTCAATTTTACCTTAGCACTATTTGGGTTCACTGCCTTGTTGGATCCCATTTTTAATTCAATAGGACTTTTTTCAAGTATGGTACCGCTCTATGCAACGGTGCTATTCGTCTGCTGTGCTTTATTATCCCTGTGGTTGGCTTTTTCTAATACTTTCAAACTAGGACGCATATCATTAATTGGAGCCTTCGTGAGTTTTATTCTCGGCAATGCAGTGGAACTGTTTTTTAATTATTGGTAAAAAAACGATTCCACCATTAGGTAGAATATCGTCATTGCCAATTTTTTCCGATATTAGTTCGTAACTATATCCAGTCGTTATCTCCAACCATAGAAAAATCAATTATTAAGACAAAAAGTATTTGTTGGCATCGTGTAAAACCTTTGAGGATAATTGCTTAAAGATTAATAGGAAGAATTATGATGATGCCTCACTTAATTGGAATTCTTGAACCAGTTTTAGAATCGGTTCAATGCTGGATTTGTCCATAAAATCAAATCCTTCGAACTCTTGTTTTCTGGCTTCGGGATCCTTGTTTGTCAAACTAGCAATTATCAGCATCATTCTGTCAAACCAAGTAAGTTCCTCTGGTATTTGCCTTCCTCGAAGTGCAACATGATTCATTTTTGAAATAAAGTTTTCGGGTAGGCTGTCGGCAATCCACCCATCAAGTTTAGGCCCGGCCGGAGCACCGGAAACCGAAAAGAAGATTATCGGCTTGCCGTCTAAAATTACCAAATGCCTTTTCACCCATTTGTGGATTGACAGCTTGTAGTAGATTATTGGGCTCCCCAGAATCAAAAAATCATACTTCGATGGATCGGCATTGGCATCTTTCACATCAAACACCGGCAAACCAGTCACTTCACCTATCCATTTGGCATATTGCGCCGTGCTGCCATACTTGCTTGAGAAAAAAATTGCACCAGCCATAATTAATCATTTTTGGTAGTTTCGAAGAAATACGAATTAAATCGTGCGTGGATAAATAGCACCTATAATCTAACCATAAGTTGTGTATATGGATAGAAAATATCCTGATATAATTTATCCTTTAGTTCCAATTAAGTTATAAAAGTATGTGCACCTTAAAAGAATTGCAATGATTATGGTCATACTGGTCTAACTTGCTAGCCTATCTACATAAATATGTCGGCTGTTGGCAGTCTATTGGCTACTCCTTCTTAAACATAGTGGGAAGAAAAAGAAACAAAAAAATCGGAATTGAATGAAATAAAGCATTTCGAGAATAAGAATGTTGCCTAACAAAACCTCTTATAAAACCCTACACTTTCTTAAAGGCCATAAAAAAGCAGGGGCAAGTTCAACAATCTAAATGCCAAACGTAATACCTACATTGATCGTTGAGGAAAGGTCATTTTGCAACTCTGACGAAAAATTGGTGAAGAAATAGTTATACAATGCCGAAAGACTAATATGATTCGTTAAAGGTATCTCGGCCTTGAACTGGCCTAATACCCTATGGTTTCCAAGGTCCCGGTAGAGGGGCTGAAAATACGCGGTTCCGATCAGGTCTAGATGTATCTTTTTGAACGATTGGTTCAAGGAGAGATAGCTACTATTCCGATGATTGTAAAACCATTGGTCCATGCCATTAAGCTGCTCAATCTCGTACATATACGAATTCCCGAAATAGACATTGGTCCTTTCGGTATTGATCAGTTTTAAACGGAGGCCCACACCGACCAGGTTTCTTCTGATGATGGTCAGCTGGGTATTGTTTTGATTTTGAATGAAGGCTTCCAATCTGAAGAGTTCGGATAGTTCACGATTGTATCTGGCATGTAGAAACCAGGCATTCTGAACATCCTTTTCCTCTGTACGGACCAAATTGTAATTCAATACCAAAAAATAGGTCTTATTTAAATCCTTCGATTTAAATTGGGTCGTAATATTGGAATCAAACTGCAGTACATACACATCGTTATTATCGGTATAGTTGAAAAGTAAATCGCTCTTCAACACAAAACGAGTGGAATCGCTGTGCATGCGCTTGGTTTCAATGTTCACTAATTGCGCTTGCGAAGTAAAGCCAAGAAAGATGAATATAAGGAGGGTTGCTATGCGCAAGGTTTTCATCGCTTTTAATGTATGCCTGCAAAGATATTCAAAATAGCGCTGCTGAGCGTGTCGAAGTACTACTATCGTTATTTAGAATATAGGTCCAAAAAATCGATTTCCTTGCAATTTTAAATAGGCTGTTAAGATCTGGTTCCTGGTTTTTTACATCAAACCTTATCCGTATCTTAGAGCTACCAATTTCAACCCATGAAAAGAACTAGCCTTTGCTTCGCCTTCATAGTTGCTTTCCTGATCCTTGGATGCAATACCAAAACCAAAAAAGCTGCCCCAAAAAAGCAAGCTGAAACGGCACAAAACCCTACAATACAACGAATAGCGGAGCTGAAAGCTGCTGGATATGACATTGTGGATTACCATGCACATCTCAAAGGAGGCCTTACCATGGAAGAGTTGTTGGCCCATTCCAAAAAAACAGGCATTGCTTATGGCGTTGCATTCAATGCAGGGATCGGATTTCCCATTACCAATGATTCAACACTCCTGGCCAATTATAAGCAATATAAGGCCTATCCGGTGTATATGGCCATGCAGGCAGAAGGCAGGGAATGGGTAACTATGTTCTCCAAAGAAAATATCGGCACCTTCGACTATGTATTTACCGATGCCATGACCTGGACCGATGCCAAGGGAAGACGCATGCGCCTCTGGATGCCCGAGGAGGTTTTTGTTGATGATCCGGATGATTTTATGGATCAGCTGGTAGGTAAAATTGTCGGCGTCATGGAAAATGAGCCCATAGACCTCTATGTGAATTCAACCTTTTTACCCGATGTACTACAATCGGACTATGACGCCTTATGGACCAATGAACGAATGGACAAGGTTATTGATGCCGCAGTGCACAATGCTATTGCCATTGAAATCAATGCACGCTACAAAATACCTTCAGTGACTTTCATAAAAAGGGCAAAAGCTGCAGGGGCAAAATTTAGTATGGGCACCAATAATACCGATAAAGAACTGGGCACTTTGGAGTATGCTATCGCGATGATCGATGAATGTGGATTGGAACCCAATGACTTTTTTAAGCCAATCAAGAAATGATCTTGAACTGGTACACAAGCCTGGACAAAAGATATTGGTTTTGATATACAACTTCCCCCAAAGACGAAGAACACGAATTAAAAGACAAACCTTATGAAAACGAATCAATCGCTCTTCCGAAAATTGATTGCTGCTTGCTTTCTTATAGTCTTTACGCTGGGTACTAGCATATTGGCGCAGGACGCCGAAATTGATTTCAAGGTAAAGGCCTTCCTCGAGAGTAAAGAGGGACAGTGGCACGATTTGAATGTCCCGGTTTCTGACGGGCAATTGCTTTATGACATCATTCAAAAAAATGGGTATACCCAAGCCTTGGAAATAGGCACCTCTACCGGGCATTCGGCTATTTGGATCGCCTGGGCCCTTAGCAAGACCGGTGGCAAATTGATCACGATCGAGATTGATGAAGCGCGTTACAAGCAAGCCCTTGCCAATTTTGAAAAGACCGGCCTATCGCCTTATATAGATGCCCGCTTGGCAGATGCCCATACCTTGGTCAAGGAACTCAATGGCCCTTTTGATTTTGTCTTCAGTGATGCGGATAAAGGCTGGTATATCAATTACTTTAAAGATGTGGCGCCCAAATTAAAAACAGGCGGTTGCTTTACGGCCCACAATGTACGCCCGGCCAGTGGCAGGGGAAGTTATGGCACGGGAGCCTATCTCGAGTATGTTCAAAAGCTTAACGACTATACCACCACCGTAGACAATTCAGGCCGGGGATTGGCCATTAGTTATAAAAATTAGATTTCTAACGGTACCTAAGGATATGCTAATTACCCAGCTTCGCTATTCAGCATATTGAAATCAAAAGATTATTAGTGGAAAAGCAGAAGCCCTATAATTTGGCAGCTTGTAATTTGATTAAGCCAATTTAGCTTTGTTTCTTTTAGTAGTAAAAGACAATGCTTTCTTTACTCTAGAATTTTTGAACTTGTATAAACGTGCCACTGTGTTCTCGTTAGTAGTAGAAGTAACGATGCTCATTGTAACAGTTTCTACCTTAACATCAACCTTAGCATCCTGGGCTTGTGCTGTTACTCCGATCGTAAGAACAAATATTAAAGTTAAGATAGTTTTCATGACTTGCGTTTTTATATAATAAAAACGCAGCAGGAGGTGTCCTACAGGGTCGTAAAACGTTCAAAACCCCTTATTTTTCGGTAACTGACAGAAATCCGGATAAAGTGCAAAAAATGCTCGATGAACGTAACGCAACCCTAAAACAGCTTACCGAAAGTATGTGCATTTCATCGGGACAAATAGTCCCTTACCACTAAGAGTTTTGTGTGGATTGATGGGTATTAGGGCATCCAATATTTTCAATTGTTGAGAAAAAAGACTAATATTAAGATCCCGCAACGAGTGCGGGATGACAGTTTTCAATGGGTACCCTGCCTGCGGCAGGCAGGCCCGACACAGAGCGTCGAGGAATTCTCTTTAAATAAACCAACCTTTATGGACTATAAAAAATCGATTATCCGTCTTGCAATTAGCTTGTTCTTATCCCCTATTATTGTTTACTTGATATTAACGGCAGCTAAATTAGCGGGTTCCACCTATGAAATGACCCATGGGGAAACCTTTATTATCTGGCTCCTTATGGCCATTGTGATCAACCTGTCCATGACTAATAAGACCTAGGTCAGCAATAGCACAAAAGGCGGATTCAAATGCCTGTTTAAGAATGTATCCTGCTAATAGCCATAATTACATAGTGCTATTTCCGGTCTTTCAGATAATCCATCACTGCCGGCCAATTTGGGAACAGTTCCGTCTTAAAATGGATCCATTCCCCCTGAAAGTTTTCAGCCCCATTGTTAGGACGGTCGTCGATAAGATAATCGCCCCAATTCAGGTGTTTGTTATGCGATAGGATCAGGCGTTTGTAGGCTGGGTCGCCCAAGTATTCCTTTACCCAATTGAGTTTGTCACTCCAAGCGCTTTGGTTTTCCCAAGGGGCGGTAGAGAGTATATAGGTGTCGAACCATTCACTGAGTTGGGCATAACTTTCTATGGCCTGCTCAATAGGGGGCATTAGATTAAAAATACCGGGTACCTCATCATAATTCCCATGGTATTTTTGTAAGGTTTCATCGTCTAATTGGGCAATCCCAGCCTTAAAATTGACCAGCACATTGTCCATATCTACATATAAAATCTTCTTACCCATAATGTACCCAAAACTAGACCAAACAACAAGTAAAAAGCATGACTTTTATCAGCTTTGACAAAGGAAAGTAATTAGTTTAAAACTGTTTTTTCGGGAGAAGTTTAATAGCTCCTGAACTAAATATGAAGGAAAGTCAAAAGGAGAATTTTGAGCGAATTCATAGAGAAATAAGGGAGATTTTTGGAAATAGCTTAAATAGCATCCTTCAATACGATCCTTTTTTTTGAACTTTTACAACCAAGACAAAAATACCACCCTTAAAAAAACTTACTTTTCGGTAATTAAATTCATTCATCAATTACCCTATCCAGTAAAGGTTGGTAAGTTGAAATTGGGGCTGCGCCGAAGGAACAAGCTATTTTATGCCCATATTTCTTATATTCGTTAAATAATTATCTATTAACTGTTTATGTCTACCACGGTCGATTATATTAATACGTCATTTAAAGACAAGAACACCTGTATGAATTGTGTCAAAAGATGCCATTCCCTTTTAAATGAATTAAGTAATGAAGAGCTAAAGACGCTGAACCATAACAGATATACCGTTTCTTATAAAGCAAATGAGACCATTTGCAAAGAAGGCACCAAATCTTTGGGCCTCATATGTTTGAATAAAGGAAAAGTAAAAATAACGAGAAGTGGAACAATAGGTGCAGAGCAAATCCTTGAACTAAAAAAACCTGTTGATTTTGTTGGTTTTAGAACTTTAATGAATGGCAATACCTATTTGTCATCGGCCATAGCGATTGATGATGTTTCTGTTTGTATCATTGACAAGCAAGATTTTTTTAAAGTAATTGCCAACAACGAACAACTGGCTATGAAGATCATTCGTTTTTTGACCAAGCAATTAAATGACATGGATATACGCTTGTATAACCTAACCCAAAAACATATACGGGCACGTATGGCAGATGCCCTACTTATGGTTTATGAAATATACGGTACAAATGCAGACTCTGGTATTTTAAATGTTTCCTTAAAACGGGCAGATTTGGCTGGCCTTGCCAATATGACAATTGCCAATGCAATCAGGTTACTCTCTTCCTTTGCCAAAGAAAATTTAATTGAAGTAAACCGCCGTGATATTAAAATTCTGGATATCAAAGGTTTGAAAGACCTTAGTGTTTTTGGACTTTAGATGAACTCCGATTTAACTTAACGCATATTTTCCCCTCCTAATAATATAGAATTCCCCGCCCAACCTATTGTAATTAATTGATGGTTCTTACTTGATTATTGAAGGGACTTTCGGTAAAATATGTTTTATAACATACTTTCTTACATTACAAAACATTGTTTCTCAAATTCCGCATATGTTCCTTTGTGGCCAACACTATATGATGTTTGTTTTAATTAATACCAATGATTGAAAACGATTAATTGTTGCCAGATACCTAATTAATCAATTCAATGAATAGCCAAAAAACCAACCTTATGAAAGATGAAAATTTATTTCACAAAAGCTCTAAAAGCAGTCTGAATTATTTTATGCAGACCAAAAACTGGTGGGGGCCGCTATTGTTCATTCTGATCATTAGCGTCGCTGGAGTTGGAATGATAGGTTTCCAAACCTATAATGATGCCCCTCCCATGACCGGTTTTCAAACTACGTCCGGTGAAAATCTAATTACCAAGGTAACCATAGAAGAAGGTCAGGAGGTATTTCACAAGTATGCCTTAATGGAATACGGTTCCTTCTTCGGGGATGGAGCCCAGCGGGGACCGGATTATACAGCTGAAGCACTGCATCAGGTTGTTTTGATGATGGCCGAATTCCGGGCCCAGGAATTTAAAAAAGAACAGGGAAGGGAACTCTCTGAAATGGAATTAAAAATAATTGGGGAGAACATAAAGGATGAAATCAAGGAAAATAGGTATAATGAGGAGGCGAATATTGTCATATTAACAGATGCGCAGGCATATGCTTTAAAAGGATTGAGAACCTATTATACCAATATTTTCATTGATGCCAATACCGATGAATCTTTCCCACCACTGGGTTATATCTCAGACCGGCAAGAAATATCAAATTTAAGTGATTTCTTCTTTTGGGGAGCATGGGTCTGTGGAGCAAAACGACCCGGATCGGATTTTAGTTATACCCACAATTGGCCATTTGATCCGGATGCGGGAAACAATCCCACATCCCCGGTAATTTTGTGGAGTGTCCTTGGTCTTCTGGCATTTGTTCTGGCCTGTGGTGTTGTACTTTATTTTATAGGACAGTACAATCAATTGCCCAATAAATTTTTCAAGCAGGGAGTTTCCGGATTTTTAACCTTTGATCAAATTAATAAATTCACGCCAACCAAAACACAAAGAGCTTCCTTTAAGTTCTTTTTTGTGGCCATTCTTCTTTTCTTGCTACAAGTATTGAGTGGCGTGGTGACCCTGAACGAGTTTATAGATTTCTTGGGTATTGTTGGAATTAATATTTCCGCTGAGATGCCCATTACCATTACCCGTAGCTGGCACCTAATGCTTTCACTTTATTGGATTTCAACTTGCTGGATTGCTTCTTCCATATTCATATTGCCCATTATGGCAAAGCGTGAAGTTAAAGGGCAATTGCGTTTGGTGAACGTATTGTTCGTTCTTCTTTTTGTCATGGTAGGAGGTTCGCTACTTGGTATGGTATTGGGGCCAAAAGGGTTGTTGGGAGAATGGTGGTATTTACTAGGGCACCAAGGATGGGAATTTGTCGATTTCGGAAAATTATATCAGGCACTATTAATGGTTATTTTCATCCTTTGGGCCTACATCGTTTACAGAGGGGCAAAACCGGCATTTATTAAAGGGCAACCTTGGAATCTTCCAAATTGGATCATGTACTCCGTCATTGGTATTCCACTTCTTTTCCTTTCGGGCTTTGTTGCCCAACCAGAAACGAATTTTGTGATTGCGGATTTTTGGAGATGGATGGTCATACATATGTGGGTAGAGGCATTTTTTGAAGTTTTTGTAACCGTTATTGTCAGTTATTTAATGGTTTTAATGGGCTTGGTAAGCCGTCAGGCGGCCATTCGGGTGGTCTATATTGCCACGCTTTTATTCTTAGGTACAGGATTATTGGGTATTTCCCATAATTTTTACTGGAATGCAAAACCGGTAGCGACCATGGCCTTGGGCAGTGTTTTTTCTACGCTTCAATTTGTGCCCCTTATTTTACTGACCGTGGAGGCATGGAGATTCAAAAATATGCCACGAATGTCCTTAAATGGCAATGGCGCATCAAAACAAGACATTAAAGAGTTTGCTTTCCCAGAAGTCTTTTTATTCCTCATTGCGATGAATTTTTGGAACTTTTTTGGAGCCGGGGTTTTGGGGATTATAGTCAACCTGCCCATTATGAACTTTTTTGAGCATGGCACCTATCTTACAGTAAATCATGCTCATGCTGCTTTAATGGGCGTTTATGGCAATATATCCCTTGCAGCTATGCTGTTTGCTTCCAAGATTTTGTTTCGTCCAGAGCGATGGAACAGAAATATTGTTAGGCTGTCATTTTGGTCTATCAATGTGGGGTTAATGCTAATGGTGGTTTTGGATTTGTTTCCGGCAGGGGCCATTCAGTTTAAGTCCGTATTGGATCATGGGCTTTGGTACGCTAGATCCAATGAATTCATCACAGGTTCAGCATTCGAATCGCTCACATGGTTAAGAGGAATTGGCGCCAGCGTATTTTTATTCGGAGGCGTTTGTCCATTGACCTGGTTTATTGTTTCCAGGGCACGTTCCCTAAAAAAGGGTAAGGAAACCTTCGTGGATTTCAAAAAAAGGAAAATGGAAGTCGTAAAAGAGGAAGAGAGTATTGTACAGGAATCATAGGCGATGATTAATTAATAAAAATAACATGAAGAAGAAAATAATAATAATCGCTGGAGCTATTCTTTTTGTAGGTATCGTTGGCTTTCAAATTGTGGAAGGCAATTTACATATGTTACAAAGCCCAGGGCTGAAATAGAAGACTACCAGGAGATCGATTATGGATTAGGAGCTAATTATATAGATAAACTTCCGGAGTACCCTGAATTGTATGCCTGTTATGGAATCTATCCTATTACTACCCCTAAGATACTAGTGCTATTTCCGATCCCTTAAATAATCCAGAGAAATCCAGTCCTGACATTATCGTCAGGACGGAGGGGTTAACCATAACTTTGAGATTGCCTGCCTGCCATGCCAAAGGCAGGCTTCTCCCGATAACTATCGGAATCGCAAAGACGTTAAAATAGGAGCTTTTTGATTTTTAAATCATTCTTTGGAACACAATCAGTTTACTGTCTGGTTTCTTTTCCGAAGAATAGGTCGAGAAAGCTTCGATTGGAACTCGTCCCGCCAAAGGTGGGATGGCGAAGTTTCGACGCTGGTTTTACGAAATGCAATGCAGTAAAAATTCCTACGGAAAAGTGTCCTTTCTTTTGGTTTGCCGTCGCTCCATCTCGCCCCTCTCTCTAAAGGTACCTCGTACCTTTTTCATTCGGTCGTGGACAAGCAAAGAAAATGAACAGAAAAAGAAGACAAACCTTCCAACTCCTGACCCTACGGCCAGGACCCACCCTGCCTGCCGGTTTACCTGCCTTTGGCATGGCAGGCAGGCTCCCTTTGACCAAAGGGAGGAGCTTTTTGATTTTCACATTATTGTCATTCCGTTCCTTGTACTGAACTTGTTTCAGTATAGCACGGAATCCATATATCTGCAATGGATTCCTGATTTCTCAGGAATGACAAATTTTGTGCTTATTGGGGTCTTCCCCTTACCAAGGGAAGGAGCTTTTAATTGTGTTTTACATGATACTGGCTAACAAGAATAAACTATTTTTAAAATATAATAACCATTGGCTCCCCTCCGTTGTCATCCTGAGCGCAGTCGAAGGGAGAAGAAGAGGGGAATGAATCTCGCCTTTTGGCGCGAGAAAGGGGAGCCTGCCTACCGGTTTACCTGCCTTTGGCATGGCAGGCAGGCTCCCTTTGATCAAAGGGAGGAGCTTTATTTCTGTTTTATAAAATACTTGCGAGTCAGATGAAGCACTTACTCAAAACTGCTTTTTTAAATCCGCCTGAGTCAAAAGTCTCTCGCAACTGTTACGGGAGATTGTTAATACCATCCTATGCTTGCTGCCTAGTAAAGATTATTATTTGAGTCCTTTTTTTCTTTTGTAAA
>RCND010001658.1_pt1 | contig 12601 bp, 9 predicted proteins | sample 2041351 | NCBI WGS metagenome assembly RCND01 (sample SAMN09708230, study PRJNA481090) | Marine sediment metagenome, whole genome shotgun sequencing project. | biome: marine sediment; feature: ocean; material: sediment; isolation source: Sewage treatment plant 12B marine sediment (STP12B) ...
GGTGTACATAGGCGAGACGTATCCCGTGGCGTTGAGAAAAAGACCGGTCTTTGAGCGCAGGTTGTAGTGCAATTCGTCGGCGGTGAAGCGGCTCGGTCCCTGATCGACGATGACGTTGCCCCGAGCCACGAGATCCATGGTCGACCCGTTGTAAAGCACCTCATCGCAGGCGAGAGCGACATCCTGGTAGTAGATCTTGACGTTGCCGGTCCACAGACAGAGCTCTTCCTCTTCCTGGCAGTCCTGTTGATCCGCCGTCATCCGGAGGGCGCCGTCCTGAGCCGGTTTGGACTCGGTCGCGGGTTCCTGCGCCCAACCGCCGACCGCGGTCATGGCCGCCACGACCAAGACGGCGAACATGCGTTTCATGACGTCCCGCATCCTGAAGGGTGGCCCACGCGGGAACCCCACCGGAAGTTCGGTTCGGTCAAGAACCCAATCATCGCTTGGATGTTCACGCACTCCTCTCCGGTCGTGACCGGCCCGCACTCTCTCCTCGGATGTCCGCGGATCGTGTGAGCAGGACACGAGACTCAGGTCATTGTAATCGGTGCCCGTACAATGGACCTATGCGCTTCCTCGGAATCGATCCCGGCGGCAAACGCCTCGGTCTCGCATTGGGTGATGATCTTACCGGTTTTGCGACCCCGTTGGAGGTCGTCAGTTACCAGGGCTCGGTCCACGCGGCGAGCCTGATCGTCGAGGCCATGGACGAATATGGCGCCGAGATCGCGGTCATCGGTCTCCCGACCGCCGCCGATGGTTCTCAAACACCGGCCTGCGCGAGATCCCTCGCGTTGGCTCAGGCGCTTGCTGAACTCGGAGTGGAAACGGCTTTGCAGGCGGAGTTCTTAACCACCAACGAAGCGCGACGGCGGGCGAAATCGGCAAACCGTCGAACCGGTCAGCCGGTCGACGACATCGCAGCCCAGGTGATTCTCGAGGAGTATCTCGCGGGTCGGTCCCTAAAGGACACATCTCGATGAAACTCCGAACCGTTGCCGTGCTCTTCGTCGTGTCGGTCATCTCCGGTCTCGCCGCGGTCGGCGGATCGGCCTTCTGGCTCTGGACGCAGCTCTATCAATACCGCAGCCCAAGCGTCGTCGAACTCGCGATCCCCGAGGGCCTTTCGGGCCGCGAGGTGCTGAACATCCTCAACAACCACGATCTTCTTCCCTCGACCCTCGCCGGCCGGCTCTATCTACGATTCGCGGCTGAAGGCCGCTCGATTCGCTTCGGCCGTTATCGAATCGTCGCCGCGAGCCGGCCGGTGGATGTCCTCGATCGTCTTCTCGACGGCCGGGTCGAGATGATCTCGGTGACGGTGGTGGAGGGATCGGATCTCGAGACCGTGGCGGCCCAGATGGCCGCAGCCGGTATCGGCAGCCCGGCCGAGTGGCTCGAGATCGGGCAACGGGTCGACTGGATCGAGGATCTCGCTCCTGAAGCACCATCGCTCGAGGGATTTCTTTTTCCGGACACCTATCAGTTTGCCCAGGGGATCGGGGTCGAGGCAGCCGCCCGCCATCTGGTGGATCGGTTTCGCGCGGTTTGGACGGATGAACTCTCGCGGGGACCGGAGCTCTGGGGCACGGTCTTCGATGTGGTGATCCTCGGTTCGTTGGTTGAAGCCGAGACCGCCCTGGCCCCGGAACGCGGCCGCGTCGCCGGGGTCTATCTCAACCGACTCGGCCGCGGCATGCTCCTCCAGTGTGATCCCACGGTGGTCTTCGCTCTCAAGCGCCGGGACGAGTGGACGGGCCGCCTGCTTCGGATCCACTGGGGCGTGGACGACCTGTACAACACCTATCGCTTCCCCGGTCTGCCGCCGGGGCCCATCAATTCCCCGGGCCGGGAGGCCATCCGAGCCGCCATCTCGCCCGACGAACACAACTATCTCTACTTTGTGGCGTCGCCGGACGGCGGCCACGCTTTCTCGCGCACCCTTGCCGAGCACAACCGGGCGGTGGCGCGGTGGCAGCGCTCCCGCCGTTGACCCAAGACCGATCCCCGGTGTAGGGTGGAGGATGGAGGGCAAATGGCTGAACCCTACGACGTTTTCGGCGCCTGCATTTTGCTCAAAGAGGTCTTCGAGGACGATCTCGGTCATCTGTTCAGAGCTGGAACTATCACGGACGAGGCCCTTGGTCCCTTGATTTGGCTGCGGGTCCTGGATGGACCCGGTCTTCCCTCGCAGGCAATCATGGGGTCGTTCGAGGAGGCTCGAGAGATCGCCGATGCCATCCACGGGGCCCAGCTTCCGGCGCATCCGCTCTTTCTTGACGCTGACGGCGTGCCGGGCCTTGGTTGCGACTACGTTCCGGGACAACCGCTGAACCGAGTGTTGGCGCGCGCTCGCGATGAGGCCTTTCCTCTCCAGCCGGACAACGCCCTCTTGATCGTCGAAAAGCTCGCCCTCGCTCTCACCGCGGGAGAGTCGATTTCGCTCTCTGGAAAGCCCCTGGTGCATGGTTTTCTTCACCCGGGCCTGATCTACCTGAGTAACGACGGAGAGGGTCTGGTCACGGGCTTTGGTGTCGGACCGACCTTCCTGAATGCTCTTGAGGATCCGAATGTGGCCCCCGGCGCGCGGGCCTATCTGGCGCCTGAGGCACTTGCGGACCGCTCGCCAACACAGCGGGCCGATGTCTATTCTCTCGGCGCGATTCTCTTTCATCTGCTGACCGGGACCGCACTGCCGATAAATCCGGATGAGCGCGCCGCCGCGCTCACAGCGGCGCACGTGGCCTGGGACGGAGAGGGTCTGGCGGAGGATATCCGCGCCATCCTGAACCGTGCTCTCGCACCGGCGCCCACGGATCGCTTCGCTTCCGCCGGTGAATTCAAGACCGAACTCGATCGACTGATCTATGGCGGCGCGTACTCGCCCACCACCTTCAATCTCGCTCTCTTTATGGACCGCCTCTTCAGAGCAGAGATCGAGGAAGACGAGCCGGCCCTCAAACACGAGTCGGAGATCGATGTCCGACCGTACATCAGGATCGAGGTCGAGGAACCCGTGGTGTCACTCGAGCCCGATGACGCCGGCTCCGGTGACATGACGTACGCTCCTGAAGCGGTTCCTCCAACCGGCGACGGCGGCAACAAGAAGCTCCTTTGGGGAGTCCTCGGCGGCGCGGCGGTCATCGCCGTTGCTGTTGGTGTTTTCTGGCTTGGCCGCGGAACCGGACCGCAACAACCACCGCCCGAGCCGACGCCGACAGCTGCCGAGATTGCCGCCAGCAGGCAGGCACAGGACGATCGGCTCCGGGAACTGACGCAGGCGATGGTCGCGGAAATGATGGCCGAGCGCGAAGAGGAGATCCGACAGGAGCTCATCGCCCGTCAAACAAGGATCATCGAACTTCAGCAGCGCCTGCAGCAGAGTGAACGCCGAGCTACCAAGGGTACAGCGGCGGCGGCGAGCGAGGCTGAAACCCAGAAAAAACTAGTGGCGGAGATCGCAGAGCAGGAGAGGGCGCAGCGCGAACAAGAAGACGCGCTGGAAGCCGAGCGCCAGGAGGCGATGAACGAAGCGGCCCAACAGGCGTCAGCTGAAAACGTCGCCATCGGCGGCAGCGCCGTGACCGCCGGCGATACCGGCCCCGCCGAAGAGGGTGCCCAAGATGTTCAGACCGCCGAGAACGCGGCGGCCCTACCACCACCAATGCCCACCGCAGCGCCGGCTCTGCCGACCGCCGCACCTAGCAGGGTCTTGGTCAAGTACGGAGACTTCGTCAAACCCGAGGATGTGGACACCGTCCCGGTTGTGGTGAAGAGTCAATCCCTGGACTGGCCGAGAAACGCACAACGCTCGAAGGGAAAAGGTGTGGTGGTCGTCCAGTTGATGGTGGGCCCGAGCGGTGCGGTCGATGAGGTCGTCATCCTGCGCGCGGACCATACCGGCTGGGGCATTCCGGAGTCCGCCGTCGAAGCCGCATCAGGCTATCGCTACAAACCAGGAACCAAGGACGGGGTGGCCATCGCGACCCATGCGTTCATCACCTGGCGTTACGATTTCACCCAGGAGTGACAACGTCTCTCGGAAAATGATCGAGGCCGGGCTTGATGCCCGGCCTCGTCAATCAAAACTTACATCTCACCCGCAACGCACCCCGTCAGAACCTTCTGGGGCGGTGGCCCGAGCCGGCCGCGAGCTTACTTCTCGACGCGCTCGCGAAGGGTCTTGCCAGGCTTGAAGTGAACGTACTTCTTCGCCTTGATGGTGATGGTGTCACCGGTGGCCGGGTTGCGGCCCTGGCGCTCACCACGGCTCTTGGTGGCAAAGGTCCCAAAGCCGGGAATCGTCACCTTCTCGCCCGCGTCGAGGGCGGAGGCGATGATCCCTTTTCGGGGCTGGGCCGAGAACATCACATCGACGATATCCGCAGCTTTGCCCTGACTCAGGCCGGTTTTCTTCGCAAGCTTCAGTGCCATTTCGGTCTTGTTCATATAATCCTCCGAGAGCAAATGTAAACCTATAGTGGATGCGAAAAACGTAACTGTCAAGGGCAAATTGAGGGTACGACGCGATCTGGAATCCCTTGCCTTCGGTCTCAGACCGCGATAGCGTGAGTCCAGGAGGGTGAGTATGGATCTCAGAATCGGTGGCAAACGCGCGCTCGTGACAGGTTCATCCCGTGGCATCGGCCGGGCTATTGCGCTCTCCTTGGCGGACCTCAAAGTCGATGTTGCCATCAACTTTCTTCGTGGCCGAGAACGCGCCGAAGCAACCGCGAGGGAGATCGAGGAACGCGGAGTTCGTTGTCTCCTTGTCAAGGGCAACGTGGCCAATCCGGAGCACGTCGAACGGATCTTCTCCACCATCGATTCCGAATGGGGCGGTCTCGAAATGGTCATTTCCAACGCCGCGTCCGGAGTGTTAAAATCTGCTAAAGAACTGACATTACACCACTTCGACTGGGCCATGCACATCAATGCCGCGGCGATGCTGCCCCTCGTCCAGAACTTCATCAAGCTCGACTCCAAGGGTGAGAAGACCATGGTCGCGGTGTCGTCGCTCGGCGCGGTCCGCGCCATTCCGAACTACACCGCGGTCGGCGCGTCCAAGGCCGCCCTTGAGTCCATGGTGCGCCACCTCGCCGCCGAACTCGCACCCGAGGGGATCCGGATCAACGCAGTGTCGGCGGGAACCGTCGACACCGATGCACTGCTCCATTTCCCCAACCGTGCGGACCTGCTCGAGGCCGCCCGTCAAAGGACCCCGGCCGGGCGCCTGCTGAGTCCCCAGGATGTTGCCAATACGGTGATTTATCTCTGCACAGAGTATTCCTCGATGATCCACGGTCAGACCCTGATCGTCGACGGAGGCTACTCGATCCTGGCATAAGTGACCCCGGTCACTCCAACAACGGCTTCAAATACCGACCGGTGTGCGACGCCTCGCACGCGGCGACCCGCTCCGGTGTTCCCTCGACGACGACCTCGCCGCCGCCGTCTCCGCCCTCGGGTCCGAGATCGACGATCCAATCGGCGGTCTTGATGACATCGAGGTTGTGCTCGATGACGATGATCGTGTTGCCCCGATCGACCAGCGCGTGGAGCACCGCAAGAAGTCTTCTCACATCATCGAAGTGGAGCCCGGTGGTGGGTTCATCGAGGAGGTAGAGGGTCTTTCCGGTTGCGCGTTTGGCGAGCTCTCGAGAGAGCTTGATCCGCTGGGCCTCGCCACCCGACAGCGTCGTGGCCGGTTGGCCGAGGTGGAGGTAGTCGAGACCGACGGAAACCAGGGTGTCGAGCACTCGGATGATCTTGGGCACCGAGGCGAAGAGCTCAGCGGCCTGGCGAACGGTCAGATCGAGGACCTGAGCGATGTCGAGGCCCTTGTAGTGAACCTCGAGGGTTTCGCGGTTGTAGCGCCGGCCCTCGCAGACATCGCAGGTGACAAAGACATCGGGCAGAAAGTGCATCTCGATGCGAATCTGACCCGCGCCCTGGCAGGCCTCGCAGCGGCCTCCTTTGACGTTGAACGAGAAACGTCCCGGTTTGTAGCCCCGCGCCCGGGCGTCGGTGGTCGCTGCAAAGAGGGTCCGGATGGGGTCGAAGACCTTGGTGTAGGTGGCGGGGTTGGAGCGCGGTGTACGGCCGATGGGTGACTGATCGATGGCGATCACCTTGTCGAGATGCTCGTAACCGCTCACCCCTCGGTGCCGACCCGGTCGAGTCAGGGAACCGAGGATCTGTCGTGACACTGCTTTGTGCAGAACCTCGTTGACCAGGGTTGATTTGCCCGATCCGGAAACCCCGGTCACACAGATGAACCGACCGAGGGGAAAGTGGACGTCGATGTCCTTGAGATTGTGCTCCTCGGCACCGAGGACCACGAGGCGATCACCGTTGCCGTTGGCCCGAACCTGGGGCACCGCAATGCGCTGGCGCCCACTCAGGTAGGCACCGGTCAGCGAGGCCTCGGACTCGATGATGGCGTCGGGAGGCCCCGCGGCGACGATCTCACCCCCGAGTCGGCCGGCGCCGGGTCCGAGATCGATCACCCAGTCGGCATCGCGGATGGTCTCCTCGTCGTGCTCCACAACGACCACGGTGTTGCCAAGATCCCGCATCCCCTTGAGGGTGTTGAGCAGTCGCCGATTGTCGCGTTGGTGGAGACCGATGGACGGTTCGTCGAGGACATAGAGCACCCCCATGAGCTTCGACCCGACCTGGGTGGCCAGCCGGATACGCTGGCTCTCTCCCCCGGACAGGCTCCCCGCCATGCGGTCGAGGGTCAGATAGTCGAGCCCCACCGACACCAGGAATCCGAGGCGGTCGCGCACCTCGCGAAGCACCTTGGTGGCGATCTGGGCATCGCGATCGCTGAGGGAGAGGCCGTCGAACCACTCCATGGCCGTGCGCACCGAGAGCGCCGAGATCTCGGCCAGGCTGGCCCCGGCCACTTTGACCGCGAGACTTTCGGGCCGCAACCGGGCGCCGTGGCAGGTGTGGCAGGACGCAAACGACATAAAGCGCTCGAGTTCGCGTCGGATCTGCTCGGACGAGGTCTCTTTGTAACGCCGTTCAAGGCGCGGAACGACGCCCTCGAAGCGATCACGAAAACGATAGGCGCCCTTGCGCCCTTCCCAGACAAAATCGTGTTCCTCCGACGATCCGAACATGATCAGTTCGCGGATCGGCTCCGGCAAATCCCGCCACTTGGTGTGGAGATCGAAGCCGAGATGGGTCCCGAGTTGTTCGAGTTGTCGACCGACCCATGATCCCGGCCCCTGACCGACCGTGGCGAGACACCCCGCGGAGAGGGCCCGGTCGGGATCGAGAACGAGCTTCTCGGGGTCGACCTCACGCAGGAAACCGAGCCCCGAGCATGCCGGACAGGCCCCCTGCGGCGAGTTGAAGCTGAAGAGCCGCGGTGAAACCTCACTCAGGGAGTAGCCGCAGCTCGGACACGAATGGCGTGACGACAGAACAAGATCTTCACCGCCGGTGAGCGCCACCCGAACCAGTCCCTCACCGACCCTGAGGGCGGTTTCGAGGGAATCGGCGAGACGAGAAGCCACCCCGTCGCGAACCGACAATCGATCGACCACCACCTCGACGGTGTGCCGGCGATTCTTGTCCAGTTCGGGAGGTGAGGCCGCATCGATGAGCTCGCCGTCGACCCGGGCGCGGACAAAACCCTCGCGGACCATCTGGCTGAAGAGCTTGCGGTGCTCGCCCTTGCGCTCGTCGACGAGCGGTGCGAGCAGCATGAACCGGTTGCCCTCACCGAGGCCCAGGAGTTGGTCGACCATCTGCTCCACGGTCTGCGGTTCAATGGGGATCTCACAATCGGGACAGAACGGCACCCCGATGGAGGCCCACAGGAGCCGCAGATAGTCGTTGATCTCGGTCACTGTGCCCACCGTCGAGCGCGGGTTGCGCGAGGTGGTCTTCTGTTCGATGGAGATTGCCGGCGAGAGTCCCTCGATGGTGTCGACGTCCGGTTTCTCCATCTGATCGAGGAACTGGCGCGCATAGGCCGACAGCGACTCGACATATCGCCGCTGCCCTTCGGCAAAAAGCGTGTCGAACGCGAGCGACGATTTGCCCGATCCCGAGACGCCGGTGATCACCACCAGCCGATCGCGCGGAATCGTGACGTTGACGTTGGCGAGGTTGTGCTCTCGGGCGCCTCGGATCACGATGTCGTCGCGCATCAGGCGCCCGTCGCAGTTCGGTCACGGAGTTGTCTGGCCATTGCCTACCCTCATTTGCTCGTCGGACACCCATGAGAACACACACCGGGCCGTTCCCGTTCCCATTGCCGGCGCGCGTCGCGCCGGGTGGTCGGCACGGTTCTCGTTCTGGAGATCTCGGCCGAGGAGCCGGTCGGAAAACAAACGCACGATCCGAGAGTCGGTTGTTCCGGATCAGGGCGCCGTCTCCGACGGGCGCTTATTTTATGTCTGGATTATACCATTTCATCGGCGCTCGGGCGTGCTGGTATGGATCAAACGACACCCGAAAGGCGCCGCCGATTCTATCCACTACACGCTCCTAGATCCGATCTTTGACCGCCTGTTCGGCTTCGCGGTCCAGGGTCCGCTGCCGCAGCGTTTCGCGCTTGTCGTGAAGCTGCTTGCCCCGGGCCAGCGCGAGCTCGATCTTGATCCAGTTGCCGATGAGAACCACCGCCGTCGGGATCACTGCCAACCCCTTTTCATGGACCTTGGAGGCGAGGCGCTCGATCTGGCGTTTGTGCATCAGCAACCGCCGCGGACGGCGGGCTTCGTGGCTCGCATACCCACCGTGCTCATACGGACCGATATGACAACCCATGAGGATCGCCTCACCATGGGTAAAATGAACGTGGGCATCGGTGAGGTTAACCCGGCCGTCCCTGATCGCCTTGACCTCTGTGCCGCGCAACTCGACCCCCGCGATCTCGTGCTCGAGAAAGTGGTAGAGGTGACGGGCGCGGCGATTCTGAGCGATCACCCGGCGCTGATCATTCCGATCATTCACATTCCGATCAGTCATACGACAACCTTGGTGATGGCCTCGACCACCGCCGGATCGAACTGATGGCCCGCCGCTCGCTCCAGGATCGCCAAGGCACGTTCCTGGCTCACCGCCGGTCGGTAGCTGTTGGCCGCAGTGAAGAGATCGAAGACCTCGGCCACGTGGACGATGCGCGCGAGCACCGGAATCGCGGTGTTCGCCAACCGGTCCGGGTAACCGTTTCCGTCCCACCGTTCATGGTGGTGGCGAACCGCGTCGGCGATCTCGTCGAAGCCTTCGACTCGAACGATGCGATCTCCGACCTCGACGTGCATTCGATAGGTTCGACGATCCTCGGGGCCCGGCGTCGGATGCATATAGAGCCGATCGTAGTCGAGTTCCCGCATTCCGACATCGTGAAGCAGACCCGCCAGAGCCGCCAGCTCCGTGGTCGACTCGTCGAATTCGAGCGCGCGGGCCATGGACCAGCACAGACGCGACACACCGAGAGAGTGTGCGACGAGTTCAGGATAGCGGCGGTCGCCTGGTTGCAGCAGCCGTCGGGCGAGCCCGCGCCGGGCAATGCGAAGACAGAACCGCTCTCGAGCCTCGGCGACACGGATTTCGAGACGCTCGACGGCCTCTCTGGCCACCGCCGGCTCGGCGTCGGCGATGACCGATGCCACGAGAGAACTGCCGGCCACACGAAGTAGGACCGAAGACCCGATCACGGGACTCCGGAAGGAACCCGCTGCTCCCGCCACGCGGTGGATCTCGGTCTTCCACGTCTTGCGCGGCGGTACCGGAACCGACTCCCCATTCATCGCGTCCACCTGGTGTTTGATGAGTGGGTCGAGTTCGATGGCGGGGGATCCGGCCCGCTGGTGAACCAGGGTGGCACCGGCGGTATGACTTGCGATACTCAGTGCGATCGCCAGCACGCGCGGATCGGCGAGCCCGTCGACCGCGGCAGTGTTGATTTCGTCAAACCCCGGCTCATCGAGGAGAGCCTCTGGTTCATCACTCGAATCGGTCGGATCCTCGACCCTCTTCGGCGCCGCGACAACGGGCTCCTCGACCCTGGGCTCACCGGCATCCCGATTCTCATTCACGTTCTCGACCAACCGAGTCAGACCGACCGCGATCGAGCGAGAGAGATCGAGATCGCCGGCGTCAAAGGGCCGTTGGCCCCCTTTGTCCCGAACATCGACAAAGCCGATCTGGTCGGCACCGCCGATGACCGGGACCAGCATCAGCCGGGTGGTTCCCGAATCGGCGAGATAGCCCGCGAGCTCACCGACCTCGCTGGGATCGTTGTAGAACCGGGGATCATGACCAAAGGCCCGCACCATTCGCACGAGCGGGTGATCATCGGCAAACGACTCCGACAACCGGTCACGACGGCCAAAGCCGTACTGTGTCGCGAGAGACCAGCCCCCACCCGAGGACTTCAGGTACAGGGCGGCCTTGGTGGCATGGACATCTCCCATAAAACGATACAGGACCTCTTTGAAGGCCCGTTCCGTATCCGGTGTCCAGGATGGATGCTGCGCCGTCATGACCTCTCCTCGGTCGGTTTCCAATTCTCTACTCTAGTGCACTCCGCCGCAATCAGAATAAAATGGAACTCTTTTTGCCCGCCTTCAAGGCAGGCGCTTCGCTTTCTCTCCACATTAGCGCAGAACCCGGTGCTTCATACATGTGGAGCCCTGCCGATTCCTCCCGATGGTAGAATCGGCCGGTCATGCCTTTTGTACTCGCCCTCCTGCTCGCAACCGGAATCGCCCTGCCCGACCCTGTGGCCCTTGAAGTGACCCGGGATCCAGCGACGGTCGAGATCCGCTTTCAGCTGGTGGAATCGCTACCAGAGGAGATCTCGGACGCTCTCACATCGGGTGCCGAGGTTCGTCTGACCTATCCGCTTCGGGTCAGGGCCAAACGACGGGGATGGTGGGATCGCCGGCTCTGGAACGGTGAGTTGGTCAGTATTTCAGCCTTCGATGCTGTCACCGGTCGTTTCCGGTGTCAGGTCATCCTCAACGGCATCATCACCGCGTCCCACGAGGCCGAGTCGACCGAAGAAGCCCTGCTGTGGTTGACCAGCCCTCCGCCGGTCCGGGTCGAGCTGCCGCCCGAACGCCGGCGGGCCAATCTCAGGATTCGGGTCCGGGCGGTGTTCTCGTCCGGCACCACCTGGCTCATCTTTCCGACGATTGACGCGACTCCCTGGAGCGAGATCATCCTGGAACCACTTCCCGAGCCCGAGGGCGCAGAGTAGACCATGGGCCGCCTGGTCCGCGCCTGGAATCGCCATCGCCGCGAGAACCGGTTTCTACTCGGCGCCTTCCTGTTCTTGATGACCCTGACCACCGGGGCCTTCTATCTGCTCCAGCGTGCCCAGAGCGTCTCCCCCGACGAGCTCACCAACCGGCTGCTTCTCTTCATTCTCTGGTACCTCGATATTTCGCTGATCCTCATCCTGTCATTCGTCATCGTTCGAAACGTCGTCCGACTCGTGGCGGAGTGGCGAAGCGGGATCCTCGGCGGTCGATTTCGCACCAAACTGGTGCTGACCTATGTCGGCCTGACTTTCGTGCCCGTTATTTTTATTTTTCTCATCGCCACCAATCTTTTGCAGAGCTCCATTGATCGCTGGTTTTCATCCCCCGTCGAGGAGATTCTCCTGGTCGGATCCGAGGTCACAATTGAGATCCGGAAGGGGGTCGAGGACCGACTCCTGGAGCAGGTCGCCGTCGCCAGCGGCGAGCTGCAGTCGAACCCGGATTTGCAAAGCCTCACTCGTCTTCGAACCCTGCTCAGCGTCGATCTGGTCGCGATCTACGACGGCCCGGATCTGGTCCAGGCGGTGACCGATCCTCGACGTCTCCCGGCCGCGCTGCCCCCTCTCAATCTCGATGACCTTCCGGCTTCCGGTGTCCGCGCCACCCGCTGGAGGAGCGTACTGCTGGTGCGGGCGTGGCGTCCCATGGATGACGGATTTTCGACCGTCGTCGTCGGCACCACACTGCCCCGTCAGTTGCTCCAGCACCTCGACCGCGCCAACGCCGCCCACGTTGAGTTTCAGGAGATGAAGCTGGCCCGCGGGATGGTGACCTCGACGACCATCCTTGTCTTCCTCGCCATCACTCTCCTTCTCCTCTTCGGCACCGTCTGGACCGGGCTCTTCCTCTCACGCCGCTTCACCGAGCCATTGCTCGCGGTGGCGGACGCGACCCGCCGGGTCGCCGGTGGTGATGAACTCTCCGAGGTCACCATTCCGGCGACGGACGAGATGGCGGTCCTGGTCGACTCATTCAACGCCATGGTCCGAAGAGTCCGGGCCACCGAGGCCGATATCCGCGCATCGGCCGCCGAAATGGCAACCCTCCTGGCGACCATCCCGACCGGCGTCCTAACCGTGGATGCCGGCGGGCGCACCTTTCGGCCCAACCCGGCCGCGGCGACAATGCTGGGTCATCCCGACTGGGCAGGTGAATGGCTCGAGCTCGATGAACTCTCCGAACCCGGACTCGAGCAACTCTCCACACGTCTCACCGGTCGTCCGATCCGGGAAACACGTTTCGAAGCCGATCTCGAGACCGGTGGGGCGATTCTCCACGTCGAGATCACCATTACCACCCTGGCC
>RCND010001659.1_pt1 | contig 12598 bp, 8 predicted proteins | sample 2041351 | NCBI WGS metagenome assembly RCND01 (sample SAMN09708230, study PRJNA481090) | Marine sediment metagenome, whole genome shotgun sequencing project. | biome: marine sediment; feature: ocean; material: sediment; isolation source: Sewage treatment plant 12B marine sediment (STP12B) ...
TCACAAAACTATTTGGTGCTTCGGGCTCTAATACTTCTGCTATAATATTTGCCCTTCTCTGATCCATAGTTATGCTGTAAGTCCCTTTTGGAAATAGAATGGTTTCTTTCTTAAGCTCAGTTTTAACCGTTTGAAGGTTCACCTTTTCGTATTTCATATTATCTCGGTCATAATCAGTTATTTTGTAAGATTCAACCTCGATTTCAGTGTCTTCATCTAAAGTTTCTACTGTAGCACCTAGAATTTTCAATTTTTCAATAAGGTCTATTTGAGATGCTTCAATTAGATACCCCTTAGGTCTTGGTCTTGTTAATTGTGCTTTCGAATCCCAAGCATCTCTTATGGTGACATCTAAATCTATGAGTTCTCTTGTATCGAGATCGATGGCCTTAATTGTGTCATCATAAATGTTTTTTGCATTGGTCACCACCACATCGTTTCTTAATTGATTGGCACTATTTATTTCATTTTTAATGCGTTCTATATTGTTATAGGATGTTTCTAAATAGGATAAGGCAATTAATAGACTTGTATGAATGCGACGTTTAAAAGAGGTACGACCAATACCAACACCTCGAATTTCAAGTAAGGTCGAAATTGTATTATTAAGCGCATATGAAGTTGCGCTAGAGCGCGAATTATTAGAACCTTGATTGAATTGAATATCACCAGAAAATTTACCCGTAGAGATATAATCGTGATGTCTTAGATTGTTTTTGTCTAATTGTTTACTAGCATTTTCAACGAATAGGGTTTTAGTGAGCTTCCTTAAATTTTCTGGAACATTGGGATTGCCAGAATACAAGAACATAGCATCATAGGCTGAAGTGATTCCGAAATTACTCAATTGGGCAAAATCTTTTCTATACGGTCTGTATTCGTGAAAATCTAAGCCGACTTCAGGGTTAAAACCGGTAAAAGCCGTTTTTAAGGCAACACTTTCTGGAGCCATTAATTTTGTTTGGTCTCTATTGAGATCTAAGCCATTTGCGGCATAACGGTTTTGTCTGAGATAACCATCGATATTTGCCATTGGAATAATGACTAATTCTATACGGTCTAGTAAATATGTATATGCGCTATCGTTTAGTAATTTATCCATGAGATAAAGCATCGATTCCGTACTTGCAGGCTCATTGCCATGCAATCCACCTTGCATCCAAACTTTAATCTTTTCATTATTGCCAGGGTTACTTAATACAACCTTTGGGATTTTCTTTCCTTTTTGACTTTCCCCTATAAAACTTAAGGCTATTTTATCAGCATGGTTCTCAACTAAATTATTGATAAAGGTCATTAACTCTTCATAATCCGTATACCCACGTTTCTTTTGAAGTGCAGGTGTGATATTTTCTAAGGCCTCATATTCTGGGAAGAATTTCTCTGTAATCTTCTTTGATTGCGGATTGGGTTGTGCGACTACCATTAGCGAAGCAAATAAAACAAGATATGTTATATAGTTTTTGATCATAATTAAAAGGCTATTGTTAGCATAACTCTGGCGATCCATTCATTGCCATCAATAGGATTACCAGAGTTATCGTTAATTCCATCACTGCCATCGACATAAGTCATAGAGCACTGAATCTTTGCTCCATAATTTCGACTCAGATATTTACTTAATCCTAAAGTGTAGTAATTCGGTCTGTTGTAAAAAGAGGCATTGTTTAAAAAGGAATTTTCATCTGCTTTAAGATGGGTATAGCGACCATCTATTGAGATGCCACTTTTAAAAAGGTAACCCATTTGTATATTATAAGCTTCACCAAGCATCATGCGTCCTTTTACATAATTCTCAACATCTTGCATGCCATTGACGTCAAAATTAGTAGACGTCGATCCATTATTTCTTATGCGATGTGTAATATCATCAGGGACACTAGCACTCGTATTAACATATTCACCTATCGCAGAAAACCCATTGTACTTAAACAGAAAATCAATTCCAAATTTTGTGTAATCTGGTAAAGATTCCTCACCATTATCATATAAATCATTATTGTTCTCGTCATTTATATATAAAATAGCCCCACTTTCTCTTCCGCGTCTGCTACTCATACCATTATTGTGACTTAAATTAGCACCAATAACCAATTTTGGAGCCGTTTCCCTCATGACATCTGCCTGTCTAAATTGCCCTTTATTTGTAAACAGACCGAATGGTAAATAATCGATACGACCACCAACTTTTAAGCCGCCAAAATCTTTATTAAAGACATTACCTCCATCGCCATTGGTTAAAATAAAATAAGGTTTTATATAAGAGCCTTTACCCAAATTAAAGCTGCCGTCTAGGAACAATCCAAATTCACGAATACTAGCAAAAGCAGAAGTTACACGACTTCGTTCAACCAATTGAAGAGCACTAGATAACATAAATAATTCCCGGTTATCTGTCTGTGTTGAGCGTTGTCCGAAAGTTGCTTTTATACGCTTTGTAATGTTGTAGGAAACAAAAGCATCTAACAAGAAATCTGATGTGCCAGTATCTGCTTCTGAGGACCCACTGAGGTCAACTGCAAATCGGTATTTAAATCTTTGGTTATCAGTACTACCATCAATCCTCAATCTGAGTCGACGCATTCTAAAACGAGTCACAGTGCTGTTTTCTATATCTCCCGTAAATTTTTTAGTATCCATATAAGGCTGTACAAAACCACTAATTCTCATAGTATAGTCTCCGTCGCTACTAAAATTCAAGCCTTCTCCGAATATGTATTTATCGAGTTTAACGTTTTGAGCTTTTATCAAACCACTCAATAGTATGAACACGCAAAGCATACCGATTCTAAAAACCTTCATATGTTTATATTTTATACTATAATTCAAAATTTCCCTTTACTATAATTTCTTTAGCTTTCATCATGTGTTGTCCTTTTGCAAAAACATCTGTTAATTCTAGGTCTTTGTTAAAGCAGCACAGATCTGCATCATACCCAATTTCTATTTTCCCTTTGTGCTTTAAGCCTAAGTTTTTCGCTGGATTGGTTGTAATAATTTTAAAGGCTTCTTCAATAGGAACTTTACCTTTTTGAACTAAGGCTACAACTTCCTCTAGGTTCTTATCTATTGGTGCCTTGCGCACTCCAATGGCATTGCCAGCGTCATCAAAACGCGTGAGACCTGCATGTCCATCTGAACTGAATGTGATTTTATCAATACTAACACCTTGTTCCATCGCATATAAAACCGATTTATAAGGATCTGTATATTTTGAAGCGCCTGTTGTAATGTCTATCATACCTCCAAGTTTGGCAAACTTAATAGCCTCATCAAACAATGCTTTTGTGCGACCAACATGTGTTGGGGAAATGTGCTCTATTGGGAAATTATACTTTTCAACGATTTCGAATAAGACATCTAATTTAGTTTCTAAATTACCGAGATGTACATGGAGAATTCCTTTTTTATTTCCAATCATGCCTCCAACACGAACATCGCGTAATTTTCGAACCAGTTCTAAGGCTGTAGGATACGAAGATCTGATATCACTAATGGCAATTTTACAGCCAATGACTTTATCTACAAAAAGCATATCGCCTTGAATGCTATCAGTAATTGTGACCGTATCTAAACCATAATAACCGCAAAGCATATAGGCTGAAATCCCTTCTTGGTCTAGTGCTTTAACTTTGCTGTAAAGGGTTCTGATGTTTCTTGCTGTGCCATCGGTACCCAATAAACTTGAAACCGTTGTGGTGCCACATGAGATAAGTTCGCTTAAGGTGACTTCAGGGGTCATTGATGCAAAACCGTCTTTTCCACCTGCTCCAATAACATGGATGTGCTGGTCAATTAAACCAGGAGTTACAATCTGTCCTTTTGCATCCCAAACGTTAGCATCGCTTCTATATATATCTAAATTATCTGATATCGCAACAATCTTTTTTCCAGCGAGGAGAATATCCTTTTTTCCTAAATGTTTCGGCGCGTATAAGTCTGTGTTTTTAATTAAGTTTAGCATAATTTATATAAAATGGTATAACAACATTATTAATAAGGCTACAACAAGTGGGATAATATTTCTTTTTACAATGGCAATAGTAGAAACTTTAGCAATTTCTGCCGTTGCAATAAGGACTCCTGCAACGGGAGAGACTGTTCTTCCCATTGAGGCGGATAGTTGCATTGGTAATATAATTGAAGTGGTGTCTGCTCCCAATTTTGCTGCTATTTTTGGTATTAGTGGTCCGAAAGCAAAAAAGGAAGCGTTGCCACTGCCCATGAGCATAGAGGCTAAAAATATCATAATGGACATCACGATACCTATTCCGATAGCTCCGAGTCCAAGATTTTGTGCCAAATCCAAAAGGCCATCAATAAAGCCTAAACTGATTAGGCCTTTTGCAAAAATATCAGCCGTTATAATTAAGGTAACTACAGTTTTGAAAATATTTCCCATACCATTCCAAAACGTTTGCAAGGAATTAAACACCGCTTTAATACTTCGGGTTCTAATTAACTCACAGATAAGTGCTACAAATAAACTTATAAACATGGCCGTTGTTGTATCCAAAGAAATGGGTGTACTAAAAAGACTAAATATTTCTGAAAACACAATTAATAGGACTATGGGTAAAATTGGAATAATCGCGTAAATTATAGGTGCTTTTAATTCCTTTTTATCTTCGTCTTCACTATTTACTTCAAGTCCATTTTTTTTATCGAAATAGCGATTCACAAAATAATAGGTTACCATCATAGAAAGGCTCAATGGGAGTATCAATGGAATTTGATAATTTAAGAAGAAGTCTATGGTGTCGATATTAGCAATATCTGTGGCACTTGCTGTAATTGCTGATGCCGGACCAATACCAAATGCGGTTGTTGCCGTAATTACTGAGACTGCTGATAATCTACTCACTCCTAAATTAACTAAAATCGGAAATAAGGAGGCCATTAATAGCAAGCCTAAGCCAGCAGCAGAAGGAATAGCTGCAAATAATAATTGTCCTATTGGAATCACCATTGAAGCCGCCATATATGGCCTTTTTTTGAGTAATTTTAAAGGTTTCATAGCCATATGAACCAATGCATCTGAAGCTCCAATTTTGTCAATATACGCAACAAAACCACCTATAGCCATTATCATCAATCCAACTCCAGCATTGGTTTTACTAAAGGACTCTTTTATATATCTAAACAAATCAAAACCTTGAAATCCAGTAGATTCTTTTAGTGGAGGCAGGTTATAATTTAACACCTGAGCGATGATGAGCATTAACAAACCAGATATTAATAATACGGCATGCGGATTGTATTTCTTCAATAATAGCCTTGCAGTAATAACCACAAAAACTAAAGACAATATCGGACCGAAATAACTCATTACGTTTTATGGGCTTAATTTAAAATGAAGAACCGTCTAGTTTTGTCCCAGGAGAAAACAAGGCTCCATTTGCCGCGTCTATTCCTGCATGTTGCTCAAATTCACCAGTAAGGTCTGGGTTTCTAGTATATGATTCATCTGGGCCATTCGATAATGCTTCAACATCAAATGTTGCAATAATGTTTCCATTAGCATCCTCAATAGTCATAAAATCATCTGAGTTACTCATATTTAATAAACCACCTGATGCTGTCTGTACTAGGGCTCCTCCGAAAGAACCTGAAGGAGTTCCACCTCCAAAAACAATAATAACGCCATTCACAGGAACAATGGTTCCGGCAGGAAATACATGCCTCGGTGTACCCGAACCTAAAGCAGTAGCGTCATAAATTTTGTATCCGCTCATGTCTAATTCAGGACCAGAATTAAAAAATTCTATAAATTCATCTTCATTAGCGTCTCTTGTTCCATCTCCATTAGCATCTCCAGCATCTCCAGAGGCAGGATCGTAAAGGACTTCGTTAATTAAAAACCCTAAGAACGGACACCCGTTATTTTCAACTTCACCAGCTTCATTTGGGCAGTTATCATTGGCATCCAATACACTATCCCCATCTGTATCAGAATCGTCATCTAAAACTTCAATGGTAACTGTTGTACTAGATAGAATTAGAACATTTTGTGCGTCTCCAATACTAACAATAAGTGTTTCAACACCTTCTACCATTTCGTCTTGAAGTCCTGTAAATGTTACATTTCCAGAGTCACTTCCTTTATTAATAGTGATTTCAGTTGCACTGATTGAATAATCTGTTGACGGTGTCGCTGTACCTGCAACTGTAATAGGGATAACTATTTGCTCAGTAGCTGCAGCATTTAAAGAGACGGATAATATAAGAACACCATTATCTTCGCTTAGTATAGTTTCATTTGTCGTTAATTTTAAAGCAGGTAAAATATCATCCGTTGAACATGAGGCCATAAATAGTGCCAATAATAAACCAATTACTGATTTTTTAAGAATAGATTTTATACTCATTATAATTGTATTTATAGGTAATAGTCATTTAATCAAAAATATGATTTTGATTAAATAAAATATAATACCAGTTAGTAAAATAAAAAAATACCAATTGTGAATTAAATGGCTTACGTCGAAATTTAAAGATTGCTATAAAAAAAAAGCGCTTCTTTTTAAAGAAACGCTTTTATATGCATAAAGTCTTAATCTATTTAATAATTAACTTAGTTACAGATGAACGTCCATTAATAGAAACTTCTAATAAATACATACCAGTTTTAATTGAACTTACGTCTAAAACATCAGAATTAAGTTGTGTGTTTAAAACTGTTCTACCCATAATATCATACAATACTATGTTTTTAGTTCCTTGTAGTTGTGATTTGATATTCACAGTACCGCTGTTTACAGGGTTAGGATAGATTGATAATTCGCTAGTGCTAAATCCTTCTGTAGATAAAGAAGATACAAATGGATATACACAAGTACTGTCGAATGTAGTTTCTGAATCATCAGTACAGTCAACACCTCCGTATCCCCAACCATCTGGCCATACAGCTCCAGGCGTAGTTTTATATGCCCAAGAATCTAGGTATTCCCATGATTCTCCAGTACCATCCGTATTAATATCTCCAAAAGTTTCAACAACAGCAGCATTTTTATATAACTCTATAGCATCATCTCCATTCATGTTAACATTAGTATTAGCTACTAATATATGGTCAAATAAGTTATAACCTGGAGTTGTTAAATATGCTTCCATGGCCGCTAAGGTTCTTGCAACAAGAATATGCTCTCCGGCTAAAACACTTATCGCATCAAAATTATATTCTTCACCATCAGTTCCACCGCCATTACCAGCAGTTCCTAAACCATATACACTTAAATCTGCAATATCAGCTGTTGCAACAACATGTACTGCTTTTCCGTCATTACCGCCTGTAGGAACAGTGAAATCTATTATCCCTTGAAGTTCTAAATCTATACTTCCAGTAGGAATACAAACAGGGCTTGTAATATCTCTAGTCAGCGTACATAACCCACCATCTGCTGTGTTATCAACAGTAATTGTAATATCAGTTCCTTCTGTGACACCAGTTATTGTGATTGTTCCAGAAGCATCTGTTGTAGGGTCGTTACCACCTGTAAGATCTACAGTGCCATCAGTTGTGCTTACAACAAAAGTTTCACCTGTTGCTGCACCGAAATACGCTAGAGTAACTGTGTATGTATCATCAGTTGCACCTGGGTTTGTATCATCACAACTTGTGTCACTCCCTGCTAAACCAGCCTCACAAACTGCAGCACAAACTGTATTAGATGCGCCTGGTGTACCTAAATCACCAGGTCCGAATGCACTAGTTGATTCACACCAATTAGAACCTGTATCGTTAGATGTACCATCAAAAAAACCAGTATCTAATTGCATACTTGCACCAGTTGGGTCAGGGAAAGTTGCACCATTGTCATAAATAACGACATCGATAACAACTGCGCCTGGTGTCTCTAAAACAACTTCGTCGGTACTATTACCTAAAAAATAATCAGCATAAACATAGGCATGAACAATACCTCCGTTGTAATCTGGATCCGCAGCATCAGTTACACCACCGCGACCTAAAGTAATATAGTCGCCAGCAGGAACCATTACCGGACCTCCATTATCTATTAAATGATCGTCAGAGCCTTGATCTTTTAAAGACCAGCCATTAATATCAATATCACTTCCTGTAGTGTTGTAAAGTTCAACATATTCACCAACACCATCACCAACGGCTAGTGGATTGTTCATAATTTCTGTAATAATTATGTCTCCAGGACTTTGAGAAAAGCCTATAAATGAGCATAATAAAAATAAAATGTAAAGTTTTTTCATAATATAGATTTAATTAAATGAATCCCAAAGTTAACAGATATTACTTAAAATTTGCAATACCAATATTAAATTATTATCAAGTCCAATTATTTTTATTCAAAATGGTCTCTTAATAATTTAAACAATGCCTTGCATTTTTTGAATCTTTTTTATGATAATGGAGGGTCTTACTGCAGAATACCCAAATATTATACCTGTGTTTTTTGGTTTGCCGATGTAACATTTGCTTAAGGGGTGTGCTGTTATTTTTTTATGGCTCAACTCGGATATGATTCGCTCTTCCTCCACAATGCTAGTAGGCTCATTAAAATGAGCGATAATATGGAAGCTCAAACATAGTCCATCCTTTATGTGCATTTTTGAGCTCATAGTATTAAATTCACTAATAAATAAGGTATGTCTAGTTTTTGCAACTTCTATGCTATTTTTAATATGATGGTATAGATAATTTTTCTCAATAAATTGAGTCATAACAAGCTGTATAGAAGGAGAAACAAAGCGATGCGAATGTTCTTGTAGTGATTGAATAGTGTTGATGAGATACTTCGGGACAATCATGTATCCTAATCTAATCGATGGATGCAGTAATCTATTAAAAGTGCCTGTATAAACTGTTCTGTCTTCTTTGTCTAAGCTGAAAATTGTAGGGATGCTGTCTAAATGATTTGCAATTTCATTTTCATAATCGTTTTCAATAATTAGAGCCTTTTTTTGTGATGCCCATTGTAAAATTTCTTGGCGCCTCTCAAGGCTCATTTTAACTCCAGAAGGATAATGGTTGGATGGTGTGACATGTATTAGTTTTGAGTTTTCTTTTAGAGCTCGGATTTGTTCTATATCTATGCCTTCATCATCTAAAGAAATTGGTAATAAAGTCGCTTGTGAACTTTTAAAAACAGAATGAACATTAGGGAATAATGGGTTTTCTAATACGACTGAATCTCCTTTGTCAATAAGTGAAGTTGCTATGAGATACAAAGATTGTAAAGAACCAGATACGATAACGATTTGTTCATAATTACATTTAATATTTCTGCTTATGTTTAAATAGTTACTAATGCTTTTTTTTAATTCTAATAAACCTGTTGCCTCTGTATAGGACAAGTTAGACGCTTTAATATGCCTCCAATACGTACTCAATAATTTTTTCCATTGATTTACAGGAAAGACGTCAATTGGAGGTAAGCCAGGCCTAAAAGCCAGGTTACTATTCGGCATTCTATTTAAAAGTGAAATATTTTCAGAATATGCAATTCCTTTTTCAGAAATATTAGGATATAAAGCTTGATTTGTCTCGACCAATTTTTCTTGGCTTTCCTCTTTTTTTATGAATCCTTCATAGCTTACGCGATTTCCAGAGCCTGGTTTGGATGAAATAAGCTTTTCTAGTTGTAATAATTCATAGGCTTTATTAACAGTTGTTCTAGAGAGGTGTAATTCTTTAGCTAGGATTCTGGTGGAAGGTAATAAGCAATTATTTGGTAATTCGATAGTGATGATGCTATGCTTTACAGCACGATAAAGAGTGATATATTTATTAGTCGGTTCAAATTTTTCCTGATTAATAAAGGAGGCTTTTACTTTAGTTATAACAAATTTGTAATTGGTATTCATTAAATTTAATAATTGGACTTATAAATATACTAAAATCTAAACGTATTTTACAGATATGAAAAAGGATCTTTCAATATTATGCTTACGCTTGTTACTTTGTATGTGTTTCATTCTGAATTCGTGTTCGGATGATTCAGATGTATATACGAGCAATTCAGAGGTTATAAATGAATTTACAAGAGGTAGCGGCTTTCTTGAATATTCTTCATTTGATGATAAGGTGATGAGGGTGTTTTACTATATTCCGCCTAATGCCAATTCTAACACAAAAATGGTATTCGTTTATCATGGTAATGGAAGAAATGCTAAAGACTATAGAGATGCTATGACTTCTAAAGCTAACCAATATGGATTCATTGTCATAACTCCAGAGTTTTCTAATAGTAATTTTCCTGGAGGCGATGCTTATAATCTTGGGAATGTTTTTATTGATGGAGACAATCCATCTCCATCAACATTGAACCCAGAAAGCGAGTGGACTTTTTCTGTGATAGAGCCATTATTCGATTTTGTAAAGCAAAGTATAAATAACACCACCTTAAAGTATCATGTTTTTGGACATTCAGCAGGAGGCCAATTTGCGCATAGATTTGTAATGTACAAACCTAACGCGCGTTACGATAAAATTGTTGCGTCTGCTTCAGGTTGGTACACAGCTACTGACTTAAGCGTTGCCTTTCCCTATGGTTTTATGGAGTCTCCTTTAGAAACCACAAGTTTGGCGAGTTTGTTTGAAAAAAAGATAATGATACAAGTTGGTAATTTAGATAATGACTCAAATGCTGCTAGTTTAAGACATAATGAATATGCCGATGCCCAAGGTCTCAATAGATTGAATAGAGCCGAACATTTTTTTAATAAAGCATCACTATTAGCAAATGCTAGTAATGTAGAATTTCAGTGGGAAATACATATAAATGAGGGAGCTGATCATAATTATGAAGTAGCTTCGCAATATGCAGCAGATTTAATCTTTAATTAATTTTTAGTTGTATCGTTCATTGTAAAAACTTCTATTGCGTAATGTTTAGGTAATAATTGAATATTACAACTAACAATTAGGAAAATAAAATAGTCACAGATGAAACTAACAAAACAAAATATTGGACTCATTCTAGGTCCAATTATGTTTATTATAATATTGCAGTTTTTCCATCCAGAAGGTTTAAGTGAGACTGCTAATGCAGTATTGGCCTCAGCTGTATGGATTGCAATATGGTGGATTACAGAAGCTTTACCAATTGCGGTTACAGCTTTGCTTCCCATTATTCTTTTTCCATTAAGTGGAGGTCTGTCTTTAAAAGAAACAACAGCATCCTATGGACACAAGTATATTTTTCTCTTTATAGGAGGTTTCATTTTAGCTATAGCCGTAGAAAAATGGAGTCTTCATAAGCGTATTGCACTAAATATTATCAAGCTAGTGGGTACAAATGTGGTTCACATTATATTAGGATTTATGATTGCTACTGCGTTTCTATCGATGTGGATTTCTAATACAGCAACTGCGGTTATGATTTTACCAGTTGGTATGGCTATTGTAGCTCAGCTCAGAGATAATCCTAAAACGATTGAAAATGAGAATTTAATTTTTGGTAAAGCATTAATGCTTGCCATTGCTTACAGCGCATCCATTGGCGGAATGGCCACATTAATCGGTACGCCACCAAATCTTGTATTAGCCGGTGTAGTTCAAGAGAGTTATGGCATAGAAATTACATTTTCCCAATGGTTCTCGTTTGGATTTCCGATAAGTATTTTGTTTTTATTTTTGAGTTGGTTGTATTTAACTCGTATCGCATTTAAGTTTAAGCAAAAGGAATTTCCAGGAGGTAAAGAGGAAATAAAAAAGCAATTAGACAAGTTAGGTAAACTATCGTTTGAAGAGAAGTTAGTCGCCTTTGTTTTCGTGTTAACAGCTTTTGCATGGATTAGCAGATCATTTTTGCTCAAGCAATTTATACCAGCTATTGATGACACGATTATTGCGATTTCTTCCGCAATCCTTTTGTTTTTATTACCAACTAAAGACAATAAAAAGCGTTTGTTAGATTGGAGTGACACTGTAAAACTGCCGTGGGGAATTTTAATACTATTTGGAGGCGGAATGGCATTAGCACTTGGTTTCGAAAATAGCGGTTTAGCGATATGGCTGGGTGAGCAAATGACGTCTCTAAAAACTATTCCTCTACTTTTATTATTGTTAATTTTAATTGCTGCAGTTAATTTTCTTACTGAAATTACATCAAACCTAGCGACTACAGCAATGTTACTTCCAGTACTTGTGTCTTTAGCATCTGCAATTGGAGTACATCCCTATTTTCTTTTGGTAGGCGCTACCGTAGCTGCATCTTGTGCGTTTATGTTACCTGTTGCAACTCCACCCAATGCGGTTGTATTTGGTTCTGGCTATCTTAAAATCGAAGATATGGTTAAGAAAGGATTTTGGATGAATTTGATTTCCATAGGTCTTCTGACATTAATTGTTTATTATATTTTGCCTTTACTATGGGATCTATCTTGATAAATATACCTAACCTCAAGGCTCCATTATTTCATAGAAGGTAATGTTAGCGAATTGTTATCAATTCAAAATCCGTATGAAGTTAAGGTAGATATATTTTATATTTACGAAACCTTAAATTGTTTTTACATTGAAAAAGAAGGATATTAAAATATTATTGGTTGATGATGAACCGGATATTCTAGAAATAGTTGGTTATAACTTATCTGCCGAAGGTTATCAAGTTATTACAGG
>RCND010001661.1_pt1 | contig 12589 bp, 11 predicted proteins | sample 2041351 | NCBI WGS metagenome assembly RCND01 (sample SAMN09708230, study PRJNA481090) | Marine sediment metagenome, whole genome shotgun sequencing project. | biome: marine sediment; feature: ocean; material: sediment; isolation source: Sewage treatment plant 12B marine sediment (STP12B) ...
TTGTAGTCGTTTATACTAATTATATTTTTAATATCTTCTTCAAAACTTTGAATAGGGTGCTCTACAATACGGTTAATCTCTATGTTGTTCTTATAGAAAATAATAGTGGGTACGCGATGAATATTTAAGCCAGCTTCTTCGTGCTCCGGACTCTGCTTATACATATTCGACGCTCTACTTACTGCAATGACGGATAGCTGATCTAGTGGGAAATCACAGGCTTCTAAAACTTTGTATAACCGAGGGACTTCTTTTTTGCTATCACCACACCAAGTTCCCATAAATAGCTTAATTGAATACGTTTTTAGTTCTGACGCAACGGCATTTGTAATTGTTGAATTCGGTTTGTAATCTTCATGATTTTTAGTAAACCAAGATTTATAGTTTTCACCTTCTAAGCCACTTTTATCAATTTTTCCGAGTAAGTAAGGATTTTCTCCTGCCTTTTTTATTTCTTTATTTAAAGTTTGTGCGTTGAGCTGAACTGTGAATATTAGGACGATTATGACGTTAATAATAGTTGTTTTCATTAGTGTGATTTTAATGTTGAATTTTTGATTTCTTGAGTATAAAAGTGTGTCATTCTGAACATAAATTGAGAATGACAAGAAATTATTTTTTAGTGAATGTTACTGATTTACTTCGAAGCAACAATAGACCCTTTTATTTTTAAGATTTTGTTACCGCCTTCAGCGTTAGAAGTTACAGTAATGGTCTTAGTAAAAGCGCCTAATTTTTTAGTGTTATACTTAATCTCTAATTCACCTGTTTCGCCAGAGAGAATGGGCGCTTTTGAATAACTTGGCACTGTGCAGCCACAACTGGTTTTAACCTTGGTGATTAATAGAGGGGCGTCACCTGTATTGGTAAACATAAAGCGTCTTATGCCATCAGAGTGTTGAGTTATGATACCATAATCAACGACTTCTGTTTTAAATTTAATAACAGCGACTTTACTGTCGTATTTATCAAATTCAGCAGGTGCTGCATTAAAAAAACTTAGTGCTAAGACTAAAAGGACTGCGATGTTCATTGTTCGTTTCATTTGTTCTTGATTTAATGTTTGTTTTTGTCAAATGTTGCATCCATTTAATCATTCTTTGTAACGGATTATACCCCGAATGATGGATGGTTCATAATAAATGTTTTAAATGATTAATATGAAAACAAACATCAATGATATCAATGTAAATTTTGTAAAAACAAGGGTGGAAATCGGTACTAGTCCCTAGGTTGATTTTTTTAACTACTTAGCAAACAATGACTTTGCGTCATCTCTAGATTGCACATTTAGTTTTTTGTAGATGTTGTTAATATGCGTTTTAACAGTACTGACGCTTAAAAAAAGGACTTCGGCAATGTCTTTATTGGTTTTATCATTGAGTAAATGGCCTAAAACGACCTGTTCTTGTTTTGATAACTTGTTTTTTAAACCTTCAATTTTAGATTGCTTTTGTTTCGAAAACCAAACAAAAAATAAGACATTTAGAATTACAGAAATGCCTAAAATGGCATACAAATAAAAATTCCAGTTAGACTCCGAATTTGTTGTCGAGGTCTCCAACATATGGCGATCTGCAGCCAATTCATTCTTGTATTGCCTTGTATAGGGAGCATTTGGATAGGCGGTTTCTAAACGTGATTTAAGGTTGTCGTAATAGCTATTATCTTTTAAATCTTCAACATAATAACCGTGTAAATTGCTACTTCTATTCGATAAATAGGCGTAAATATATAACTCGGCAATAGGCTCGTTTATGGCTTCTCCAAAATATTGTAATGTTTTAAACCACTTTTTATTATTCAGTTTACGATTCGCTTCACTTCTAAACTCCCCATAAGCAAAACGCATATCATTTTTTAGAGAATCGATTTTTACAAACGCATTTGCTTTCGGGTTGTTCGATTCAATGGTGCAAAAGACTTGGTTCCCGAACGAGAATGGTAATTTTAAAGTGTCTTTATTGTTGGCAATAAACAACAGTTCTTCACTATCATTGCAATGGCCGTTAAAGTGATTGATATCTTGCTGCATTTCGGAGCATTTATCGATATGAATGCGATAGATTCTATTCTCAACATCGAGCATATTGCCTTTAAATTCAAAATAGCCAGTTGCATCTGCTTTGGTTTTTGTAATAATTTGCTCGGCATAAACGCCTGACATTTTTCGGTAATCTTCTACGATGGATAGGTATACGGAATTTTCCGTTTCGTTTGGATTGATATATCCTGAAAAGGAATATTGCGCCTTACAAAAAGTTGAGATCAGTAAAAAGAAGAAAAGAATTTTTACTCGCATATAACGAAACTACATAATTTAAAAATACTTTCGAACAGTTCTGTTTTTAAAAGTGTAACAATTTTATCCAAATGACGTCCTATGGATACATCAAATTAATCATTGCTGAACTTGTTTCAGTATCAAACGAAATTATGAGTATCTGGCGCGTTATATTATCCATTATTTGCCCACCTTTAGCTGTTATAGACAAAGGTTGTGGCTCTATTGTTATTACTTTTTTATTATGGCTTTGTGGCTGGGTTCCTGGAGTCATTGCTGCATTAGTAATATTGAATAATCCTGACCGATAAATTCTTATCTTTGCGATATGAATAAAATGGTTCAACTTCAAGATCTCGGGACAAAAGATTTTAAAGCGACTTGGGACTACCAAGAAATGCTTTTTAAAGCTGTTTTAGATACGAAGATTAAAAATAGGAGAGAAGATGCTGGTTTAGAAACGGAAAATCATTTTCTATTTGTAGAGCACCCTCATGTGTATACGTTGGGTAAAAGTGGTGACCTTTCTAATCTACTGCTTTCCGAAGCGGAATTGGCAAAGAAAGGGGCAACGTTTTATAAAATAAATAGAGGTGGGGATATTACCTATCATGGTCCTGGGCAAATTGTAGGTTATCCTATTTTAGATTTAGATAATTTCTTTACAGACATTCATAAATATCTACGCTTTTTAGAAGAAGTTATTATTCTCACTTTAGCAGAATATGGCTTAAAAACAGAGCGTAGTCCTGGTGAAACAGGGGTGTGGCTGGGTGTCGGTACCCCATTTGCTCGTAAGATCTGCGCTATGGGAGTAAGAGCAAGCCGATGGGTTACGATGCATGGTTTTGCGCTTAATGTGAATGCAGATTTGGGTTATTTTGATCATATTATTCCATGTGGTATTCGTGGTAAGGCAGTGACGTCTTTAAATAATGAGTTAGGAGTTGATACTGTTGATGAAGCTGAGGTTAAAAAGAAGCTTTTAAAACATTTTGAAGTTTTGTTTGAAGCGGAGCTCGTTTAACTGCTATTTGTATTATTTCGTTAAGTGATTTAAGCATCGAAATTAGTCAATAAGTTAAGGTTTGTTTCACAAAACTTGAAGGCTAAATTGAATCTTAAATTTATCCGATAAACCGAAATTACGATCACCTGACTTTTATCTCACGTCTTTTTTCCTTTTTAATTTCAAGCTAATACTGTTAAGTTCGGTATTAATGCCATTGAGATAACCAGCCTACGTTTTGATTACAGCACATTAGGTATTGACTAAATAAGAAAGCTACTTCATTGTTTTATGAAGTAGCTTTCTTTAGTGGTATTTAAACTATTTTATTTAATCTCTTTTATAGCATTATCAATGAGTGTTCTTAAGTGCTGTTTATGAGCTTTGGAAGCAATGTTGCCAGAAGGCGCAGCCATAGTTCTAATCGCTTTTAAGTTATATAAAGCCATAGACTTTGCATTGTATGTATATCTGCCACTTTGTTTACCCGTTAATACACTAATAAGTATATTGGTATATTCTAACTGAAGATTTTGTCTGAAAGAATTTACATTCCCATAAATATCTGCCTTAAAAATCGCACGATTAAGGTCAGTCATAAAGGTAGATAATTTGTACTCATTACCATAAAGTTCACTATCCGTAATTCTTCTTAATGTATTTGGGTGTAGAATATGTGCTAAAACATTTTTTTGATACGTTAGCACTTGGTTATGGATTTTAGGATCTTCTGGACTTCTAAAATTGTAACCTCTACGTTGCATGGCTAAATAATTATATAAATCATTAGGCGCATCAAAAGCGTCTGGTGCAAAAACGTATTTGCCTAAAGCATTCATAGCTCTTTTTTGATCTTCTAAACTTACTGGGGTGTAAGGTTGTGTGCCACCTTCTTGACCAGCCATAGAACGATCTACATAAACCCCTCCAATATATCTAGATATATTATTAGCGGCCCCGGCTTTTTGCCTACTTAATAAATAGTAAACACGTCTTAATTCCTGATAAGACTCTCCGGTTTTTGTGAATTTACTTTTAGCAGTTAGCATTAAATCATTAGAAAGTTCAATTCTGTCAATAGAGTAGGCGATCGAATTGTTCGATTGGTCACCTGTCATCACTCTTGGGTCAATCGCTTTTCCTGGTGAGCGCATGTCATCGGCATCATTACCAAAAATAAGTTCAGGATTTGTAGATTTATTTAATAAATCATCTCTTTCTTTTATGGTGTTAAAAGGAGTGTAACCAAACTGAATGGCCCAAACATCGTAAGGTCCAACAGCAACATCGTCATATTGTCCTTGTTTACTTCGGTCTCTGTTGATATTTAGCGTCGCATAATCCATTACAGATGCCGTTAAACATTTACCTTCAATAAAGGCAGCATCATTTAATTGTTCTGGAGAAAACAGTTGACTCGCTTTCATGTTATGATTTAGTCCTAAAGTGTGTCCCACTTCATGCATAATTAATGCTGTCATGGATTCTTTTTTGATACGTTCCATTTCAAAATCTGATGCTCCAGTTGCAGAAACTACGGCGCTAGCAAACATAACGTCTTGATGAATTTGATGGCCTAATGAACAATAGGTGATATCGTTTTTATTAAATTCTGAAGCTTCAAAAGGGGCTTCTAAAGTCGCTAAGTCGTATAATTTATCGAATAATACTCTGTTGGTAAAATGAACAAACTCAAGCATAATATCTGCGCCTAGAATCTGCCCTGTTTTAGGGTTTACAAAACTTGGACCGTAACCACCAAAAGGAGGTCGTGGTGAAGACGTCCATCGTAAGACGTTATAGTTAATATCACCAGCATCCCAATCGGCATCATCTGGTTGTACGTTTACGACCATTGCATTTTTGAAACCTGCTTTTTCAAAGGCGACATTCCATTGTAAAACAGCATTCTTAATTGTTTCTCTCCACTCTAGTGGAGTGGAATTCTCAATCCACCACGTAATTGGCTGTACGGGTTCTGATAGTGCCGCTTCTGGATTTTTCTTTTTTAAATCCCATCGGTGCACTAAATCGCGATAAGGTGTTGAACTTGTCGAGGTTTGATCATTAACTTGCGTTAAAAAATAACCAACTCTAGGATCATCAAATCTAATTTCATAGTCGTTTTCTGGCATTGCAATTAAACTGTGTAATACTTTTATGCTCACATTACGTCCATCACTAACAGCCTTAGAGCCTCCATTTAATACAGAAGTTTTAGAGTAGACATATTCAACTTCTAAATTTGTGTTTTCTGAATAATTACGAATCTTGCTAATCTTGGTTTTTAACTTATCTAAATTCCCTAAAGAGAATGCTACAGGGGATGCCCCCGGAAATCTAGGTGGTTTAATTTGAGATAGTGTTTCTTTTAAAAACAAACCGTCCGCCTTAATTAAGTAAAGTCCTTTTTCTTTATCATAGGACTCAATTTTTACACTAGCCATAATACCTTCACTCAAGTTCGCGTCTTTTGATTTAGATAAGGCACTTTCTGGATCAAAATAGAAGGACGAATTTTGAGTTACAAATTCAATTTTATCAAAGTATTTTTTAATTTTAAACACTTTAGAGCCACCGTAAGCACCTCTAAATCGTCCAGCATCGGTCACACCATTAGAAACCTGATTAAAATGAATGTACTCTTTGTTAATTTGCGCTTCGCTAACGATCATTTGCAAACTACCAGTAATAGTATCTTGATACATTGTAAAAAGCCCTTCGATTTTTTTACTTTTTTTGACTAAGTCCGCAATAGATTTTTCTTTCGACTTGGCAGGGGGTTTTGTCGCAGCAGCTTCAGTTTTATCCTTTTTCCTTTTTCTCTTTTTTTGAGCTTCAATGTTTTGAGGTGTTAGAAAAGCGCATAACACAAAAGCCATAGTGAAAAACTTGACAGCGTTTAATTTTGTAATCTTCATATTTTTTGTCTGGTTAATTTAGTTATGCTTTGACTAAAGCATAGATTGGCCTAAGATAGATAATCTATAAATTAGTTTATTTACATGAAATGTTAAAACTCTAAAAGGGTGAGATTCTATATTAGAGTTTAATTAAAACTAACGCGGTGCATCATGGAAAAGGTTGATGAATTGTGCTCTTCAAAGTTTGAGAGGAAGCCGAAGGGCACGATGCATGGTTTTGCCTTTAATGTGAATGCAGATTTGGGTTGTTTTGATCCTATTATGCCATGTCGTATTCGCGGTAAGGCATTGACGATTCTTAATAATGAGTTGGGGTGGATCGCATTAATGAGGAGCAAGTGAAAATAAAGTTTTTAAAATATTTTGAAGTTTTATTTGAGGCTGAGTTTGTTTAAAATGGTACAAGCTCATCAATTACGTTAAAAATAAAATGAGGTGCGCCTGTGCCGTTAGCCATTTAGGTCATAGAAAAACCTAAAACAATAGTCGCTAGAAAAACTATTACAACTATTTTTAAGAAGTGTATCACGTGTTTAATTCTACTTTTTCCGTTTCATCAATTCTGCTGACATCAATCGTAATCCTGCCATTCTCTTGCTGTGCTAAGTATACAAATTTTTCTCCCCAAACGATTTCAAGAGCCTTGTATGATGAACGCGAATACACCATTTGACCAGAAGACTCGTCAAAGGCTTTTAGCACGACTATAAATTCAATATCGTTTCGATGAAAATCTTCACGAGTTAAACCATAAATGGGACTGCTTTGATTTATAGGATGCACGACGGTCCACATGGCAGGAAAAAAGACCACTTTTTTACGTTCTAAATCTAAGATATGAAAATTCCTTAGTTCTGAGTTTTCTCTGCGAATAGACATGCTGACATCCACTTCGACTTCTAAAAGCTGATTTTTCTGAGGATTAACCACTCTAAACATCAACCCGTTGATAGTCTGATAGGGTGCGATTACGGCGTTATCGCTATACTTAATTTTGGAAACTGGTTTGGAGAATCGACCGTATAGTAAACCAGTGGCGAGAGCAAAGGACAAAAGACCAAGCATAGATTCTGTGGCAGCAACAATGTTGGCAGTTAAACCGATGGGTGCGATGCGCCCATAACCTAAAGTCGTGATGGTCTGAGCGCTAAAGAAAAAGGCTTCCGTAAATTGCTCAAATGGCGATAGACCTTCCGTATTTGTTAGATTTTCTAAGCCTATAAAATTGTAAATTGAAGCGAAAATTAAATTCACTATAAAATAGCCAATAAGAATTAACCCGAAGAAATGTGACCATTTCATAGTGACTAAGCTGTGAAAGAAATTTAAACGTTCAAAAAAAGGAATATTATTTTTTTGTACATTAAAAGAGCCATCTTTATTCAATGCGCGAAACCCTTGAGAAGATGATTTTTCACCAAGCCCAAAATCATTAAATTTTTTCTTTTTTTCTTTTGCCATAATGGAACTAAATACGAAAAAAGGATTAGGAACTAAAACTAAGTTTCCTCATTAAAAAACACCTTGTAAAAGTGCATTTTTTTAGCGTCGTCGTAGCCGCGTTCTAAATATTCAGCGGAAGCGTCAGGGGCATCAATATCGAGTTTAATCTGTATATTAGTATCTAGTTTTATTTCGGTTTTAATCTTTTGTTTTTGCTTTTTTAAAGCAACTTCCGAGACATCAAATTGGTTTCTAATGAGAACTTTGTTATCAGACTCATAGCTTTTTTTATAGTCTTCAAACAACTGTATTTTATCTTCTTCATCAAAAACGTCTTCTTTAAAAGATTCAATGTTTACAATCTCATTTTCTTTGAAAAAATCAACCGTTTTTGCTAAGAAATTACTCTGTTCTTGGCCACCAAAATTAGGTTGTAATACTTCTTTAGAAAACTCTCTACAGAGTTCTATGCAATTCTTGGTATGTTGATTGCTGTCATCTGGATATTTAATGTTTAAAAAGCTTTTAATCCAGTACTGCGTGTCGTAAGTATTGTTGTCTACACTCAATACAATTTTACCTTCCATATCAGACGTATTCAGGATTAAACAGCCTTTATCTACCTTCTTGGCCTGTATCCCTTTTTGTACTAAAATATCGTAGCTGTTTTGCTCTAAATAGGTCTGGAAAAATTCTGTTTTATTTTCAATTTTAAAGATCCCTATAGCGTCTGTAAAATAGTCTTCGTATTGCACATTTTCAAAATGGCAAATCAGCACATCTCCTGTTTTAATTTGTGCAGAATTACTTTGCTCAAAGAGATGTGTAACGATGTGTTTGGAGGTGTCTACAAAATCGGCATCTTCACCAAAAAGCTGGTCGCTGTAGGTGTTAATTTCATTCAGACCAATGTCGCTGTGGTGATGAAAACGGTAGCTTTCTGCAACGCTTACAAAAGGCTTTAAAAGGTAAGGTAGCATTAAGTTGTAAGTGGCTTCGTCAAAATCTACAGAAGTGTCTGAAAAGGCATTTTTTGTGCCATTAAATTTATTGCCAACTTTATGAATTATACAGCTTTTTATGGAAGCTTTTTGTCTTTTTATCATTAAAAATGGAGTGTTGTATGTTCCGATTTACAATACTACGAAATGATAGGTTTCTACCAAGTGATTTTTAAAATGATTCATAATAAATTTGAAATATAAAGAAACTAGAGGCAGATTTGATTGCTTATTTTGAGGTTTATTTGCCAATATAAAAGAAAGAAACGCCAAATTAAATTTGGCGTTTCAGACTTAGGGACTTCAGACTTGGTTAGCGTTATATTTTCATTTTTTAGGACTCTTACCTCCAAAAATGAAAAATAGTTTTTTTCTGATGCGATTGACGCTACAGTAATCATTTTATGCGCAGTAAGTCTATGATTAATAGTGATATAAAGTTAATGATAACTATTGAGACAAAAAAATTAAATTAGCGTTTAGTGCAGTTTATAAACCACAACATTTTTATCATCGCTTTGAGTAATAAGTTCTAGATCAGCATCCTTATCTAGCTTCTGTAGTTCTGCAGCAGAGGTTCCAAAGACAGGGAAATTTGGAAGAAGTTGGGCTTGGCTATCAAATAAATAAACTTTTTTAGCTTGCAAATCCGTTGTGGTCACGTAGATTTTGTCATTGAGATAAAAAATTCTTGGTGCTGTATAGTCACCATAATCTAAGTTTGCGGTTCTGGATTTTATATTGAGCTTATTTTCAGTCATAGAAACTAAGGTTTTACTCGTAGTTTCGATACGATGTTTGTCTGTTAAGTTGAGATTTGTGGTGTTTAACTTTCCACGCGTATCGACTTGTACCAGTTGACCAAGCGTATTGGTTGTGGCGAAACTATTTTTGTATAAATACAAGGCGTTACCCGAAAAACGAATCTTGTCTTTGACTCGAATACGATTATTACCCTGGCGGTTTAATATTTTTAATGTTTCGCCAGCTGCAAATACAATATAATCTTTACTACCAATTCTAAAATGCTTGGGTTGCGTTATAATTGCTGAGCCGTTAGTTGCATAATCAAAACCCTTCACGAATTTTCCGCGCGTATCGTACATTAATAATGCTTTACCTTGGGTAACTAAAAGTCTGTATTTTTTTCTTTTATCATAGTCGAAGACGGACAGTGGTTGCGTAATTGGGTGGTTAAATTTTAAAGGAAAAGAAGAGACGTCATTTCCGCTGCGGTCTAAAATATAAATACGCTTAGGGGTGGCAAAGGCGAGTTGCAATCTGCCATTTTTGTACATGTCTATTTGTTCAATTTTACCTAGAATTTTTCCTTGCAATTGTTTTTTCCATAAAACAGTTCCAGAATTCGAAATGAGATAAAGCGTGTTGTTTAGATCTTGTACCGCAATATCGAAAGCATTCGTAATATGGTTTTTTAGGGTTTGTGGTGCCAAAATGATCTCTGCATCGATTGTGGTTACAAAAGCTTCTGATAAGGTGTTTGATGCTGCTTTTCTTTTAAATTTTTGAATGATGCCATTGATGTGAGCATAATTATCTTCGTAAATATATTGTACAGCATTGGCACTATAACCTTTAAACGTATGATCTAACGCATCGGATAAACCGTCTGAATTTTTAAAAATAAATAAAGAAGCTTCGTCACTGAGATTTTTACTAATATTTTTAAACGCAGCAGAATTTGCAAGCGTACGGTTATTTAAGGCTCCTGTGAGTATTGTTTTTATGGTTTCGACTGAACTCGAAAATATAATAAAGTTGTCATAGATAGAAAAGTATTCAGCCGCCTCAAACGTTATAAAGGGGAGGAGTCGAGATTTAAAAAAACTAGGATCATTGTATTTGTAAATTTCAATAGCCCTAAAGGTTTCAAAATTAGATTTATCTTCAATAGATTCTAAAACTAATTTAGGGTCTAATGCGTGTAATAACAGAGCATTGTCTATGCGTGCAATTTCATTGGTAAAATTCAAAAAGCTTAGCGTGCTATCCGTCCCTTGTTTGTGTAATTTTCGGAGGTTTGTGTTGAATATTGAAAAGTCGTCATAAGAAACACTAAATAACGACGAGGTGTTGTACGGAGCCAATGCAGTAGTGTTTGTTTTTTGAGGTATGGTATGCTTAAAACTATCGAGAAAATTAGCGATTGAGTCTTGAGAAATAAGAATACCATTATAGTGGAGACTATTTTCTGAATAACTGAAATCTAAGACTGAATAGTTTGTGGTGGCTTTGTTATCATTAACATCGACAAAAAGTAATTTCGAATAGTTTTGAGAATCCGTTTTAAAAACAACGGAAGCCACGGATGCTTTATCGGTACTTTCAATTAACTGACTTAATTCTGTGTTTTCTTCTTTTTTATCGAGCGTTTTTAAAATATCTAAATTATTAGAACAAGCGAAAACAGTTCCAAAAACCTTGTGATACATCACTGTAGAATCTATTTGAGTTTTTTCAATTTTAAAATCCACTAAGGTTTCAGACATCCTGTTGGCTAAGGAGTCGATCACAAATAAGGTGCTATCATTTTTAGTAACAATTAAGTAATCTGAATTGTTAGCGGCGTTATCAATAAAACTGATTAGAATTTGAGCGTTTGTATTGAGAAGCTTTAAAACCTGAGAAGCATCTTTTAACTCTTTGTTGTAGACTTTAGAGAGTATATCGTGATGTTCAATACTGCTCACAAAGTCATTGAGTTCATTCACGGTAATAACAGCAGACGCATTATGGGGTATAAATTGGTAGGCTAGCGTCGTTTTGTTGTAATCTTTTTGACAAGCGAATAAAAAAGATAGTAGAACTATTAAAAATCCAAATTTCCTCATTAATATAAAGTTGGTCTCACAAATATATAAAGTTATACCAGATGAATTTTAAAATGATTGATAATAAATCTGAATTATTTTTACTGTTTAGGATAGATAAAATCGAAGCAGAGCCGCCGTTAGGGCCCTATTTTATATTTAATTAAAAAGAAAAAAGAAACGGGTTTAATCGTTTATTTGGTCTTATAAATTTAAATCGTATTGCTCTGGTAATAATCTAAATGATTTTCTGTGGTATTTTGTAATACCATATGTTCTAATGGCAGCTCTATGTTCTTTTGTCGGATAGCCTTTGTTTTGTTTCCAGTTATACATCGGAAATTCTTCATGTAGGTTCTCCATGTAGGCGTCTCTGTAAGTTTTAGCTAAAATTGAAGCTGCTGCAATGCTGAGGTATTTTTGATCCCCTTTTACAATAGTTTGGTAAGGGGTCGTATTGTAAGGTTTAAATCTATTGCCATCGACGATTATATAATTAGGAATGGTTTTGAGCCGATCAATAGATCCATGCATCGCTTTAATAGAGGCATTTAATATATTGATACGGTCAATTTCAGATTCAAAAATATGATAAACGCCAAATGAAATCGCTTCTGTTTCGATAATTGGTTTTAAAAGCATTCTGTTTTTTTCTGAAAGTTGTTTAGAATCATTTAAAACGTTGTTTTCAAATGAATTAGGCAATATCACGGCTGCAGCGGTTACAGGACCCGCCAAACAACCTCTGCCGGCCTCATCGGTGCCACATTCTAAATCAAAGGAAGAATACTGTGTTTTCAGTTTCAAAATGTTAAAGTTTGAACAAAGTTAAAATTTTAACGCAACCTTTTTGCAGTTTTTGCATCTCTTTAGTGAGTTGACTGTTAAAAGCATGGGGATGATACGTTCTAACGTTTGTTGCCATAATCGTAAAAGTTGTTGTCATAATCGTAAAAATATTAACAATATTTTAGCAAAAATACTTGTTTATTTAATATTTAATTAAGACGTTTGCAGCTAGACTAACTCAAATAATTGTTTTATGAAATTAAAATTAACATGGTTATTAACGCTTTTTATGGCGTTCGTGATGCAGT